>VTLG01006992.1_pt1 | contig 38378 bp, 52 predicted proteins | sample 4694571 | NCBI WGS metagenome assembly VTLG01 (sample SAMN12604809, study PRJNA352737) | marine metagenome | biome: ENVO:00000447; feature: ENVO:00000209|ENVO:00000569|ENVO:01000036; material: ENVO:00002151; isolation source: viral sequences binned using virsorter ...
TCGATTGGCGGACAAACGCCTTTTGGTTACACCAAAGAATACGACGACTCTGGCAGCAGAAGGAGAACCAAGCTGATACCAGTTCCAGAAGAACAAGAAGTCTTGAAACACATCTATGCGTTGCGAGACGAAGGTTTAGGTGCTCGAAGAATAGCAAGACAAATCCAAAACTCACACGTTGGTTATGAGGATTTTCCTTATCACAAAGTACACAGAATCTTGCAAAGGAAGTTTCAAGGCAAGCACGCGTAGAAAAAAACATCTTTGTCGCTTATAATCAAAAAACATGAGCGACAAAGAAAAAGTAATAAGCGCAATCAACAAGATAGACAGCATACTAACTCTTGATTTTATAACAGCGCCAGTAAGAGAGGAGCTAACCAATGTTAAAGTCTTGTTGGTTTTGGTAAGGGATAACCTTTAATGGCAATTATTAATGGGTGGGGACGTGGTACCTGGAACGAAGGTGCTTGGGGTGAGCCACTACCAATTAATTTAAGCAGTGTTGGAGCAATCACATCTGCTTTAGGCAGCGTAACAGTTGATGCAGAAGCCAACGCTGTTTTATCAGGACGAGCCATAACATCTGGACTAGGATCTGTAAGCACAGATGCAGAAGCCAATGTAACACCCACCACCCTTGCGATAACGTCAGGCTTAGGATCACCAGCTGTAGATGCGGAGGCCAATGTTACTCTAACCACTCAGGCTATAACTTCCGCAATAGGTTCAGTAATTATTCACGAAAACGAAGTTATAAACCTACCAAGTTTTGCAATTACTTCGTCTTTAGGATCGGTTTCTACTGTAGCAAAAGCAAACGTGGTACCAACAGGACAAAGCGTTACAGTAAGTTTGAGCACAGTTTTAGTATTTGGAGAAATTGATACAAGTCAAACACCAAACTTTTCTGACGTTGCAACGACACAAACTCCAAACTATACTACAATTAAAGGTGGTAGGGACGCAGCGTAAAAGAGGACATGATATATGGCAACTTATGTAAATGATTTAAGACTAAAAGAAATTGGCACGGGTGAATCTTCTGGAACTTGGGGAAGTGAGACGAATACGAACCTCGAATTGATTGGGGAAGCACTTGGTTACGGCACCGAAGCAATCACCACCAATGCTGATACACACAGCACAGTAGTCGCTGATGGAGCTACTGATCCAGGCAGAGCTACTTTTATAAAATACACAGGAACACTAGATTCAGATTGTACGATTACTATTTCACCCAACACAATGAGTAGAGTGCATCTGATTGAAAACGGCACCAGTGGATCTCAAAACATCATAATCTCCCAAGGCACTGGTGCCAACGTGACAATTCCGCCAGGAGACGTAAAAGCACTATATCTAGACGGAGCCGGAGCTGGCGCAGCCGTAACGGATGCTTTTGCAAGTCTAAGTGTTGTAGATCTTAAAGTGCAAGACGATTTGACAATATCAGATGATCTCACTTTGAGCTCTGATTCAGCAGTCATTACTTTTGGTGCTGATGGTGACACTACTTTAACTCACACAGATGGCACAGGTTTAACTTTAAATTCTACTAATAAAATTTGTTTCAATGATGCCAGTCAGTTTATACAAGGCTCAAGTGCAACTGTACTTAGTTTAGGTGCAACAGATGAAATTGATTTAACAGCTACAGCTATTGATATAAATGGTACTTTAGATGTTTCAGGACAAGCCACTTTTTCAGATGGTTCAGCTGGAGCACCAAGTATCAGTAACACAGGTGATGCTAATGCTGGATTATATTTTAGTGCAGCTGATACTTTGGCATTTAGTGCTGGTGGTACAGGTCAATTTACTATGGCTGATGGTGCAATATCACCTGTCACAGACAATGATATTGATTTAGGAACAGCAAGTTTAAAATACAAAAACTTTTATGCTGCACTTGTAGATGGTGAAAACTTCAAAGTTAATGGTGGACAAGGTAGTGATGGACAAGTACTAACTTCAACAGGAAGTGGAGTAGCTTGGGAAGATGCAGCTGGTGGTGCAAGTTCAATAAATGATTTATCTGATGCTAAAACTTTTGGCACTTCTTCAATTATGCTTGGAGATGCTACTACAGGAACTATAAGTGGAGCAAACTACAACACGGCTGTAGGTATAGATGTTTTTGCAGCATTAACTACCGGCGATAAAAATACGGCACTAGGATTTGGTGCTCTTACTGCTGTTAGTACTGGTAATAACATGGTCGCCATAGGGTACAATGCTTTGTCTACTGCATCTACTGTGGAAGACAACGTGGCTGTTGGCACAGAGGCTTTAGCATCTACCAATAACACTAGAAACTTAGGAGTCGGCTATAGAGCATTGACTGCTCAAAGTGGCTCTTCTGATAATATAGCTATTGGATATGATGCTTTAGTTAGACAAACCACAGGTGCAAACGGAAACTTAGCAATAGGTAACTACGCAGGTAGAGCAGTTGTATCATCTTCAAGCACATCACAACTTATAGCTATTGGACATACTGTGGCTTCAAATGCTTCTGCAGCATTAGCTGGTTATCAGAATACATTTATAGGATATAACGTAGCATCTGGTGCAAGTTTGGCTGGAGCATTTCAAAATACGGCCGTAGGTGGTAGTACATTAACGGATTTGACTATAGGGGACCATAACGTGGCTATGGGCTATAATGCTGGTAATTCAATAACTACTGGTGGTGAAAATATTTTTATAGGTTCGGCTTGTGGTGAAGACATAACAACAGGCAGCCAGAACGTAGCAATCGGCCGAGAATCATTTATGGATGCAACAACTGCATCTGATTGTGTTGCAGTAGGATTCCAAGCATTAGAAAATGCTACAGGAGGTAGTAATACTTCAATCGGTTATAAAGCCGGTGAAGATGTAACAGGCGGTACAAATAACTTTTTTGTTGGTAAAGGAACAGGAGTTTCAGGAGCTCCTGGTGGTTCTATAACAACAGGTAATAATGAAGGTGTGCTTGGAAATGGTGATGTAAGTAAAATTAACGTACAAGTTTCTTTAACAGTAGCTTCTGATGAAAGAGACAAAACAGACTTTCAGCCTTTGACAGCTGGTTTAAATTTTGTAAATGCTTTAACACCATACACTTATTATTGGGATAAACGAGCCAAGTATGTTGATTGGGATGCAAACCCTGATACTGACTTAAATAGTGTAACCCATGATGGAACACACAAAGAAGACTGGATGGATTTAGGTTTTAAAGCACAAGATGTTATAGCTTTAGAAGAATCAATAAATCATAAACTATCTAATAAAACCAATTTAGTTTCAAATCAAACAGGCGATGGCAAACAATATCAGTTACAGTATGAAAAGTTTGTACCTATTCTAGTTAAAGCCTTACAAGAAGCTGATGATAAAATAGATGCGTTGACCGCTAGAGTCACAGCATTAGAAAGTTAATATAAGGAGTAAAAATGGCAGTAACTAAAACACTAACTAAAGCTATTCCTTTTGTAAAAAGTGGAAAAGTTGTAAAGTGGGATTTATCCATGACTTATGAGAATGACTCAGAAGGAGATGCTACATACTATACAAGTACATTTAATAAAGAGCGTTCAGCAGATAAAGGAGATTTTACAGCTAAAGCTAAATCTAGTTGGACTAAAGCTCAATTAGAAGCCTTATGTCCTGTGTCTAAGTGGGATGAGGTGTTTGCTAGTCAGGTTGATTCGGTTATTACAAACCCTGTAGTAACACCAGTAGCCGACACAGACTATTCAATACCTAGCTAATGGCAGAAGTAACAGTACATAGTATGCCTAGTGTTTTTGTTATGGAAACACAAATGCCAGAAGGTATGGTTGAAGATTTGAATAAATATCTTGATGAATACGTTGAAGATGAAAACAGAAAGTCATTAGCTGATACTTTGGTTGGACAAATAACACAAGGCGAACAGTTATTAATGAATAATGCAGATCCAAGATTAAAAGAATACACAAACTTTGTTTGTGGGTTAGGAGCAGATTATATTAACTTTTTTTCACAACAAACAGGCTCAAGATTAAAAGCACCTAAAGCAGTAGCTATAGACGAAACTTGGTCGGTGCACAGCTATGAAGGCGACTACAATCCCATACATGACCACGGAACTCAAACTATTATGGGTATATCCACAACTGGTTGGACTAAAGTGCCACAACAAATTTTAGATCAACCGACAGCTGGTGATGGCAATTACTCTTTATACAATGCGTCTGGTGATTGTGATGGGTATATAGCCTTTAACTATGGTTTGAATCAATTAATGGACACACAAAGATTGAGGCCTCCTCAATCTTTTGTTATGCAACCAGAAGTGGGGAAGTTGTTGGTTTTCCCTTCATGGTTGCAACACATGGTATATCCTTTCAAGGGAGAAGGCGAAAGAAGGACAGTTGCCTCTAACCTTAATTGTTGGGATATATCTCAAGAACCAACACAAGAAAACGGAGAATAGTATGTTAGATACAATATTTACAATCATTCAATTAGCACCTTGGGTTATCTCAGGAGCTTCTTTGATTTGTGCTTTAACGCCAACACCAAAAGACGACCAAATTATTGGTAAAGTTTATAAGTTAATAGATTGGTGTGCCATCAATGTTGGCAAGGCTAAGGAGAAATAACATGAATTGGCTACCAAAGACGTATAAAGACACCATCAAAAAATTCTGGCAAAACGTCAGAGGTGTTGAGGAAAAGACAGTTAGGGCAAGAACTGAAAAAGGTAGATATGTGGCCGACGATCCTTCTACTCCTGATATAGATGAGGCTTATACTACAGTAGAAGTTGCAAAAAAAAGTAAGAAAAAAAAGAAAAAAAAGAAAAGAAAATAATGGCTACTGCGAAAGACGCGCTTCATCAAATTCAATCACACGAAAAAGAATGTGCTATACGCTATCAAAATATAGAAAAGCGCTTAGATGAAGGCTCAGAGAAATTTAAAAAATTAGAAAATATGCTTTGGGGTGTTTATCCTTTTATAGTAGGAGCAATAGTATTAACTAAATTTATATAAAACATGAACGATAGAGAGCCTACAGGAAGATTTGGCGGAGACATGGACAGAAATGAAGTTGAGATGGATCTCAACAAGTTCATGGACATGATAAGAGAAATATCTGATTTAAAAGATAAAATTAGAGATCTAGAGGATGGTGAAAGAGTAAATCCGCATCAAAAATGGATTCACCTAGCAAGAGCAGTAGACTCTTGGAGAATATTTCCTAGAATTTTTGTAGTGGTTTACATATATTTAATGTATGAATCTGTTATTTGGTTTATGAATTTAGCAGATCCAGGCATTGAACAGTCAGCTTTAGTGTCTGTGGTAGTGGGAGCTATGGGTGTGGTTTTTGGTGTTTACTCTGGTAAAACCGGTCAAAGCAAAGGATTTAAAGGTGAAGATAAATAATGTATAAAAAATGTTATTTATTGATGCTTGGATTAACACTTTTTGTTGCCAATGTTTACGCTGACGCACCAGACCAGACTGGAACTGGTTGTGCTAATGGTACGCAATATTGTGAAAATAATAATTTGAATACCACAAATACTACGACCACAAATAATACAAATCAAAATACCAATAGCAATACCAATGTTTCAACTAATACGAATACCAATACCACAACTGCTACAAATACCAATACTTCGACATCAACTGCAACAAACTCGAACACAAACGTAAATACTTCGACAGCCACGAATACAAACGTAAATACAACAACAGCCAATTCGACAGCTACAACGAATAACACAAACCAAAATAATAACGTCAATACTTCTACGTCAACGTCTGAATCAACAGTAAATTCAACAGTAGATCAAACTGTTACTAACAATACGACTACAAATAATACCAATAATTCAACTTCTACAAGCAATAACACAAACATCAACAAAAACGAAAGCAAGTCTGAATCAAACGTACAAACAAACAACGTAAACCAAAACAATAACAATACAGTTTCAGAAAACACAAACAGGAACATTAATCAAAGCAATTCAACACAAACGATTAAACAAGAAATAGAAACTAAGGCCCCTCCCGCCTCTGCTATAGCTCCTTCTATTATGAGTTATAGTCAGGATCTTTGTACTACTGGTGTCTCAGGTGCGTTTCAAGGACAAGTGTTTGGTTTGTCAGGTGGGCGAACAATTAAAGATGAAAATTGTGAAAGACTTAAACTTAGCAAATACATATACGATATGGGCATGAAAGTTGCTGCCGTGTCTATACTTTGCCAAGACACTAGAGTATTCCAGGCTATGGAAATGGCTGGCACTCCATGTCCTTACATGGGCAAAATAGGTAAAGAAGCAACAGAAGGGTGGGCAACCAACCCCTCACAAAGACCTGATGCTAAAGAATACAAAGATAATTGGATAAAAGACTGTAAGAAAGGGTTAAACCCCAACGATACAGGATATAACAAAGATGTTGTAAGTGGTGTAAGAAAGGTTTTTACTAAAAAGAAAAAATCCACCAAACAGTGCAAGAAAGAATGGAACAATGCCACATAAAGATGAATGGCAAACTTGGTGTTTTGTAAGCAGTTTAATTATTTCAATAATTTTTTCGTTAGGTGTTAATCAACTTAAAGCTGAATATATTTATGAGGCCAATCAACCTTTATATCATCTACAAACAAATGCTAACAATTTTGAAGGAGAGTTAGCGTATTCAGTTTCAGACGATGGTGTTTCTCCAGCTATAGATTTAGCTTTTAATTTTACTTTTTATGGACAAACTTTTAGTCAAGCTAGGATGGCAACCAATGGTTGTTTGCATTTTTTAACAAATAGCACTTACTGCAATGATTACACGCCAGATCCCTTAACTGGACAGCATACTTATACACTATATCCTTTTTGGACCGACTTAATTAGAGATAACAACTCAAGAATAAAATCTTGGGGAGATTCTTCTAAAATGATATTTGGTTGGTATGATTTAAGAGAATACAACAGAAGCAACACAGACAACAGTTTTGAAATAATATTGTGGCCTAACAACACTTTTGAATATAGATATGGTGCTCTAAACGTAATTAACCATGATGTACTAATTGGAGAAATTGGTAGCGGTACATCACAAAGCTACACCTATTTGTATCACGATGAGTGTGGAACAGGCACAACCAATTCTAGTTCTTGTGTAAACACTAATTGGAATAACACTACATTCAATACATTATTAGAAAGTGGTGGCAGTCTATACGGAGAAGGTTCAGGTAATGCTATAGATTGTAGTAATGCTTTAAACAATGAATCTTGTTCTGGATATGCGGCAGCTTATTTGACTCAGCAATGTAATCTTAGCCAATTATACAGTGAGTCATGTCCTTATTATTGGTCAGCTTATGATGACCAGCAATGTGACGAAGATCCTCAATACGCACCTTTTTGTGCTGGCTACACACAAGAAGCATCAGTAGCTTATTTTGTAGAAGATAACTTTGATTATGGTTATCAAGATGACATGCAGAATGGTAACTTTAACTTTAATGATGACTTTGGGTATGAAGAAGATGTTTTTTCTTACATAGAAGAATTTGAATCAAACGAACAACCATTAATATTTGAGTTTGAAGAAAGTGTGATTGAATTTAATTTTGAAGAAACTTTTGCCGGAGACTTTGATCCATTACCAGATTTCAACGTAATAGACGATGTTTATGAAATACAGTTTTTTGAAGAACCACAGCATTTGTTTTCTTATGAGGAATTTGATAGAAACGATGTAGTTATAATAAATCCAAGCGAAGAACTTATAGAAGAATTTATATTACAAGAAACAGTTTTAGTAGAAGATTTTGAACAGATTAACACATTTATAGAATTTGAAAGCATTGAAGAATTAGATGAATGGTTTGAAGAAGAAGTAAGAGAAGAGTTAGCAGAAGAAAGTAGAGAAGAACAAGCAGAAGAAGAACTTTATGCAGAAGAAGAAATTTTTGAAGAAGAAGTAGTAGAAGAAGTATTTGAAGAAATAGAAGAACAGTTTGCAGAAGAAAGAGTTGCGGTAGAAGAAAGAGAGGAAGAAGTTATTGAAGAAGAACTAGAGTTAGTTGCAGAAGAAAGCACATCAAGAGGTGGGATAACCTCTACTATGTTAAATGTTGTTGGACAATCTATTAGAACGGCATCTAACAGCAATGCTTCTAGCAATTCTTCTACAGGATATTCAGGTGGATCAAATAATAATGGCACTAACAACATAAATAGTGGATCTGTTAGTTCTTCTGTTACAGGTGGAGGTATAAGCACAAGCAGTTCACCAAGCATGTCCGATCAAATAGCTTCGGCTAACGTACAAACCAACACTATTTTGTCTTTAAGCCAAGACACAAGCAGTATGTCTGGCGGTAGCTCACAAACAGTTAGTGGTGTATCTACAGTTATAACTCCCTTGCCAACATTTGATAACAACCCACAAGTTGTTATGGCCGATGTCCAGGTACAAAACATGCAAGGCGAAATAGATACAGCGGTATCTGGTGTTATGACAGCCAGTGAAGCAGACCAAATTGCAGATGAAATTATTGCTAACAATATAAAAGAGCAACAAGAACAAGCAGAAACAGAACAACAAGAAACAGGAGAGTATGCTGACCAATCAACATTAATAGCTTATCTAGGTTATGTGCCAGCATTTGAAGTGTATAAAACTTATGAAATACCTAAACAAGAAACTTGGTATCAAGCAAAAGATATTTATAATGATATAAATATAAGTGATAATGTCAGTGCTTTTTATGGTTTAGCAAGTGATAATATAAATTTAATGAATAACATGATAGGACAACAACCAAATTTGTAGGAGAATGATATGGATTGGTTTCAAAATAAAACAACGCAATTAATAGCTTTAGTCTCGATTGTGGGCACTTTGGCTGGTTTTGGTTATACAGGAGCTACTTACGTTAATCGTTTAGAAAACCTAGAAAATAAAATAGGTGGTTTAGGTGAGACAGAAGACGCTCAACAGGCCATTGAGGAGCGTTTTGCTAGTATAGAAACTCAAGTTACATACTTAGAAAAACAAATAAACAGTATAGAAATACCTGATAACAGCAATACTCAAGCATCTGTAGCTGCTTTAACAAGTGATGTAGAAAGAATCTGGATTGAATTAGATAAGTTAGAAGACAGTAAAAATCCTTTAGCTAATTAATTATGAAAATAGGATTAATTATGGGTGGATTGTTGTTAGCTACGATTGCTGGATCTGCTTATTGGATTGATCGACTACAAGACAATATTGGCACGTTAAAAGGCAATCAAATTATTCTTGAAACTAAAATACAAGAACAAAACGAAGCTATAGAAAATTATCTTAATAAACAACAACAGACGCAAAACCAGTTACTAGCTTTAGAAAAAGAAAAACAAGAAGCAATGCGTGATGTTAATAGACTGAGAAAAACATTTGCTTCACATGATTTAGATGAGCTTACATTAGCAAAACCTGAAATTATGGAAGGAAAAATAAACAGAGCTTCCAAACGAGTTTTAGAGAACTTAGAAAATTTAACAAACCCAAACCAATTTGATGAAAAAAATAGCAACGATAGTTAGTTTTATACTAATAGCTTCTGGGTGTTCCTTAATACCGGCTAAAACCAAACCTGTTTCTGTGACAACAATAAGCGAACGACCTCCAATGTACCACCCACCATTACCTATGGAAGTACAAATGGATCCTGTTGAGTGGGAAATAATGACGCCAGAACGGATGGAGGAATATTTATCCAACCTAGAAAAAGGTGAAGCGCCAAGGCGTGCTTATTACACCCTGTCTAGCAAAGAATACGAGCATCTAAGCATGGACATAGCAGACATCACCAGGTATATAAAAGAAGTTTTAGGCATAATCAAGTTTTACAGAGACTATGATAATGACGAGGCAAAAGACGATGAGTAAAGCGCCAGACGAATTTGTTTATAGGGCAACTTTAGATCGCATAATTGATGGAGACACTTTTGATTGTATTTTAGATCTTGGTTTTGATGTAAAATTACACAAACAAAGAGTTAGGTTGGCTGGCATTGACACTCCAGAAAGCCGCACTAGAAATTTAGCTGAAAAAGCTCTTGGACTAAAGGCAAAAGAAAGATTGAAAGAACTTTGTGTAGGGACGTTCAAAGTAAAATCATTAGGTAAAGGTAAATACGGAAGGATTTTAGGCATACCTTATACCGAAAATGGAGAAGACATTTGTGAAAAACTTATCAAAGAAGGTCATGCAGTGCCTTATTTTGGTGGGGCGAAAACAAAAATTTGGGGGTAACATGAAAATATCACAAGAAGGACTAGCGTTAATCAAATATTTTGAGGGTTGTGAACTAGAGGCGTACCTGTGTCCAGCTGGAGTTTGGACTATAGGTTATGGACACACAAAAGATGTCAAAGAAGGTGACAGAATAAACAAAGATGAAGCCAATCATTTATTACTAGAAGAAATGCAAGAATACGAAAAATACATAAATGACATGGTTGAAGTTGACCTTAATCAAAGTCAATACGATTCTTTGTGTGCATGGATTTACAATTTAGGTCCTACAAATTTTGGCAACTCAACGCTTCTTAAAGTTTTAAACGAAGGTAAATATGATGAAGTTCCACAACAAATTAAAAGATGGAATAAAGCCGGCGGTGAAGTTTTGAATGGTTTAATAAGACGTAGAGAAGCAGAAGCACTATTGTTTCAAGGTAAAGAGTGGCATGAGGTATAACGATGTGCAATACTACCCACAGGCCTTTAGGCTTAGAGTTGGGTGGTTTATACGTCACTACCTGACCACCTAACTCGACCATGAGCGACGTTTCTTACAAAGACTTTGATATTTTATCAGAGCAAGATAAAGCCGAAGCCATGGCTTTAATCAATAGATACGATCAATTAGAAAAACAAGATTCCTGTCAAAACGATTTTATTTCTTTTGTAAATCACATGTGGCCTGATTTTATAGAAGGACGACATCATAAAATTATTGCAGATAAATTTAATAAAATAGCAGAAGGTAAACTCAAAAGACTTATAGTGTGTTTGCCGCCTAGACACTCAAAATCAGAGTTTGCGTCAACCTTTTTTCCAGCTTGGATGATGGGTAAACAGGGTAATCTAAAAATAATACAAACCACACACACGGCTGAGTTAGCTGTGCGCTTTGGTAGAAGGGTAAGAAATATTATAGATTCCGAAGATTATCAACACATCTTTCCAGATTTAAAATTACAAGCAGACAACAAATCAGCTGGTCGTTGGACCACAAACAAAGAAGGCGAGTCTTTTTACGCTGGTGTAGGTGGAGCTATAACAGGACGTGGTGCGGATTTACTTATTATCGACGATCCACACTCAGAACAAGATGCTTTGTCGCCAAAGGCTATGGAATCAGCTTATGAATGGTACACCTCTGGACCTAGACAGCGTTTACAACCAGGCGGAATAATTGTGATAGTAATGACAAGGTGGAGCACTAAAGATCTAGTCGGTAATGTCTTGAAACAACAATCGGAAGAGTTTGCGGATCAATGGGAAGTAGTAGAATTTCCAGCAATTATGCCTGAGTCAGATAAACCTTTATGGCCAGAGTATTGGAAAAAAGACGAGTTATTAAGCGTAAAAGCATCATTACCAGTAGCTAAATGGAATAGCCAGTGGATGCAAAACCCTACGGCTGAGGAAGGATCTATTGTAAAAAGAGAGTGGTGGAATAGGTGGGAAGATGAAGACATACCGCCTTATTCTTATGTGATACAAAGTTACGATACGGCTTTTTCAAAAAAAGAGACAGCTGACTATTCAGCAATAACCACTTGGGCAATATTCAATCGAGGTGATGAAAACGCAGATGAAATTATGTTACTAGATGCGAAAAGAGTAAGATGTGATTTTCCAGAGCTAAAAAAGTTAGCTATGGAGGAATATAGGTATTGGGAACCTGATTGTGTGTTGATAGAGGCAAAAGCATCAGGAACACCTTTAACTCACGAACTAAGAAGAATGGGCATACCAGTCACAGCATACGCACCGAGTCGCGGACAAGACAAAGTAGCACGAATGAACAGTGTTGCTCCTATATTTGAATCAGGTATGGTGTGGGCACCAGAACACGATTTTGCAGATGAAGTTATTGAAGAGATGGCTTCGTTTCCTTATGGCGATTATGACGACTTTTGCGATAGTGCTACAATGGCTCTAATGCGTTTTAGACAAGGAGGTTTTATATCTCTGCGCGAAGATTATGAAGATGAGGTGAAATTATTAAAGGCAAACAGAACAGTATATTATTAAAAATTTACAAAACGCATTTTGTATTTGACGAAAAAAAGTATCCTGGTCCATACATACATGCAGAGTGTTTGGAGGAAGCTAAATTGATAGCAGAATATAGCGGCTTACTGCTAGACGAAGAGTTGACAGACATAGACGATTTGGATTTAAGCACAAGAGTGTTACACTAAAATATTATGGCTATTGATAAACAGTTAGGCACGGAAGATAACCCAGAAATAAGATCTATGGGATCTTCTGTGGAAGTGCAACCAGACACTAGCAGAGAAGATCAAATCAAACAAGCAGCAGAGATATTGATTGCTAATGAAGAGGTTTTAATTGACGATGAAATTACGCCAGAAGAACCACAATTTAGTTTTAACGCAAATTTAGCAGAAGTTTTACCTGACGATATATTAGGCAGTATAGCCAACGATTTACTGAGCTCTATAAAAGGAGATAAACAATCAAGAAGTGAGTGGGAGAAAACATACACAGACGGATTGAAATATTTAGGTATGAAGTTTGATGAAGGCAGATCCCAACCATTTGAAGGATCTAGCGGCGTTATTCACCCAATCTTAGCAGAAAGCGTTACTGCTTTTCAGGCACAGGCCTATAAAGAAATGCTACCAGCCAAAGGTCCAGTTAAAACAGAAATTATAGGCGCTAGAACTATTGAAACAGAAAACCAAGCTGAAAGAGTACAAGAATTTATGAACTATTACATAATGAATGTAATGGAAGAGTATGATCCAGAACTTGACCAGATGTTGTTTTATTTACCTTTAGCGGGTTCAGCATTTAAAAAAATCTATTTTGATTATGTGCTCAACAGAGCTATGTCTAAATTTATACCACCAGAAGATTTAATAGTGCCTTATGAAGCGGCAGATATGAGCTCTGCCGAAAGAATTACACATGTAATAAACATGTCTTCTAATGAAATAAAAAAACAACAACTTACTGGTTTTTATGCAAACGTGGACATAGGATCCGATGGATATGCAGATGATATATCAGAAGTTGAAGAGGCTATAGACGAAATTCAAGGCATAACGCCGTCGTATAAAGAAAATAGAAACAGAACAGTTTACGAAGTGCATACAGTGTTAGATATAGAGGGGTATGAAGATCGAGATGCAGAGGGCAACACAACTGGCTTGAAACTACCTTATATTGTAACTATAGAGGAATCCTCACAAAAAATACTAAGTATTAGGCGCAACTATTTAGAGAATGATTTACTCAAAAATAAAATAAATTATTTCGTTCAATATAAATTCATGCCTGGACTTGGGTTTTATGGCTTAGGTTTATCGCACATGATCGGAGGTCTTTCTAAAGCGTCCACATCTATACTAAGACAACTTATAGATGCCGGAACACTTGCTAATTTACCAGCTGGTTTTAAAGCAAGAGGCATGAGGATAAGAGACGAAGACGAACCATTACAACCAGGAGAGTTTAGAGATATAGATACTACTGGAGGATCTCTTAAAGAAAACTTAATACCTTTGCCTGTTAAAGAACCAAGTAATGTTTTAATGCAACTTTTAGGTTTGCTTATAGATTCAGGCAAGCGTTTTGCTGCTGTTGCCGACATGAACATAGGTGACGTGAATCAAGCTATGCCTGTAGGCACCACAGTTGCTTTGCTAGAGCGAGGAACAAAAGTAATGAGTGCAATACATAAAAGACTGCACTATTCACAAAAATTAGAGTTTGGTTTACTAGCTAAAGTTTTTGGTGAGTCTTTACCGCCAGTATATAACTTCCAAGTGGGATCTGGACAAAATCAAATTAAACAACAAGATTTTGACGACAGAGTGGATATTATACCTGTGTCTGATCCTAACATATTTTCACAAAGCCAAAGAGTGACACTAGCACAAGAACTTTTGCAGATGGTACAGTCTAATCCACAAGTACATGGTCCGTTGGGTGTATATGAGGCGTATAGGCGCATGTACTCAGCATTAGGAGTAGATAATGTCGATGCGTTGTTGATGCCACCTCCTGACATGACACCAAAGCCAGTTGATGCTGGAATAGAAAATGCAAATTTATTGATGGGCCAACCAGCACAGGCTTTTCCAGAACAAAATCACCAAGCACACATAGATACGCATAAGAGCTTATTTTTTACAGATTTGGTCAAAGATAGTCCACAAGTTCAGGCTTTAATCATAAGTCATTGCATGCAACATTTACAATTTTTAGCAGCTCAAATAGCACAAGAGCAAATGCCAGATGAAGTAAATCAAAGAATTGCAGAAATACAAGCACAGATGCAACAAGTATCGCCAGAAGAAGCACAAATGATTGGGCAACAAATACAAATGATAAACGAACAATATAGCTCAAGCATCATGGCACAACTAGCCAATGAGTTCTTGCAATCTATAGGCATGAGTGGCGGCGGCGATCCTTTGGTTGATATAAGGCAAAAAGAATTAGATCTTAGAGATAAAGAATTAGATATAGAATCACAACAGTTCGAGAGTAAACAAAACCAAAGAGCAGAAGAAAAGGTTATGGACACTCAGCTACAACTAGAGCGTATGGGTGTGCAAAAACAGATTGCAGATGATAAACTTGAGGTAGCAATAGATAGACTTAAAACTAATACAGATTTAAAATTGTTTGAGTTAGAAAATAAAATAAAGGGGATATTATGACAACTTCCTATAAATTAGATGCCATCAAAGCTCTGCGGGCACAAAAAAAATTAGATAGAGCACAAGAAGCTATTGATTTGAAAAAGGCACAAGAGGAAGCTGATAAAAAAGATAAAGCTAACCAAGCACGCATAGCAAAAAAAATGTCTCGTATTGAAGCCGGTTTACCTGTTGAAGATTCTGTAGAAGAAAAACCTACCAAAAAAACAACTGCGAAAAAAACAACTGCGAAAAAAACAACTGGAAAAAAAAGAGGAAGGCCTAAAAAATCGTAAGTATGGACGATATAACAATTATAGATCTTATAAAGAAAAGGCTATCTGACAAAAAAAACCAGATAAATGAAATCCTAATGTCAGGTAGCCTCAAAGATATGGAGCACTATAAATATTTGCAAGGAGAGCTAAGTGTAATATACTTCCTAGAAGACGAATTAAGAGATATAGGAAAACAACTATAATGTCAGAGGCAATAAAAGATATTAGTATTGAAAAAGTGGCAGAAGCGTATGTAGATCCAGAAGAAAGAGTTTTGGATCCTGAAAAATTAGATGCTTCAATATTAGAACGTATGCCACAACCTACCGGCTGGCGAATGTTGGTTTTACCATACGCTGGTAAAGTAAAAACAAAAGGTGGGATATTATTGGCAAATGAAACAGTCAATCGTGAGGCATTAGCTACAGTAGTTGCTTATGTGGTAAAAAAGGGACCACAGTGTTACAACGACAAAGCTAGATTTGGAGATAAACCTTGGTGTGAAGAAAAACAATGGGTTTTGATAGGGCGCTACTCTGGCTCTAGGTTTAAACTTGAGGATGGTGCAGAGGTACGAATCATCAACGATGATGAAGTAATAGCCACAATTCTTGATCCAGATGATATAGTGAGCTTATGACAACAGAAAAAGACGTAAATGTAGCGCAACCAGAGGTTGACGATATAGAGGTAGAAGTTGCTGATGCACCAGCAGAGGCGACAGGTGGTGATGAAGAATTAGAAAACTATACTAAAAGTGTTTCTAAAAGAATAAACAAATTAAACGCAAGAAATCGAGAAACCGAAGAAAGAGCGTTGCAATTAGAAGCTGCTTTAAGACAAAGAGAACAAGAGGTACACGCTTATTATCAACAAGCGGCTAATGCCCAACAGTCCTTAATAGCAAAAGAAGAAGAAACAGTTGAAATTAAAGAACGTGAAGCTAACGAGTTATACAAAAGAGCTCATTCTTCTGGTGATGCTGAGTTGATGTCAAAAGCAGATACTTTAAAAAGTGAACTTGCTTTACAAAAAGAAAAGGTAAGAATAGCTAAACAAAGACAAGAGCAAGTTGTAACCAATACCCAACAGGTACAACCCCAACAACAATACGTTGAGCAAACGCAACAAACACTAGAACCATCGCAAAAAGCCTTAAATTGGTTAGAAAATAATCGTTGGTTTGCAGAAAATGCTGAGGCTCATACTTATGCTGAGATGGTGCATAATACTTTAGCTGGTGAGGGATATGACACTGAATCAGACGAATACTATGAAGAGTTAAACAATAGAGTTTTTAAAGTTTATCCGGATCTAAAATCCGATAATGCCGAAAAAAGAGAGGACAGGCCCGCTGTGCAAAGAGTCGCCTCTGCTTCCGTAGGAAGTCGGCAAAAAACACAAGGCAAAGAGAACGGCGTACGTTTTACAAAATCAGAAGTCGCAACTCTACAAGGTTTGAAACCACATGGCATGACAGATGAAGTGTGGTTAAAAACTGTCGCTAAAGAAAAACAAAAACTAGCTACTAGGGAGGCAAAATGACAGAAGATATAAATGTAGACGTTAATTCCAGAAAATCCCGTGAGTCCGAGTCTCACGATAATAATTCTCGCAGACAACCATGGAGGCCAGTCAGAAAACTAGAAGTTCCTGAACCACCAGAAGGATATGAATATCGTTGGATAAGAGAATCCATGCTGGGACAGGAAGATAAAGCTAATGTGTCAAGAAGACTTAGAGAAGGTTGGGAGCTCGTAAGAGGTACCGATTTACCAGCTGAGTTTGCTTTTCCTACAGCTGATTCTGGTAGACACGCTGGCTATGTATATAGTGAAGGACTTTTATTAGCGAAAATACCTGTTGAGACTCGTAACGAACGTAATGCTTATTATGAGGATCAAACTGCTCTCAAAAAGGAAGCATTAGACAACAACATGTTTAATGAAACCAGAAAAGACGGGCGATATGTAAGGTATGACTCTGATCGAAAGTCTAATGTTACTTTTGGGAAAAAGTAACAACGATAAATAGGAGTAAATCTTATGGCAAATAAAGATGCCGCTTTTGGTTTAAAGCCTGTTCGTCAAATGGGCGGAGCACCCTATTCTGGAGGACAATCCAGATATAGAATTGCTAGTGGAGCCACTACACCAATTTACCAAGGAGACTTGGTAACGCAGCTTACTGCTGGTGTTCTAGGCCGCCACGCCGCAACTGGAACTGTTCCGATTGTCGGAGTTTTTAACGGAGTACAATACACAGATCCTACAACTGGCGAGCAAGTCTTTAAAAATTATTATCCTGGCAGTATTTCTGCTTCGGATATTGTCGCAAACGTAATCGATGATCCAAATGTCGTTTTTGAAGTTCAAGCAGACGCAGCTATGCCTGTTGCTGACTTGTTCGGAAATTTCGATATTGTTGACGGATCTCCCGTTGGCGATACTAACTCTGGAATATCAAATACAGAGCTTGATGTAACTACTGGTGCTACAACAGCTACATTACCTCTGAAAGCATTAGATATATCCCAGGATCCTAATAACGATGATGTAGCATCAGCTAACACTAATGTTTTGTGTGTGATTCAAAATCACATTATGGGACAGAAGGGTGCTGGTTTAGCATAAGGAGTTAATTAAATGGCAATTTCAAGAGCACAATTAGCTAAAGAGCTAGAACCAGGATTAAATGCACTTTTCGGGATGTCCTATGATTCTTATGACCAAGAATATGAAGATATTTTTGTAATCGAAGATTCAAATAGAGCATTTGAAGAAGAGGTATTAGTCACTGGTTTTGGTGGCGCACCTGTAAAGTCTGAGGGCCAAGGTGTTGAATTTGACAACGCTTCTGAAAGTTATAGCGCAAGATACACGCACGATACTGTTGCGTTAGCTTTCGCACTTACAGAAGAGGCGGTTGAAGACAACCTTTATGACTCTCTAGGCAAACGATATGTTAAAGCATTGGCTAAATCTATGGCTAACACCAAAGAAGTCAAAGGAGCTGACGTACTCAATAACGCTTTCTCTTCCAGTTTTACTGGCGGTGATGGTGTTTCTCTAATCAATACTGCCCACACCCTAGCCGGTGGTGGAACAGCTGCGAATAGAGCTACGACTATGGCAGATCTTAACGAAGCCTCACTAGAGGATGCTTTAATAGATATATCTACATTTACAGACGATAGAGGTCTTACTATTTCTGTCCAAGCAGACAAACTTGTGGTTCCACCACAACTTGTTTTTGTTGCAGACAGAATATTAAGTTCTACACAAAGATCTGGAACAGCAGATAACGACATCAACGCAATCAAAAACACAGGTGTTTTACCTGGTGGTTACGTTGTTAATCATTATCTATCTGATCCTGACGCTTTCTTCCTTTTAACATCTGTGAATAGCATGGGCGAAGGTCTAAAAATGTTCCAAAGATCTCCAATGGAGACTTCTATGGAGCCAGACTTTTCAACAGGCAACATTAGATATAAAGCTAGAGAAAGATACTCGTTTGGTTTCTCGGATTGGAGAGGAATCTATGGATCACAAGGAGCGTAAGTTCTAGAGGTCACGTCTCGAAGAAAAAGGGAGTTTCGGCTCCCTTTTTTTATGTCTATCCTATATTGTATAAGTTTGCAAAAAGTTATAATATTCTGTTTATGGAGAATCTTGTGGATAAATCGGCAGCAAAAGAAGCCATAATTGATGTTGGTGTAGGTTTTTTTATGGCTTTTCCTGTGGCCTTAGCTGTTATTTCGTTTTCAAGGTGGATAGGTTTGGGTGTGATTACAACGGCTGTATTCCAAACCATAGTTTTTACCTTAGTATCTTTGACAAGAAAATACTTTGTTAGAGTGCATTTTAAGAGAATTAACAACGAAAAATAACTTACATTATTTGCCAATCACATAGGTAGACTGTATTATCAACCTTGTAGAACTAATTGTTGCGGGCATGGTGTTCGCAATGGCTATTTATAAGGAGGCTGATTATGACTACACACTTCACTTCGGGAGTTACCAATGTTGGAGCTGATACAACATTAGGTAAATTAAAAGCACCCGCACCCCACAAGTATCACACTTATTTTAATGATTTTGATACTTACCTGGCGTCCGATTGGACAATTACAACAACAGAAGATGGAACCGGATCTGCTACTGAGGCATTAGCTGACGGCGATGGTGGTTTACTACTCATTACAAATGCAGCTGGCGACAATGACCATGACTTTTTTCAACTGGTCAAAGAAGGTTACAAATACGAAACTGGAAAGCAGCTGGCTTTTAACATGAGATTCAAAACCAATGATGCCACGCAATCAGACATTGTGGCTGGACTACAGTTGACTGATACCACACCTTTGGATGTGACTGACGGCATTTTCTTTTTGAAGTCCGACGGCGGTACTACTGTCACTTTCATTGTTGAAAAAGACAGCACGCAATCTACTTTAGATTTGCCAAACGCTTTGGCCGACGATACTTTTATGACTGTAGGTTTTGTTTACGATCCTAAAGATCAGAAGTTTCATGTCTTCCAAAACAATGTTTTAGCGGGAACAGTTGTTAGCACAAATGCTCCAGACAATGAAGAGTTGACTGTTTCATTTGGCATACAAAATGGTGCTGCTGCTGCAAAAACTTTGACTGTCGATTACATCGGCGCAAGCAAAGAACGTACAGCGGTTACTGAACTGTAAGGAGTAAAACATGGCTGATGCAGTAACTTCACAAACTATCCAAGATGGTGAGAAAACTGCCATACTAAAATTCACCAATGTCTCAGACGGCACTGGTGAATCAGCCGTTAAGAAAGTAGATGTATCTGCTTTAGCGTCTAACAGCGCTGGCGCAACATGTACCTCTGTTTCTGTTTCTAGGATCTATTGGGCAACAGTAGGCATGAGCGTCAAACTTGAGTTTGATGCAACTTCTAACGTGCTTTTGATCCATTTACCAGCCGACAGCACTGGCGATGAATACTATGACTTATTTACAGGTATTCCTAACAATGCTGGCAGTGGTGTAACAGGAGATATTGACTTAACGACTGTAGGACACAGTAATGGCGACGCTTACTCAATCATTTTGGTATTGACTAAAAACTACTAGATGGCGACGACTAAAGACGTCACTAGATCTCCCAGCGGTAGGATTTCTTATCGCGGGGAGACGTTTTCTGGTTTTAATAAACAAAAAAGAACACCAGGTAAAAATAAAAAGTTTGCGGTTTTAGCCAAGAAAGGCGATCAAATAAAAATAGTGCGTTATGGTGATCCGAACATGTCAATTAAAAAAGATCAACCAGCGCGAAAAAAAAGTTTCAGAGCAAGACATAACTGTGATGCAGTACAAAAGAAAAAAGACGTTTTCACAGCTGGTTATTGGTCTTGCAAAAATTGGTAAATAATTATGGCAACTCCAAAAAATGTAGCTAACCCATCTTTGTATGCAAAAGCTAAGGCTAAAGCCAAAGCTAAGTTTGACGTTTACCCATCAGCTTATGCTAATGCTTATATGGTTAAAGAATACAAAAAAATGGGTGGCAAATATAAAGGCGCTAAAAAAGCAGAAGGTGGCGAAATGAAAAGTTTAAAACCAATACCCGCAACCAACAAAGGTTTGCCCAAACTACCAAAAAAGGTAAGAAACAAAATGGGTTTTATGCGTAACGGCGGATCTGTAATGATGGTCCAAGGCAGAGGTTGTGGAGCTATGATGGATTCAAAACGAAAAAAAACTAAAGTTCCTAGAAGTTAATGAGTCTCAAAACTTGGTTTGGCAAAGGCTCAAAGGGCGATTGGGTTGACATAGGCGCACCAAAAAAAGATGGTAAATTTCAACCTTGTGGCCGTAAAAGCACTAAGGGATCTAAAAGAAAATATCCTAAATGTGTGCCTCGATCACAAGCTAATAAAATGAGCAAATCAGAAAAAAAATCTGCGGTAAGACGTAAAAGAGCAAAAAAACAAGGTGTTGGTGGTAAACCAACCAATGTTAAAACTTTTGCATCAAGAGGTGGTATGATAATATCAAAACCTAATATGGGTTTATACGGAAGGAGATAACTATGAAAGGAACTAAATATAGAGCCGCTGGTGGTGGCGCTAATAAGAAAACTAAATATAGAGCCGCTGGTGGTGGTGTTGGCAAAGTTATCAGTGGTAGCAGAGCTGCCAATGAAGAAAGAAAAGCCAACAAAGTAGGCAAAATGCCTGAATCGGTTATGGCGAAGTTAATGGCGCCTGGAGCGGGAGCGGCAGCAGCTTTAGGTTCTATAAGTCGTGGAGCTAAAAGTGTGTTGACCTCTAAAGGCAAACGCCGCGTCAGTACAAAACAACTAAAAGCTCTTACTAAAAGGAAAACAAAACAAACTGGCAAAAATATGATGATGAGAGCCAGTGGTGGTGGTATGAAAAATACAAAATACAAGGCTAAGGGCGGAGGCTTGTCTAAAAAATAATTTATTACATAGGAGTTAAATAAAGTGGCGTATTTAATTTCAAACATCCCACAGTTTAAGTGTTGGGTGCGAAAAGAATTTACTGCAAATCATCAAGATTACCATGAAGAATATCTACATGCTTTGGCGTTTGCTGTAAACACTATTCCAGATAGATCTCTTTCTTTTCAAGTGGTTTTTACAGGATGTGAAACAGACTTTGAAGATTATCCAGATGAAAACGTACATGGCGGAGCCATGTGGGCAAGGATGCCCATACAGGCTCTCATAGCAGACGTGCCTTTAGAAAAGTGGCCAACACCTATGGAAGATCATTTAGCTCAACCTTGGGATTGTTTGAGCCACGATCATTCGGTTATAGTTTTGGATCGTGTTAGCTCGTCGCCTTGGATATGCAAAATAGATGGAGAGTTCTATACTGGTAGGTATATGTTTACAGTAGATTATACAGATCACAGCATAGCGGACGATCCGGCTCAACATAAACAATCACATGTGTTATATTTAACCGATGCTGGAGAGTACACTGGCAATTTTGTAGCCTTACCTAACAATAGAGTAAGAGCAACAAACCCAGCTTTGTGGCGAGTAGGAGAAGGAGCACCAGATTTTTCTCCTAGTCAATGGGTACACTCAGCAGAAGGACATGAAAGTTATATGGATCCTAATATAACTTTTAATAATTTATATAGTGAAGGAGAAATAGAAAAGTAATGGCAACATCAAGCAGCAAAAATTTTGAGCTAGACGTAGCAGACTATGTAGAGGAAGCGTTTGAGCGTTGTGGTATAGAACTGAGAACAGGTTACGATTTAAAAAGCGCGACTCGTAGTTTGAATCTTATGTTAGCAGAGTGGGCAAACAGAGGTCTTAACCAATGGACTATTACAGAAAAAACAGTGACTATGGTGAAAGACACAAAAACATACAATGTTGATAGTACAAACGCCACAGCTCCTATTGATGTTTTGGATGTTTTTATAAGAGAAACAGTAAGCAATGAAACAACAGATTTACCAATGACAAGATTAAGTAGAGCTGAATACGCACACATAACTACAAAATCAACCACAGGAAAACCAAATCAATTTTTTATAAATAAACAAACCACACCGACCATATCGGTTTGGCCAGCTCCAGACAAAAATAGCACTTATACAGTACACATGAATGTATTAACAAGAATGGATGATGCAGATGCGGGCGCCAACACTTTGGATATGCCGTTTAGATTTTACCCTTGTTTAGCAGCTGGTCTAGCTTATTACATTTCTATGAAAAGAGCGCCAGAAAGAACAAACACTTTAAAAGCAATATACGAAGATGAGTTTACAAGAGCATTATCACAAGATGAAGATAGAGCATCTTATAAAATACAACCTAATTTAAGGAGTTACAATAACGCGTAATGGCATTTGCATCAGGTAAATATTCCTACGGGATCTGCGACATTTCTGGTTTTAGATACAAACTGAAAGATATGCGTATGACTTGGGATGGTTTGCTAGTTGGACCCGATCAATGGGATCCAAAGCATCCACAGTTAATGCCAAAACCAAGCGCACAAGATCCACAAGCTGTAAAAAACGCAAGACCAGATGTGGTTGACGATAATTCTGCTTTTTTAGTTTATACAAACGTAGGTAATGGTAAATTAGGTGCCGTGTTATCTACTTTTGAGATTACAACTGGTTTAGGTGAGGTTACAATAACAACATGAGTTTTACATACGCAACATTAAAAACCGCAGTACAAGATTATCTGCAAGTTTCTGAGACAACTTTTACAACACAATTACCAAGATTTATACAAGAATCAGAAGATCGTATTTTTTCTATGGTTCAATTACCAGATCAAAGAAAAAACGTACAAGGCAATTTAACTTCTGGCAATAGGTTCTTGGCTACACCAACAGATTTTTACGCACCCATGAGTTTAGCAATTATAAACTCTGATACTTACGATTATTTAGATTACAAACACCCTTCATTCATAAAAGAGTTTTCTTCTGGTACCACACAAAGTACACCAAAGTATTATTCTTTGTTTGATGAAACATCTTTTGAAATCTCACCAATTCCCGATTCAAACTATACAGTTGAATTACATTATTTAAACAAACCAAGCTCTTTAACAAATGGTAGTGACAGTGGCACAACGATGTTATCTACGGATTATCCAGATGCGTTGTTGTACGGAGCTCTAGTGGAAGGTTCAATCTTCCTCAAGGAACCGCCAGAAATCGTTGCACAATTTGAGGGCCGATTTAAGGAGGCGATAGCTCGTATGAAAAATATATCAGAAGGTCGTGGCACACGCGACGAGTATAGATACGATTCAGTCCGCTCAAGCGTGACTTAATGGTACTAGAACATTTAGAAGGAAAAAAAATAGCATTAGTCGGTCTGGGTGTGTCACAGGTTGATTTTGCTATAGGACTCGAAAACTCAAGAGAGTGGGATGAAATCTGGTGCATCAACTCCGCTGGATGTGTTTATCCAGCAGACAGAATATTTGCTTTAGATCCAGCAAGTCGTTTCTTTGATTCTGACGACGCTGGAAAACAAACAGCTTCTATGGTCAAGTTGATGTCAGAAAGCGATGTGCCAATATACACTTGTGAGTTAGATCCTAGAATTAAAAATCCTGTTTTATATCCTGTAGAGGAGGTGTGCAATGCAACTCAATGCGCTTATTTGAACAACACAGTAGCTTACGCTATTGCTTACGCTTTATATAATAAAGTTGGCAGAATAGATTTGTTTGGTATTGATTTCTCTTACAAAGAAAACATGCACTTTGCAGAAGCGGGTAGAGCTTGCGTTGAATTTTGGATTAGCAAATGTATGAGCGCTGACATCATTGTAGGAATATCTGGAAGATCAACAGTTTTAGATTCTAATGTTCCAGCCTCAGAAAAACTTTATGGTTTTCATAGATTAGAAAAACCTTTGGTTGCAGTGCCGCATGAAGGCAGATTCATAATAGGACCTTTTGATGAAATTAATGAAGAATTAGAACAATATGGTTTAAAAATAAACGAGGACGTAGTACCTCCAGAACCATACAAAGGATAATTATGAGCGCAAAAGGAGATTTCGTATTAGGTAAAGTTGAGGTTCATTCAACAGAAAATAAAGGGCATGATCCTGAATTTTGGGCCACACAGGCTACAAAAAAGATTGTTAGCATATCTGCTAACGCTCCAGATCATATCAAACAGCAAGCGTTAGCTTTTCAAAACCAAGTTTATACTGTAATCTTGTACTCTATAAAGAACGCGATTAAGTCGCAGAACACGACTTACTCGAATTTATTGAGTGAACAAGGCCATGAAGACATGGCTAAAATATTGAGGGAGCTATAATGGCAATAACATCAGCAATAGCAACAAGTTTTAAACAAGAGTTACTTGTTGAAGGGCATAATTTAACTAACGGAGCTGACACGCTCAAATTAGCGCTTTACACCAGTTCTGCAACTTTGGGAGCTGGCACCACAGCCTATGTAACGACAGGTCAAGCAACGGGCACTAATTACACCGCTGGAGGAAGTGCATTGACTAATGTTACTCCTACAACATCAGGTACAACGGCTATAGTAGATTTTGCAGATCTAACTTTTGGCACGGCAACGGTAACAGCTAGAGGTTGTTTGATTTACAATACATCCAATTCTAACAAAGCAATTTGCGCTATAGATTTTGGTGGAGATAAAACTTCGACTGCCGGTGACTTTACAGTAGTCTTTCCAGCTGCTACTGCAACTGGAGCCATAATTAGGTTGGCTTAGAGCATATTAAGATATGTTAAAATCTGTCTATGCCTCTAACCAAGTTAAATTTTAAACCCGGTATCAATAAAGAAGAAACCGACTATGCCAATGAAGGCGGTTGGGTAGACGGCGATAAGATTAGATTTCGTAAAGGCCGTGTAGAAAAAATAGGTGGTTGGCAAAAATATTCAACTTCTTCAATAATAGGTTCCGCAAGAGCTTTGCACTCTTGGATTTCTTTAGAAGGTCGTAAATATTTAGGTATTGGTACTACCAATAAATACTACATAGAAGAAGGTGGTACCTACAATGACATCACACCTATTCGAGCGACCACAACAAATGCGGCTACTTTTTCGGCCACTAATGGATCTTCTACAGTCACAGTAACAGACAGTAGCCATGGTGCGGTAACTGGAGATTTTGTTACTTTTTCAAGCGCAGTATCATTAGGCGGTAACGTCACGGCGGCTGTTTTAAACCAGGAATACCAAATAGATCTTGTAACTAGCGCTAACGCTTATACCATAACCGCTAAAAATACTTCTGGCGTGACTGTTACAGCAAACGCAAGTGATTCAGGAAACGGAGGCTCGGCAACTGACGCCGCCTATCAAACAAACTGTGGTTTAGATGTTTATGTATCTTCTACGGGTTGGGGGGTAGGAACTTGGAGCGCTGGAACGTGGGGAGCCTCAACATCTTTGTCTTCCGTAAACCAACTTAGGTTATGGTCACATGATAATTATGGAGAAAACCTAATAATTAATCCTAGAGCTGGCGGTATATTTAGGTGGGAACAAAACAACGGACTATCCACAAGAGCCTTGCAACTGTCAGGTATTAGTGGTGCTAATCTAGTGCCTACTGTTGGCTTGCAAGTAATTACCTCAGAAACAGATAGACATTTGATAGTATTAGGAGCAGATCCAATAAGTGGTGGATCAAGGTCAGGATCTATAGATCCAATGTTGATTGCATTTAGCGACCAAGAAAACGAACTTGAGTTTGAGCCATTAACAACGAACACAGCTGGATCTTTAAGACTTTCTTCTGGATCAACTATAGTCGGTGGATTGAAGTCAAGACAAGAAATATTAATTTGGACTGATACTTCTTTATATTCCATGAACTTCATAGGGCCACCCTTAACCTTTTCTTTGAATTTAATTAACGAAGGTGCTGGACTGATAGGACCTAAAGCAGCCGTCAACTCACCAAAGGGCGTGTTCTTTATGTCTAAAAAAGGTTTTTACATTTATAACGGAGCTGTTCAAAAATTACCTTGTTCAGTTCAAGATTATGTTTTTTCAGATTTAGACGAGGAACAGGCCTACAAATGTTTTGCTGGTTTGAACGAAGAGTTTAGTGAAATATGGTTTTTTTATCCTTCTTTAACCGATAACGAAACAGAGATTTCTAGGTACGTCATTTATAATTATGAAGAAAACTCTTGGAGCATAGGATCTTTAGAAAGATACAGTTGGCTTTCTGCTGGTGTGTTTGCAAAACCTATAGCGGGAGGAGAGGCATCTTCTGTTAAATATGTTTACGAACATGAAAAGGGTTTTGACAACGACACTGATTCTATGGATGGTGTTTATGTAGAATCAGCAGACATAGATATAACAGATGGTGATAATTATGTATTTTTGAAAAAAGTTTTGCCCGATGTATTGTTTGTGAACGAAATAGGCACTAGCCAAAACGGATCTTTGAACATAGTGGTTAAGCGTAGGGATTTTAGCAATCAAACTTTATCCACCGATTCAACTACTCAAATAACCTCAAATAGCACTTTTGGATCTTTAAGATCCAGAGGTAGGCAGTTTGTTTTAAGGTTTGAATCAGATGACGACAACACAGAAAATGAAAGAAAAAATTATAAGTGGAGACTAGGAAACACAAGAGTTGAAGTACAACCATCTGGCAGAAGATAGATGAGTAAATTACTACCCACTAGGTTGCCACTCGCAGATGAACAGGTTGTAAGCGTAGAGACATTTAACAGATTGGTTCGCATCTTAGAAATTAATTTAGGTTCTGTAGATCCTCATGCGGTGCAAGTCTTCAATTCAACGGAGATTGACGAATTGCAATTTGCTACAGGAGCGATTATATTTAACACTACGACAGAGGTTCACCAAGCGTTTGATGGCACCGAGTTTAGAAATCTGTACGAGCATCAGACTTACTTGACAGGACTGTCTGTGACAATGAGTTTAGGAACAGTAACAGTGAGTACATAATGAGTGCATTAGAAGAAAGTTTAAGAGCAGTGTTTAAATTACCACCAAAAGGCAGCAAAACGATACCAGAGCTAGGAGTGCCTTTTGAACCTAGACCTATTGAACCAATGAACCCTTTACGTCCGTTTGATAGGTTTAGACAACCTAAGATAGAAACTCGAACTCCAACCATGTTTGACGGATCTCCAATACCAGAAGGTATGGTAATAAATCCCCGAATGACTTTGGAGTATAGAGACGCAAACCAAAATGGTATTGAAGACAGAAGCGAGGGACTTTATTTGCCTAGAGATCTTATACCTATGACTTCTGAAATTGGCGAATTTGAACTCGATGGCAAAATGTTAAGGCCAAGTGTTCCGGCGCCAGCAGACTTTAATCTCTTTAGGCCAGCAATAACAGATATGGAACAAGACGATCCAGAAGAACAAAAAACTTTACGAGGACTTTTAGAACAAGCAGAAGCAAGAAACCAAGCGCCTTTAGGTGAAATGGCAAACATTTTACAGTCAGCCGGCACGGGTGAAGATACTATATTGGCGCACTTAACTCCAGGTGAAGTTATACTAGATCCGCGATTTTTTGAAGATCCTAAATTTGAAGCAGAAGTAGAAAGAAAGTTTCGAGAAACGGGTTTAGATCCAGAGGCTTATACAGCTGGTTCAGGTATTGCCAATCTTAACATAGAAACTGGAGTGCCTGAGTACGGTTTTTTTAAAAAAATAGGAAAAAAACTAAAAAAAGTAGTCAAAAAAGTAGCTCCTATAGCTTCTTTTATACCTGGTGTTGGAACAGCATTAGGTGGCGTGCTTGGTGGTATTGGTGGCTTTGCTACTAAAATACCAGGCATAGGTGGTGCTTTAGGTAAAATAGGAAGCACTGTAGCTGGAGGTATAGCAAATTTAGGAATACCGGGTATATCTTCAATAGCTGGTGGAACGGCTGGTGGATTTGGAGGAATTGGGAAGGCACTAACCACAAAAGCTGGTTTGCTTGGTGGCGGCATGTTTGGAGAAACAGGTAGCATGTACGCTGGAGGTCCAGAAGCCGGAAAAGGGTTGGCTAATATGATAGGTATGGGTAGTGGTACTGCTGGACAAGTGGAGGCATATCAACAAGCACAAGCAGCTCAAGCAACTTTAGATGCCATGACGCCAGAAGCAATGGCAGCCATGGATCCTAAACAACTACAACAACTACAAAACATAGCAGCTGGCGGCGCAAGCACAGGTTTTATGAGCAACGTGGGTAGTCTTTTTGGCGGAGGTCAACAACAACAGTTGTATGATGCTCAAGGTAATCTAGTTCAAAGCAGAGGTGGCGGAGGCTTCGGCGATTTCGCTAAATTGGCGGGTATCGGAGCTCTGTCCGCTGGTTTAGGTAAGTTAGCTTACGAAGACGCACAAAAACAAAAAGGCGTAGCTCTAACACCATTAACAACCATGAGTCCTACAGGCCGATACAACATAGAAGCTGAGATAGCCAGAAGAATGGGACAAGCAAGACCTAACCCAGTTGAGTTTGGTTTATTACCAGAAGGCACCATACCACAACTATCAGGTGGACAACCAAGAATGGCTGCTTTAGGTGGTGGTATAGAAAATCTTACAGGCGGAATGGCTAGGGGTTTACAAGAAGGTGGAGCTGCCAATCCAATCAATCCTGGTGGTTCAGCAGAAGAAGCTGCAATGAATTTTATTATCAGAGCAGAAGGAGATCCAAGATTAAAAAACACGCCAGAATATGAAATGGCTAACAGAATGAGTGGTTTTGCTATGCGTATGAAAATGGCAGACGACAAAATAGATGCCATGGTTCCTACGAGAAGAGAAACGGGCGCTGTCGTAAATGAAAGGGAATTACCTCCAGGCGGCATTGGAGATACCATGATACAGGCTCTTTTGCCAGAATCGATAGAAGATATGTTTAGATCCGAAAGAGTTTTAGATTTTGAAAACGCAGCACAAAATTTTGCTACTGCCTTGCTACGCGCTGAAACCGGAGCAGTAATTTCGGATGATGAATTAGACTTTATTATGAGAACTTATATGCCTCAACCCGGAGATTCACAAAGTACAATACTTGAAAAATCAAACGCTAGGAAAATAGCCATACAATCTTTGATGCCTAAACAAAAACCACAAAGCAAAGGCATAGGATCTATGATGCCAATGATGAATGGTGGTCCGATTATGGCTTATGCACAAGGCGGAGCCGTAGCCATGCAAGAGGGCGGAGAAATGAATCCCAAGAGCTTTCCTAGAATGGATGGCGATATAAATGGTCCAGGAACAGAACAAAGTGACGATATACCAGCTATGCTATCAGACGGAGAGTTTGTAATGACGGCAAGAGCAGTCAGGGGAGCTGGTTCTTATGAAATGCAAACAGAACCAGGTGGAATAATTAACTTAGTACCTAGTTTAGAAGAGGACAGGGAAAGAGGCATGGACGTTATGTATAAGGTCATGGACACCTTTAGCGGCCAAGCCAATCCCTCATAAGATATGAGTTTTTTTAGAAATATAAGAAGAATGGCAGATGATTTGCGGAATCAAATTCCTCAAGACAGAAGTGTGTCAACAATGGAGCCATTTCCACAGCCAATCACAAACCCAAAATTTAGTGGTATAGCACCTGGAACGCCTATGCAAACTATTACTTTGCCAGGCGGTCAAACAGTGCAGATACCTAAGATAAATGTCCAAGAAATTAATGCTAATTTACAATCTGCTGGTATTGCACCACAGATGCCTAGACCTACGGCTATGGGTGCTAAATTAGGAAGAATGTTTGACAGTCCAATGATGACAGCATCAGCTCCAGCTATTACAAGAACACCTGTAGATTTGGGCAATTCAGTTGCAATGTCTTCTGGAGAGTTGACGAAAGTTGGACCTCTTGATTCTGTTTCAACAGATATGCCAGCTGCAACTACATTGCCACCACCAGCAGTAACACCACCTCCTCCTGTAAGCCAAGAAGGTATGCCGTACGTTGGTAGTGTAAAACAAATAGCTTCTGGTTTAGATCCTTTGACTGAACAACTGTTGTTTGGTGTGGGTGGAGAAGGTGGATTTATACCAGGCGCAATGCGAGCTGCTGAAAAAACTTTCTTTGACGAGGAAGGCAGACCAATAGTGATAGAAGAACAGGTTGCTGGTTTTTCTCCAGATCAACTAAGAGCGCAAGCATTAGCAAGACAAGGTGTTGGTTTACAAGATCGTTTCCTTACTGGAGCTGAGGGCGCATTTGGTTCTGGAATACAAGCTCTTAAATCTGGTGTGGGTGATTTAAGAACAGGACTTGGTGAGTCTGCTGATATTCTTAGAGGAACCATGGGCGGATATGACCAAGCTATTACTGATAGATTTTACAATCCATACGAAGATCGCGTGGTTCAACAAACCATAGACGACATAATGGAAGCTGGAGCAAGACAAGACATAGCCGCTAGAGCTGGTGATATAGCTAGAGGGGGACAATCTGCATTTGGCTCTAGAGCTCGTTTAAGCGCTGGAGAGCGTCAAGAAGCTCTTGGTAGGGGGTTGGCTGAGGCTTTAGGTGGAATACGCGCTAGAGGCTTCTCTGAGGCCCAACAGACAGGTCTTAGCGAGTTTGCAAGACAAAGGGCGGCAGAAAGAGCCGCGGCATCTGGAATAGCTGGTTTAGCGGGACAAGGATTTCAAGGGCAACAAGCTCTACTAAGTGGACAGTTTGGTTTAGGTTCTGCTTTACAAGGGTTAGGAGCACAAGCACAAGGAGCTAGTGCGGCAGACGTAGCACAACTTTATGGCATGGGATCACAACAACAAGCACTGAATCAGGCCCAGTTAGATGCACAAAGAAGAAACTTAATGACAGCACAACAAGCGCCATTGGCACAATATCAAGCGGTAGCGCCTTTTGTGGGCATGGCACCAGCTGGACAATTCCAGACTGTAACAGACTTTGCACCGCCGCCTAGTCCTATGCAAGTAGGAATAGGAACAGGATTGTCTACACTTGGAGCATTGGGCAACTTATATGGCGGAAAAAGTTAATGGCTATAACGAGAGCACAGATACCTGAGCAAGTAGATGTGTTTGCTAATGGTGGAGATGCGAGCACGCCTTCCTCTTTAACTCCAGAGGACATAATGAATATATATGGAGCAGTACAACCCGCACCAGTTACAGCAGCCGATGTGCAAGCACAAGCGGCAGAAATGACTGGTTTATTTACAAAACCAAGAAAAGCAAACTTTTTCGATTTAGCTTCCGAAGTAGGAGCTGGTTTAGTGGCTGGAGCTTCTGCACCAGGAGGATTCGGTGTTGGTTTAACAGCCGGCTTACAGTCATTTAATGAAATGGCACAAAAAAGAAAGGACGAAGCGGACAAAATAAAACAAGAGATTTCCATGTTGGCCTACCAACAAGTAGAAGCACGAAGACAAGAACAACTTGCTACATCAAAAGAAGTATTAGAAATGCAATTTAAAGCAGCTTTAGAGGGTAATGAAGGCGTTGATTTTGGTAATTCAGAAAGAGGCAAGGCTTTAGCTTTCATAGCGGCAGCAGAACGTGATAAGTCGTTAAAAACAATACCAGATCCAGATAATCCTGGAAAAAGAATACCTAATCCAGATTATGTAATAGCGGTTGCAATCGCCAGACAAGACAGAATTATAAATACAGATGCGGGTGCTATAAAAGTACCTGGCGTAGATATAGATAAACTTTTTCCGGAGGTAAACACTTTAATGCCAAGAATTGTAGATGGTAAAGAATATACACCTATAATTGGTGAAACAGAAATTGGAACAGGTAAACAAATTTACTTGAGTCCCGATGGCAAAAAAGTGACTTTAGACTAATGGAAGTTAAAGAAATAGAAGAAAGTAATATAGTAAGCGAAGATGACGCGAAAGTTATTGAGGGTACAATACCTTTAAAAAGTCCTTTTAGCGCAGATCAAAACAAAGCAGCGGGTTTTGCTTTGCGTATGGAATATGCACTAAAAGAATTAGATGCAATAGAAAATGCTGGTTTTAATCCTGTAAATTTTTACGATTTTTTTGTTAATAATTACATACCTTTTGCACCGAAGGCATTAGAAAATTTTTTAAGTAGTGCTGAGTACAAACAATACGCTAGAGCAAGACAGGATTTTTCAACAGCACAGCTTAGACAAGAAACTGGTGCTCAGATTAGTGCACAGGAAGTAGACCAGATATACGAAACATATTTCCCCAATTTTGGCGATGATCGACAAACTATTTTAAATAAAAAAGAAGCAAGAGAAAGAGCGTTAGCGGCCATGAAACAAATAGCTGGTAAGGCTTATACACAAGCAAAAAAGGGCATGGCATTAGATCAACATGGTTTTGAACAAGATGCAGCCTTAGAAGAATTGAAAGAAAGAGCAGAAAAAGATCCAGATTTAAAAAGAAAATTGATTGAAAAAGGCTTAATAAATGAGTGATAGTAACAATACATACAAGACCTTAGAGGATAGTGTCCTTATAGAAATGGCAACAGGCTCAAATTTTGTAGATAACGAAACAGCTTATGATGATATGCTGATTGACAAACTTGCTTTAGAAAGAATAAAAAGCCAGATAGATAAAACCACAGGCGCACCATCTAACGTGCGTTTTAATGTTGGCGCAGCACAGAGTCCAGAGGATAAGTTAGCAACCTTACAGTCTTTTTATCCTGATGCTATTCGTGTTGAGGACTTAGATCCACAAAACGGAGGTGCTGAGTATGGCTTTGGTAATTTTATTTTTACAAATCCTGATACGGGACAACTAACATTATTTGATGAATTTAATCCCAAGTTTCTAGGTGTGCCTGTACCAACGGGTAGAGATTTTTTAGATGTTGGCCCAGAAGTGGCTGAAACTGTAGGTGCAATAGTAGGGGGCACAATAGGCGGTAAGGTGGGTGCCGGAGCTGGAACTTTTGTTGCACCAGGCGTTGGAACAGTAAGTCTTGGCACAGCGGGTTTCATAGCTGGCGAAGGCTTTGGCAGTGCTACAGCTAGAGAGTTATATATAGGCATAGCAGACGCTTTTGGACAGACAGTAGATACAAGAAATCTTGGAGAGCGCGCAGCCGATTTCACGACTACTGCAACATTCAATGCCGCAGCTGGTCCAATTTTGAGCAAAACTTGGCAAGGAATAAAATACGTTGGTGGACAACCTATTAGATATATAACTGGTGGGACTTCACCAACTGCTACTCAAACCAAAGAAGCCTTTGATTCTGTAGGTATTACCAACCCTACTGCTGGTCAAATAACAAGCGATCCGACTCTAAATTTAATTGAGTCGAGCTTGTCAGCAATGCCAATCTCTACAAAAATAATGCACCAAAACGCTGCGCGAACTGTTGATGAAATACATATTTTTGCTAGAGATTTAGCTGCGAGATACGGCGGCACTAGAACCATGGATGAAGCTGGTTTGGCACTAATGTCTGGAGCTAGGGCAGCTAGACAAAGATACAGAAATCAAGTTAATAAAATGTATAACGATGTAAGTGCACACATAGATCCTAATTTATCGTCGCAAGCGAGCCACACAAAAGAGTTTATTAAACTACACATGACACCCTCAAAGACATCTACTGGCGAAGTAGTTTTGGGGCCAGTAATGGAAATGGCAGCAAAAGTTATGAAGGACGCAGATGCGGGTGTTTTGAATTACAACAACTTGAAAAATTTTAGAACATTTTTGAGGGAAAATTTAGAATCCTCTACGGCATCTGGAGGTAGGCTCAACGGCACCGAAAGTAGAATGAAAGAACTTTATGGGTATGTTTCTAAAGATTTAGAGGAACTTGTAAATCTTTCGGGCGATACTGCAAAAAAACTTTTTACAGATGCCAATGAATTTGTTTATAAAAACACCAACAAACAAGGCGGTATAACTTTCATCGAAAATGTCTTGGCGAAAGGAGACGTAACAGCAAACAAAGCGCTGAAATATGTTTTAAGTGGAGCAAAAGACGGCGGCGAAGATCTTGTCAAATTAAAATCAATGCTAAACCCAGATGAATTCAACGCCTTGTCTGGTTACATATTAGGAAGAATGGGCATGCCTTTGCCTGGTGTTTCTCAAAGTGTCGAATTAGGTGTCGAGGGAGCAGCAAAAGAAGGAGCCGAGTATATAGCCGAGCAAGGTTTTTCTCCAAAAAGATTTATGACTAATTGGAACACTTTAAGTAAAGAAGCAAAAGAGGCTTTGTTTAAAGGCACCGAATACGAAGATTTGATACCTGAATTAGATAATTTAGTTTTTACTGTAAACAAAATAGGATTAGCAGCAGAGCAAATGGGAAATCCTAGTGGCACTGCTAGAGTTCTCAATACTTTAGGTCTTATTGGAACTGTAGGTGGTGGCGCGACAGCTAGTTTTGATTTTGGTTTTGGTGCCTTAATAGCTCCTTTTGCTAGTTCTAAACTTATGACTAGCAAAAATTTTGTAAATTGGCTAACAGAGGGATTGGAGATAGCCGCTTATGATCCACAAAGTTTCGGTCAGCATGTTCGACGTTTGTACCAAATATACGAACTTAATCCTGAGATAAGAGACGAAGTAAAAGCAATTCTCGAAGGCATGCAGTTTCAAACTATAGAGCCAATAGAAGATAGAAACGCAGATAATGTTAATCCTGTTTCTACAGCTGTACCAAATGAAAGAGCGTTTCGTGAAGTCACTAATTCAGAAATAGCTGGTAAGTTGTTGCCTGACGTCAAGTTGTCTGAACAAATAACAGATTTCACCATGCCTACAGTTGCAGATGCAGACAGAGAGTTGGCGATGTCGCCAACAGTTTTGCCAGATGAAAGAGATCGAGAGATCGCAATGCGCGAAGCGGGTGGCATCGGATCTTTAGTTTAGTATGGCTAGAAACTACGCCAAAGAATATGCAAACTATCATTCTAGGCCAGAACAGATTAAAAAAAGATCCTCAAGAAATAAAGCCAGGCGTTTAGCCGTGAAGGAAGGCAAAGCCAAAAAGGGCGATGGCAAGGATATACACCACAGAGACGGCAACCCAATGAATAACAATCGTGGCAATTTAAAGTCCATGACTAAAAGTAAAAATAGATCTTTCGCTAGAACTAAAACTGCTAGAAAAAAAAGGGTTTAAGATTCTGATTCAGTAGCGCGAATTATGGCGCCTACAACCTCATAATCGAGCTCGTAACCCATAATCATGTCTCCACCTACGTTTATCTCTATATTGCGCGATATGAGCCTCATAAGTGCTGCTTGTTGGTGTAGAGTAAGCCGACTATACAGATCTATAACTTCTTGTGCTTCTAACACGGGTTTATAGGACTGTGGTACAGACTTGTTTTTTGGTTTGACTTTTTTAAACGGATTCATGTTCTTGCGTCCTGGCTAATCTATTGCGTTCGTTTCTTATGAGGCGTTTAAGCTGATCTATAATCGTGCGGTCCTCAATTTTACAAATTTCCATCAAAAGATCGTAGGTAGCCGGATCTACGGCAAGACTTTTCCTTATTTCTTTTCCGTCTTTTTTTGTCTGTTCCATGTCTGATTCTGTAATCATGTGCTTCATTCTATAAAATTTTGCAGAAATATACAAATAAATATCAATTACGTTCTGTTATACTCTTTTTTATGTATCAAATAAAAAACTATTTATTAAGCATGAGATCCCATTGGATGGTAAATCACACGACCTACCAAGCTGTTCAAGATTCAGTTCCAGAAATAATTAAATTCAAAGCAGCTAACGGGTTAAACAACATGAATAAAACGCCCTTACATAATGTGGTTAAAAAAATACATCCAGACATATATCGTGTGCCTTTGTTTCGTAGAAAGTTTTGTAAGATGTTGTTGAAAGAAATTGGCCACATGGAGAAAGAAATAGGTTTTGAAACCAACTCGGATGAGGACGAACTAAGACAAATACCTGAAATTGTTTTAAAAGAACACGCACCAGAGCTGTATTCGAGTATGTGGTATGTGGTGCAAACTGTTTTAAATCCCATGTTTAATCTTATCTGGCAAAGAGATTGTAAAGATCCAGCTTCAATACAAATAGCCAATTACAATTTAAAAGACAAGAAACAAGGAACTTGGCACCATGACGAAAGCTCGGATATATCTGTTGTGGTTCCGTTGAATACTGGTAAGTATGAGGGCGGTGGAACCGCGTTTCATAACTATGGCGAGGTAGCGCCTTTGCCTACAGGCCACGCACTCATATTCCCCAGCTTTACTAATCTGCACAAAGGATTGCCTGTAGGCACTGGTGATAGATACCTTTTGGTTTTTTGGCTCACGAACGCACAAAGAATTGAAGATTTATACGAAAATTTAACTTAAATTATTTTGTTATTATTGTAAGTAAATAGTTGCAAATAGTTATAAATTTTAGTATATTAGTCATGTGAGACATTTAATTAACAACAATAAAAAGGAGAAAAAAATGGAAATCACATTAAAAAACGTAAAACACTACGAGAGCATGAGCGAAGAAACATACTGCTTTGAAGCGAGTCTTTATGTAGATGGTAAGAGGGTTGGTAGAGTATCTAATAGAGGGACTGGCGGTTGCCACGACTATGACTTCGATATGAAAACCGAAAGAGAGTTAGATGAGTGGTGCAGAGCAAATCTACCTAAGTGGACTATGTTTGATGATAAGGAGCATGACACAGATTTAGAAATGCACATATCTAACTTGGTCACTGACTTTTTAGACAACAAACACCTTAAAAACTTACTTAACAAAAGCGTTATCGTTATGGACGATAGTTGCGAAGAAGGTGAAGTTTGGGAGTGGAAATTTTCTAAATACAAAGGCATGGGTAAGACAGAAGTTATTGGTGGAGTTAGCAATGCTATCGCAAAAGATAAAACGAAGTTAAATCCAGTTGTGTTGAATTCAGTGTCTTTTGAAGATGCTAAGAAAGTTTATTTCAGAAAGTAAGGAGAAAAAAATGGATAGAAAAGAACTACCAAACAAACTAGCAAATTTATCAAGAAAGATTGCTTTTAGAGATAAAGTTTCAACAAACTCAATTTTAGAACCTATGTTGACTAGACAAGGTTTTAAGAATGAAACTTACTCAATCACTGTTGGATTTGACGAGGATTTAGACAAAGTACCTTCCAAACAAATTATGAAAGATTTTGATTTACTAGACTGATTAAAGGAGAAAGATAATGAAAAGAAGGTGGCATTAGCCACCTTTTTTTTAATATAAATCTTTCAGTTCTACCTCTTGTATGCCTTCGCAGTTGTAAGGCTTATAGTCGTCGTTTTTAGAGCAATCTTGTATAAGTGCCAGTGCTTGCTCGTTTCTTGCTTGTGCATACTTCAACGCTTCTTCTGACAGTGTATAAACCACATAAGGGTAAGGATCTTGTTTTTCTTGAGCCAAGAAGTTAAACCCCTTTGCAGTCAGTCCACATGTTTTTGCTGCATCGACATAAAGTGCTGCTTGCATGTGATAGTTGAAAGCATTGATAGCACCTTTAAATCCACGAGGGGACGCATCACGACAAGTCTTTAAGTCCCATACATATTCGTTGTCGTACCAATCCATTCTTGCCTTAAAAGGTTCACCATGCCACTCAAACACCAACGTCAGCTCTGCTTTGTCGGTTTCTTT
>VTLG01008716.1_pt1 | contig 38351 bp, 54 predicted proteins | sample 4694571 | NCBI WGS metagenome assembly VTLG01 (sample SAMN12604809, study PRJNA352737) | marine metagenome | biome: ENVO:00000447; feature: ENVO:00000209|ENVO:00000569|ENVO:01000036; material: ENVO:00002151; isolation source: viral sequences binned using virsorter ...
CTCGCTTTCATTCAAATCGAATGCAGTGTACCGTGATACGACAGCCTGGATGCATCTCCTGTTCACTGTGGACACAACCCCATCCACGCCAACATGGGATATTTTTGTTAATGGTTCATCTATAAAAAATGACCTTACGCAAGACGCAACTCCCGCTATTGCTCAAAACCAGACATTCCGATTTGGAGAAACAGGGTCTTATTTAGGGGTTGGTTGCAAGGCGAATGACGCGACATCTAGTGTATTTTATGGTTACATGGCAGAGGTCGCATATCAGAATAATGTGGTTGTTACCGACGCAAGTGATTATGGAGAATTGAGCGATGACGGAATCTGGATACCGAAAGATATTTCCGACTTAACCTATGGATCGTCTAGCTTTCTTTATCAGTTCGGCACGGCTCCCGGCACAGGTAATGGCGCTGGGACAGATACATCAGGTCGAGGAAATCATTTAACGGAAAACGATACGACAGCGGCGAGGCAAACTTCCGACTCACCCACGAATACCGCTGCCGATAATGAGGGGAATTACGCAACTTTCAATGCTCTTTCTCCACAAGCTGGCACTCCGACAAACGGTAATCTTACTGTTGCAATATCGGCAAATAACCAAAATTATCCATTAAATATTGCACTTCCCTCAACAGGTAAATGGTCTTGTCAATTTCAAATTACTACAATCGGCTCTCACCCTATGGTCGGATTGATAAACTCTACTGACTCTGAGTATGCAATGTATCGGGTAAATGGGGCGTCAATATCTCACAACACCTCTGGTGATGATGGATCATATGGTGCAACGTACACCACCACCGACTACATTGATGTCCTTTATGACGCAGATGCAGACACTTTAGCATTTCGTAAGAATGGAACATCCCAAGGTACAGCATGGTCTACTATTTCCAATAAGTTTACTAGTGACATATTCTTTGGCGTTCGCTCTAACACGGCCAGTACGTTTGTTGTAAATAGTGGACAGACTGCTTTTAACAGTTCGTTGGCTAGTGGCTTCTCTGCTTTAAGTACAGCCAATCTCCCAGAGCCTACCATCACTGATCCAAGCGCACATTTTCAAACTAAATTATGGACAGGAAATGGCAGTGACGCTAGGGCTTTGACTTTCGATGGAAATTCTGACCTTCAACCTGATTTAATATGGATTAAATGCAGATCTACTACTTTTGACCATGTACTGTTTGATAGTGTTAGAGGCTTTTCTACTTCGACTACAGGGACACAAATTTCTTCTAATTTAAATGCTACTCAACCTTCTACAACGGGTGGGCATGTTCAGTCTGTTCAATCTGACGGCTTCACGTTGAAAAATGGTACTGCTGGTAATGCCGATGCTAATGTTAATGATAACACCGCAACGTATGTAGGGTGGTGCTGGAAAGCTGGTGGTGCGCCAACGGCAACAAATTCGGCTGGTGCTGGAGCTACGCCAACAGCTAACAGCGTTAAGATTGATGGTTCCAATCTAGGTTCTGCGCTGGCTGGTACAATTCCAGCGACTAAACTCTCAGCAAATACAACGTCAGGTTTATCTATAGTGGCGTATACGGGAACAGGGTCGGGTGGTACAATAGGTCATCATTTAGGTAAAGTGCCTGACATGATTTTTGTAAAGAAACTAACGAATGTGACCGATGCTACTAGCAGAAGTTGGGCAGTATATCATACAAGTGTTGGAGCTACGCATTATGGGTTATTAGATTCACCTAATGTTTTTAGTGATCTTAATACATACTGGAATGATACCACTCCTACAACAAGCGTGTTTAGCGTTTTAACTGATAATGCGGTTAACGATAGTTCCTCAACTTACATTGCATACTGTTGGGCATCTATAGAGGGTTATTCTAAGTTCGGTATTTATGCGGGTAACTCTACTACTTCAACCCCAAAAAACGGGCCTTTTGTCTATCTTGGGTTTAAGCCTTCTCTTGTCCTAATCAAGTCAACTTCTGCCGCTGCTGGAGGTTCTGGCGATGGGGGTGGATGGCATATGTTCGATAATGTTAGAAGCACATATAACCCCTCTAAAAAAGAACTATTTGCTGATGCGGATAGTGCTGAAGGCGATCCAGGTAATGAACGGATAGATTTTACCGCTCAAGGTTTTAAAATACGCGATCAATATGACTGTAATGGGTCAAGTCGTGACTACGTATATGCCGCATTCGGTGCTACAGCATTTGCATCTAACAACAGAGCTAAATAAACCCCGATAATTTTCTAACAATGGAGCAAAGATATGACTTCGATCTTTAAGGTCGGTGATAAAACGATTCGCCCCGGTCAGGGCTGGAAGGATGCTGATGGTATCCAACACCCCGGCACATGGAACCTATGGTCGGATGAAGAAAAGAAGGCGAGAGGTATTTCAGAGGTTGTGTACCAACCTTTCCCTGATGAGCGGCTTTATAGTTCATCACACAATGATGATGGAAGTGTTACGTCTTCAGCAAAATCGTTAACGGACACAAATGCGGTAGATGCGGATGGCAACGCAGTAAAGGATGAGGACGGTAAACAGGTTGTTATTCTGGGCGTGAAAACGAGCCTCAAGAACGAAGTTAAAGGCCAACAGGGTTCGCTTCTTGCTCAAACCGATTGGGCGATAATTCGGAAGGCTGATAAAGGCACGGCTGTTCCTTCTAATATTCAAACATGGCGGGACGCGATAAGAACTAAAGCAACAGAGATGGAAACGGCTATTGATAACGCTGCAAACACAGACGCGGTGGAAGCGTTATTTCTTAAATATACAACGGACAGTGACGGAGAGCGAACCAAGTCGGGCATTCTCTACGATTGGCCTGAGTTGGGTAGTTGACCCCTGATTCGTGTTGGAAATGTTTGGTATCCAGAAACAAAAGAAGGAAAGAAGCTGGCAAAATACGCATTTAAGATGCGACGAAAGGCATGGATAACTGAGCGGAGAAAAATGGAATTATATGGGCGGTCGAGAAAGGCCGCAAAGGAGAATAAGTGATGGATTATTTTAAAGCGCATTGGAAGTGCGTAGCCAGTGGGTTCGTTGCTGGAATGTTGGTAACAGCGATGGTTTTGAGTTGAGCTGGTACGATGGTGATGTCCAATGGACCCAGTAACCATAGCAGCCTCTATTGCCGCCGTTAAAACTGCCATCGGCGCTGCGAAAAATATTCAATCTATCGGCCATTCCTTAGACGGGTTATTTAAAGCACAGGAAGAACACAAGAAAAAGAAACAGAAGGCCAAGCCTTCCACAAGGATGCAGCAAGTTCTCCGCATGAGGGCGGGGGATGCTGATTACGATGATGAGACTTCTATCTCAGCGGTTGCTAATAAGCATTTAGAGGAAAAAGAGGCTGCTCGTGCCTTAGAAGCTCTAGCCAGAGAGATCGACCGGAAGTGGGGTCGAGGAACATGGAACCAAATATTACAACAACGAAAGAAATTGCTGGCAGAAAGAGCGGCGGCAGACCAGCTTGCAAAAGAAAATGCACTCAAGAAAGCGAAGGCTGACAAGCTGTGGTGGCACAGATTTTGGATTGAGGCATTTAAAGTGGTTATGGTGCTTTTGTTTACAGCGGCTGTGATCGGCTTTGTGTATTGGGCGGCTACTGCGCCCAAGATTAGGTGATAATATGGAATTGACAGCAGCCCACGCGATGCAGGGATTGATGCTCATAGCCACAATCGCGGGGGGCTATGCGGTAGTTAAATCGCAATTAGCAAGAGTTATAGAAGACCTTGAGAGGCACATTAAAAAAACAGATGCTGAAGCATCAAAATTTGATACTAGGTTAGATGCTGCTGAAGAAGAAAGAGGAAGACATAAGCTACAAATAACAACGTTGAAAGATATAAATTCTCCCGCTGAATTAAAATCTTTAAATAGGGAGATGGCTACAATTGAGGCTGATTTGAAAAATCTTATAAAACAGGTGGACAGGTTGCAAGATATACACAACGGAAAACATCCTCCCGTGGAGAGCAAGTAATGGAAGCCAAAGACGTCATATCTATTGCCCCTGGTGGCTTGGCTATCGCCGCATCGTATCTTGGATTAATTAATACATTAATTAGCATAATATTTGTCGGCGCATCCTTGGCCTTTTTGATCTGGCGGTGGAGACAAGCGGTTAAGGAGAAAGACAATTCACAGCATTCTTAGATGGTGGGAACAACGATTTGGCGGCGAAAGTCAGATTTGGAACATAGATTATGGTAAGATCATTATTATTGGCCTTCTGCTTTATCACATTTTCTGGCAATAGCGTCCAAGCGGATGAAAAGGTATTTGCTGGCTGGATACTGCATATGTTTATCAGCGGTCAGCTTAAAGAGTATACCCCACGGGGCGGCATGGCTGAATGCCTTAAAGTTAAGCGTAAAATTTTACGCAGCCAAGGCCACGCCGTAGGCACACGCTGGGAGTGCGCGAAAGGCAAGCTGGTTCTCCGAAAGTACGACACGGGGAAAACAGGTGAGAAGTGGTTGCCCGTTCAGCATCTGGGCAAGTAAATGGCAGAAGAACAGCGAGGCAGAAGAACAAGCGATCAAATACGGGTGAGCGATACATCTGCTATATCCATGCCCATCCGCAACCTTATTTCTATAGTGGCAGCGGTTAGTATAGGTGTTTGGGCGTTCTTCGGTGTTCAAGAACGGCTCAATAAATTGGAGACATTTGAACAATTAATTCGTAAAGATTTAAAGCAAGCGGTATCTACGCTTGAAGCGGATATTAATAAGAACAATGAATTTAGGATCAAGTGGCCTCGTGGCGAGTTAGGTCAGGCGTCTGCGGATCAAGAGCAATACCTGTTGATTGAACATCTCAGTGGTCAGGTTGAGAAAATTCAAAACCGCATTGAGGCAGGGATGTCGAACGGCGTGAATATCACTCGTCTTCAACAGGACGTTAAGACGCTTAGAGCCGATGTTGAAACGCTAAAAGATAAGCAGCGGATGATGAACGGCGGGAGCAAGTGATGATCAAGCTAGCCGTTCTGATTTTTGGGTTACTGTTAAGCGCATGCCAAACGACAGAGATGGCAAAGGAAGAAAAGCCAACAGAAAAACCAACAGAGAAATACTGCGGCCCTTCTCCCGCCATGCACAAGGATGGGATGCACACCATTCTTATGAAGGCAAATGAAGATATTTCATACAGGGATTTAGGCGAAATAGATCATCTCGTTTTTCTCAATTCGTATAATAAAACACCGCCGCCATCTGACATTAAAGCAGACCGCATTCGGTTCTATTATAAAATTGGTGCGCGGCAAGTGTTTATGGTGATGACGCTCCAGAATTGTGTATCACAAGCGGGGCCGTTGAGTGTCTTTCAAGTCGAGGCGTGGTTGCAAGGGATCGTGCTAGATCCAAGCCAATTCTTGAATAACGAAACCAAAATCTAAAATCGTGGGGGCGATTATGGCTGGATTGACAATGTTACTTTTGGGGCTATTTCTGAGCGCATGCCGGGTGGAGATCCCAGTTGATATAAATAAAATGATGATGAGCCAAGCCGATTTGCTTCAGCAAGAAAAAGAACTCTCTCAAAAACAATAAATAGGTGTACCATGTTAAGTTTGCTTGGTTCGCTTTTGGGATTTGGAACGAGTTTCCTTCCCAAAGTAATGGACTATTTCCAAGATAAGCAGGATAAAAAACATGAGCTTTTGCTTATGGATAAGCAGCTAGATCAACAGAAGGTTTTAGGAGAGATCAAGCTGCAAAGTATGCACGTCGAGGCCGACATCAGAGAAACCGAATCGTTGATGCAGCATTCTGCAAAACTTCAAGCAAAAGCTAGCCCTTGGGTTACTAACCTTGCCGCTAGCGTCAGGCCTTGCCTGACATACCTACTCGCATTTGAGTTTGGAGTGCTTACCCTTTGCGTGTCTAACGATTGGATAACGATGCAGCAATACCAAATGATTTGGAACGATGAGTTTCAAGCAGTTTGGGCGGCGGTAGTTTCATTTTGGTTCGGCAGTCGAACCATGGCGCGCAAAACTCAAACATGAGCATACATGACGCTTTATTAGAGGCCCACTCTAACCCCGACTGGGACGGTCGCATAAATGCGTCCGGTTTGGCAATCATTAAGTCCTTTGAAGGTTGGTCATCGGCTGTCTACCATTGCGGCGCTAGATGGACTATTGGATTTGGGAGTACCTATGATCTTGACCGCAATCGTATCACCTCTAATCACCCTGACATTGATGAGGTCGAAGGTGAACTTTTGCTTGGACAGGAAGTGCGCCACTCTGAAGGCGCAGTTAGACGCCTTATCAAATACCCGCTCAATGAAAATCAATTCTCAAGTTTAGTTTCATTTTGTTACAATGTTGGTAGCGGGAACCTCCAGAAATCTTCCCTTAGAATGAAACTTAATAGGGGCGATGTTGAGGGTGCAAGCGCAGAATTTCCTAAATGGCGGCGATCTGCTGGCAAAATACTTTCTGGCTTGGTTCGCCGAAGACAAGCAGAGCGCAACTTGTTTCTTTTACAATGATCCCCGATGAACAATCAGCTCACGTTAATTGCCCGTGGTGCGGTCAATGGACACGATTAGAATTTATTAGAGGGCATCTTGAATGTCCCGTGTGCCATAGCCCCGTCGCTGATTGCTGTGATGGAGAAAAAGAAGAAGCCCCCGAAGGGGCTTAATCTCAGCTATCAATCCTATGTGATGGCTCTATAGGTGCCTCAGATTCATATGCCATACATATTTTCTCATACACCTTTGGACTTGGAAAAATCCCTTTCTTTCTAGCTGATACAATAATTAACCACGCCGTATCAAATAGACTATCATCAAACTTTTCAGGGTTTGAAATGATACGAACGGCATTACGCAGTTGTCGCTGTATTAATTGTCTATAATTCATGTGCCTGCCTCCAATGCCCCTTCTAGCCGCTGCAAGGCATCAGCTACCCGTGGCCCTGCTGCCACCGTTTCAGGACTAGCCTGATCCTTCTCATATACCTCCCGGTACTTCCTTGACTCCTGTACAAACACCCCAGCGCAGTCGCGCACTTCACGCAATTTAACAAGCTCTTCTCGCTCATCTGTCACAAGCGTGATCGATCGGGCAACAAATGGAAGGCGTGTAAGATAGCCTCGCTCTTCAATCTTGTTAACAAGGCTCCAAGCAGAGTTTCGGGACTTCAAATTCAGTGCGGCACAAATATCTTGATCTGACGGACTGAACCCCTTTTCTTTGATAAAGGTTCGGATAAAATTATAGCACTCAAGTTGGCGCTTGGTTAGAGCGTGTCTCATCTTGCGCCTCCTCTTCTGCAATAGCTTTATTAACTATGTTTAATGCTTTGTGTCCGTTCTCCAGTGACTCTTGAAGATCGTCACGCGCTTCGTATAGGTTTGGGGTCTTTATGCCCCTATCTGTCGTTGTGCTCATGTTTAACCTCCTTGCAATGAGACATGAATATCAAAAACAGGGGATACAATCGGCCCCGCTTTTCTTATAAAAATAAATTTGCTAGAATTGGCGGTCTTTATCATATCGCACCTACCAGTGCGGCAATGACAATAATGAAAGCGCCTGTCGAAACCATCCAGAGGGCAAGAAGAATTGACCCTCCAATGGCGCTAAGAATAGGCAATAAGCCTTTCTTAACATCATATATATTATGCGGTTCTAATAGATACATAGTTAGTCTCTCCTTCAGTTGTTGAACTGTCTAACGCCTGTACTGCTCTAAGTCGCTCAAACCACGAACATACAGTATATCGTCCTTTGCGAATTTTTCTAGATCCTTATTCGCCATATTTAAAACGCCCCGCGCTTCAAGGATCTTTTGTATGTTGGTTCGTCTCGACTTGGCTATTTTTAAGAATGCATCCGACACTCCTTTAAGAACAATAGATGCATATTGAATATGATCAGGGTGTAAAAGTGGGAACTGCAACCGGGAAGCCTCTTTCCCGCCAAGCGAACGAAGAACGCGCCAGAACTCCTTCCGATGCTGGGGATGCCCTGCGTTATACTCGTCTAGTCTTCGCTTATAGTCTGTTGTCACGATCTCTCCCAATTCTCAATTATCAAAAATATCTAATTTTTCAACGCCCTCACACAAAAAATTGTGGATAATTTGCATAAAAATGAGGGCTATCCATAAAATTTTCTGGTCGCGTAGTTGTCATTCACCTCTTTCCATGCGATCGATGACGTTTTTGACCTGCTGCGGCCCCCATTGGATCTCACCATCATCCATGCCAACGCGCATAAAGACGGCCTTTCTCTTGCGTTTTTTCGCATAGAGCGCAGGCGTATCGATCTTCCGCTCCGTTAATTCCTGGGCGATCCCTCTAAGTGCTGTAATTCCCAAAGAACGAACTCTCTCAATGACGGGGTACACGCTCTCCGCATGCTCCTGCGCTATGTCTGTACGGGCTTGTCTGCCCCTCACAGCGACGGCCTTTATATCCTTAGACCCCAGCTTCTTGCCCTTCGCCTTAACAACGGCCAGTGCGGCCTTAGTGCGCTCACTGATCATCTTGCTTTCATGCTGCGCCATGGCAGCAATAATATGGATGGTTAGTTCGTTGGCTTCGGGCATATCGGCGGCAACGAACTTGACGCCGGACTCCATCAGTTGGGTGACGAACCCAACGTCCCTTGCCAGCCTGTCAATTCTTGCCACAAGCAATTTACACTTGTGCTTCTGGCAATAGGCCAACGCCTTGAGAAGTTCGGGGCGGTCACTTTTACGGCCACTCTCTACCTCCCTAAAAACAGCGGCAACCTCCCAATCGCCTCCGTTCAGAAATGCTCGACAGGCTTCCTCCTGGGCTTCTAAACTAAACCCTAGAAGAGCCTGTTTGGCTGTTGAGCATCTTAGATAAATCGCCCATTCGCCCGTGTGCGGGGATCCCGCAGGTTCTGTTGTCATCACTTTCTCCCCTCATATTGCCAATAGCCGTAAACACAACGCTTGCCATCTCGACTGCAATCGTAAGTGTCGTGCAGAACGCCATCGATGTAAGCCGCAACATGGTTTGAAAGGCGAAGAACCAAGCGTCCCTCTGTCGGCAGTTCATCTTTATGTAAATGAACCTGACAGCCTGACCCAACAGACATTAGAGGAACCCAAGTAAAACCCAAGCTGCTCATATAATCTTTAAACCACTTGCGTTTCGTTATTATGCCATTCCTCGCGCTGCGGGTTCGTTTTTTGCTGCGCTTTGATTTGCGCTGCGAGGCGTTGCCTTCAGCAAGAGTATCGTAGACCTCTTTATAGTCGAGGCCACTTGCAATGGTAACGGCACGGGTGACACAATCACCCGCCTCGCCTTTGAAATAGAGTAAACGGCCACCATCATTAGTTTCAAAATTAACAGCCATCACTCCCCCCTCTGTTTGGCTTCATACCAATGAGCGAGGTCTGACATATAGGTACAAACAGCATATAATCCCTCGCGTTTTTCTTGATCTTCTTCTATGAAATCGGCATCACCAGATAAGTGGCATGAGCCTGCGATAAGCCATTTAGCGACTTTCTTTGTTAATCTTGGTCTACGCATCTTTTCTCTCCCTTATAGCTCGAATTTCACCCCATGCTTTTCTTCATACCAACGTGCAAGGTTAAAGATATAATCTTTAACTCGGCTTAATTGTTCAGCTTGTCTCTCAAGCTCTTTCGCATCTTCTTTGTCTCCGTTTTCTTCTCTTATGCCCGCGTCATAACTAAGCGTTTCTATTTCTCCACTAAGCATAACCGCCGCATATTGGAGTGAGGCGGCGATGGGTCTGGTTAATCGTGGTTTATTCATCACTCCCCCCTTGCTTTCTTCTTGGGCGGCATCCCCTTTTTTAAAGTTTTGGTTAATACCTTTCGGACATCTGTTTCAGTTTTTGACTGCTTAATGTCTTTGGTCATATCGACGGTTTTGCCACTTGGCATCATCATTATAAATTTAGGCATTTATTCTCTCCCTTCCTCGTAAATTTCCCAATTAATGTCCATTCCCTTACACCTTGAAATAACGTCCATAACTAGACCTGGCGGCACAATTTCATCGTAAATAAGAACGTGCGGAATCCCCGAATCATCAATGATGACAAAAACCCCATTAAAATGAATCCCCCGACAATCTTCTAAGATTGCGACTGGCTGGCCCACAACCCCCGCAAGTTGGGTCACTGTGAAAAACACAGATGGGGTGCATGGAATTTTCTCAACATGTATGCTTGTCATCTTCTCTCTCCCTAATGGTTGACCAGACGCCCGAAGGCGTTTCGGCGGGAACCATCCCGCCTCGTCAGTGGTCTTTTAATGGCCCCATCCCGTTGCTGTTTCATGCTTAGAATTGCCGTCCCAGATATACGCATAAGCAAAGCTGGTGATTTTAACTGACACCGTCTCACCAAATCGGGTTGGGCGCTTTGTACGGACACGTCCGTAAGTCTCACCAGGAACAGGCGCGACATGGTCATACCCCTCCCCACTCTCTGTGACCGTGCTTGACACTGGCTGTATGTCGATGTTGGCACCCTTTACGGCGACAACCTCATAAAAGTCTATATTGGTTTGATCGTATCCCCAGGAAGAAACCAGAATGTTGCCAACCTCAAGGCCGTGCGGCTTTTTCTTGTCGGCTGCGCGTTCTGCTTTTCTTTCCGCATGAGCGCGGCGACCATCGACTAATTCTTGAATTTGACGGTCGCGCTGTTCGGTGTTCTTAAACTGGTAGTGCCAATCGGGCTTTTGTGCCTTGCCATGAAACGCAATGGCGCAGGGGTTGCCATTGTTTGTATACTCATAAACAACGGCGTCATGATCGTCGCCCAAGTCCATCTGGACGGCGTCTTTTGGAATGTAAAATTCGCGCTTTAAAGTATTTCTCATTTTCTCTCTCCCCCAAACGCAATTTGAAACCCTGGATGATCCATCACATTGTCAAGCTGCGCTGTTTCCAGGTTTATCTGGACCATAAGCCCGTTGAGAGTGGCGTGTGATACTTCGCTGGTGAGCAAGACCTTGCCCGTATTGCCAATGTAAACGCTAAAGTCATTGGCCCGAATATCGATAATGCGCTCCAGTTCTTGTATTGTCAGATTTTTGATCTGCATATCGCTCAATTCTTTACATCTATAAGCCATTTTCTCTCTCCTATGCCCCAACCCGTGATTCGCAATTAGACGCTTCACTCTGTTGGTTCTCATACTGTTGCAGTTCAGCGTCGGTCCACTGTGAGCGATCAGGAACAGAAACCCGCCCCGTGCCGTTACACGTTTCGCACTTTGTGTCGTAGTCACCGCGAAAATATGCGTCGCGCTCATCGTCATGCCATTCGGAAAATTGCTCATGCGTAAACGCCGCGCCGTGTAAGGCTTGAACGCCTTTGCCTTGGCACGTCGGGCAAATACCTAAACTGGCTGGCATAATAATTGAGTCGCCGTCTGCACTATAAAGTTCGATTGGTGTAGCTTGCATTTTCACTCTCCCGTTTCTTCTTTTAGAACACCGACATTTATAAGCTGCCCCATAACAGTGTCCCGACAATAGCCTTTCACATCATCCCTAACCTGATGCGGTTCGCAGCCGTAATTTAAAATCCAGGCATCTGGATCGATTTCGACGGTGAACTCAATTTTGACTTTCATTTTCTCTCTCCTATCTCTGTCCTAAATAAAATCGAACAAACGCTCTATTGAACGTATATACGCGCATGTATATACAGTGTCAAGGTCTAATACGCATAAATCTTGACAGGGATAAAAGACTATCATCATGGCGCAAAAAACCCCGTTTTCACTAAGGTTTCAGTCAGAGTTGCTTGAAGAGATCCGTACTGTCTCAATCGAAGTCGGTATCCCCATGACAAAAATCATTGAGGTTGCGGTCCAACAATATATGCCTGTTATTAAAGACCATCTTCGACGAACGGGGTCGGTTAATGACTGACATCCATCACGCCTCCCGCAAGGGACCGCCCCCCAGACCATGGACGCCCAGAAAGCCAACCCCCGAATATAAGAAAGGCTGGAACCGAATTTTTAAAAAGAAAGAAAAAAAGAATGCTGGCAGGAATTGACCCCGGCAAGTCAGGTGCGATTGCCCTGCTATACCAGGATTTCACTTTGTATATAGAAGATATGCCGATATTCGGTAAGGAAGTCTCTGCAACTGGCCTTTCGGCCACGTTTAAGGAATTTACCCCGACACATATATATATAGAGAGCGTCAATTCATTTGGCATGGGACGCCAATCGGCGTTCAACTTCGGGCAGGGTTTAGGCGTGATCAAGGGTGTGCTTGGCACTCTTCAGATCCCCTACTCTTTAGTGACGCCTTCCAAGTGGAAAAGCCATTTCAATTTAGGTCGTGACAAGGATGCTGCTAGAGCCGCAGCCACACGCCTATTCCCCAGCAACGCTGAACAGTTTGCAAAGAAGAAAGACGATGGACGTGCCGAAGCGGCACTGCTTGCCCTATGGGCCTATGAGAAGGGAGAGAAACGATGAGCGAGGCTAAACAGTCAAACGGCAAACTAAGAACAAATGAACTAGAGATGAATGAACAAGAAATGAGTGAAGCAGAGGTGCTGTTTGAGATGAATCGAAAACTGCCGCGCATGCAAATTCTCAGTGAGGCAGGTGTGGTCATCTTTGAACGTGGCACCGACTATGGCGATGTCAAAGAAAACTGGGAGAGAACCGCCAAAATCTTAAACGGCGTTCTGGGGGCCAAGCTAAATACACCACTATCGGCAGCAGACGTGGGCATGGTGATGCTTGGCGTGAAGCTGGGGCGTCTTAGCCATGCACCAGACCACAGGGATACCCAGCGGGACATTGCAGGCTATGCGGCCTTAATGAGTGAGGTCGTATGACCCCTACAAAGGAAGACGTACAAGCCGCTTACATGACGTGGATGCGCTTTGAAATGGATGACACTATAGGCCATACGGCTGGAGGGCCATTCTTTAAAGCAAAACGCGAGGCTTATGACACATACATAGAAATCAAGAGACAATGGGAAAAAGAACATGGAGAATGGAACACATGATCTCAGTGACGAAGATTATTTTGCCGCTGATGCCATTAATAATTCGTATTTGTGGAAGCTGATCAATCAAACGCCAGCCCATGCCCAAGTTGCAACGGCAAAAACAGACGCCCTAAACCTTGGGAGTGCCGTCCATTTGGCGGTGTTACAGCCGGAACATGCATCAGATAAGATTGTTCAAGGGCCGGAAACCCGGCGAGGCAAGGCATGGACGGATGCGCTTAAAAAAGCCCAATCAGAGGACAAAATCCTTTTAACCCAAGCTGATTATAATCAGTGCATGAGCATGAGGGATAGCGTATGGCGCAACCCCTCTGTTGCACAGGAACTCAACCAAAAGGATACAGTCTATGAGCAGGCGGCGTTCTGGGAGCATAAGGGGCTTCAGTTTAAGTGCAAGGTAGACGCCGCACGTCCGTCCGTCATTGTCGATTTAAAAACGTCACAGGATGCCAGCCCTAGAGGCTTCTCACAGTCAATAGCTAAGTATGGCTATCATCAACAAGATGCCAGCTATTCTTATGGATGGGGGCAGGCGTCTGGCATTAAGGTTGAGCACTTTCTATTTCTTGTGGTTGAGAAATACCCGCCCTTTGCATGTGCTATATACGAACTCGATAATATGTCAAAACGTGAGGGCTGGGCATCCTACTTAGCAGCCATCGAGCTTCACCAGCATTGTCAACAAGAAAAACACTTCCACGCTTATGCAGATGAAAAGGTTCTTCTGCAACTGCCGACGTATGCATTCAGGCACACAAACCCACGATCAATTCAACTCGTAAACCAAGGAGAGAGCATATGACTTTTCAAGCACCACCACCCGAAACCCCAAGAAATGACAGCGACACAGCTTATGCAGGCTATCTTGATTGGAAAGCCCAAGGTTCCGCACATCATAACATACCCCCGGCATCGTGGATGATCAGAAACGACGGAGCGTCAGGGCCATATCCCGCTATGGCGACAGGTATAGTATGGGATATAGAAAACATCGAGACAGGATGGCAAATCTGGCCGGAGGGTGGAAAAAAAGAACAGATCCCCAACCCTGCCGTTCATCAGCCCCTGCCCCATCCAGGCGGCGGCTATTCCGAATACGTCAAAATCCCCATGGCGCAAGACCAGAACACGGCTGTCATCTGGGACCAAGCATCAGCGGGATCGTGGAAGGGCTTCTGTCAGATTGCCGCCGTTATCGCCATGCAGGCACCGCAAAACCCAGGCACGTTGCCCGTCATCCGTTTTATTGGTGCGACACTAACCTCAACAGGGAAGAACTCCACACAGGTTCCCAACTTTGAAATCTTACAGTGGGTTCCACGGCCCCCATGCCTGATGCAACAGAATGCGCTTGTGGCACCCCAGGGGCCACAGGTGCAAGCTGCGCCTGCGCCTCAACCCCCTGCACCACAAGCGGGATTTGGCGCAGGTGCGGCACCCTTTGGACAGCAACAACCCCAACAACCTGCACCCATAGCACCAGCAGCGCCTGTCGGGGCATGGAATACCTGAAAAACAGACTTTGTCCCGTCTGCTTCCGGCACGAACGGGGGTTCGGATTTGATCCCTCGTTCGGACGGAACCTAAAAAAAGCCCGGTATTTCTGTTCAATGGAGCATGTAAAAATGGCCGAACACCATCTAGAACAAGAAGAAGACCCCATGCTTTTTGAAGCAATTAAAGCAGCGGGGCAATACCTCGATCACCTCAATGTTCATGACCTGCGCTACTTAACAAAAGACCAGCTTCTGATGTTCACGTCTATCGTGATCAGCAAGTTTGCCGAAGCGAGTGCGGAGTTCTTCACCAATAACCGCAAGGCGGCAGAAGCGGAAGACCTCAATGATGAGATACCGTTCTAATGACCACTGCCGCCGAAATTGCCAAACACCTAAAGAAAGCCAAAAGGGCTGGTGACGGATCATGGGTGGCGTGTTGTCCCGCACACAACGACAAAAACCCCTCACTATCAATCACAGACGTAGAGGGACGCGACACGCCCCTACTCCACTGCCATGCAGGATGCGAGTTTACAGAGATTGTTAACAATATCCCACAATGGCCTAGATCAAACACAGAACATGAATGGGAACAGATCACCGCATTCGGACCAGATTACATAAATCCAAGGCGATACATATATAAAGACGAAAATGATCTACCTGTGTACATGGTAGAACGTACCTTTAATGGGACAGGCAAGACCTTCAAGCAGTACACCATAAAAGACGGAACCATAAAGCGTGGCATTGAAGGCGTCCCACGACTTCCTTACAGACTGCCTGAGATACAAAAACATAGCGTTATATATATATGTGAGGGTGAACAGGCAGTGGATGCTATGTGGCTTTATGGATACCCGGCAACGTGCAATTCCAGTGGGGCAAATAACTGGAAAGAAGAAATTAACCCATACTTTAAAGATAAAACCGTCATCATCATCCCAGATAACGACATACCTGGGAGAAAGCATGCATTGAAAGTTGCAGAACATCTCCACGATACAGCTAAGACTATCATTATTGCTGATATTTGCAGGCACCTAAAAGACAAGGCCGATATGGTGGATTGGTTCCAACATAACTCTTCAAAAATATTCAAAGTTCACAACATTGTTAGCCAAATAAAACCCTGGCAACCCGGCGACACAATTGAAGAAATAGACCCCGACGCTTTCCCCATCGAAAACTATACCGCCATGGCGTGGCTCGACAAAATCATGGAACCACGGGACTACCTGATGGGAACCCTGCTATGCACAACGTCAAGGTGGATGGTCTACGCTCCTACAGGGCTGGGAAAAACACTGTTTACCATGAACATGATGGCAGCAATGGCAGCAGGAAAACAATTTCTTAACTGGCAACCAGGCCGCAAATGCCGGGTGCTTTATATAGACGGGGAAATGCCAGCGGAAACATTTAAGGAGCGCATTGTCCAGGTTACCCAGCTTTACGGCCAGGACATTGAACTCATAGGCATCAACAGAGACGATGAAGCCTCACAGAATAACGAAATGCCGCCGCTAAATACAGAAAACGGTGTGGCGTGGCTAAAACATAAGGTCAAATACATCAAGCCAGATGCAATAGCCTTCGATTCCATTATGTGCCTGCTGGGTGGCGACATGAAAGATGAGGAAAGCTGGGAGCCTATTAAAGAAACAATGAAGTGGCTAACCAACCAGCGCATTGCCCAGGTTTGGATCCACCATACAGGACATGCAGAGGGTAGGTCTTATGGGTCAAACACCAGAGAATGGGAACTCGACACCGTATTGCGCCTTGACAGGCCACAGGGAGACGAAGACGGGTTCGTTCTAAACTTCACAAAAAACAGACTGCGAACCCATGCCAATGCCAACGAATTTGACAGAATACATTGCCAGCTTGGCCTGGAGGGCTGGACCTTTAGCCAAAACGTCAAGGAGCCGACAAAAAAAGGCGACGATAGATCCAACTTCGCAGCGTACATTATGCAGGCATATGACAACCTCGCGCACAATGCCAGTTCCGACCATAGGGGATATGACGGTAAATCTGTCACTGCTATCGATATTGACGCAATAAGAAAGTGGATTGTGCGGCACGGCCTAATCCCCCCAAAAACAGATGGGAGCGATATTATGAGCGATACGGATAGAAAAGTAATCGGAAGAGCGCAAGCTGACCTTATTAAAGCAGGTCGTATAGCTGCAAATGAAGGCCGAATATGGAGAGTAAATACTAATATTATGAGCGGGACAGATAGCGGGACAGATGCGAGACAGTAGCGTCACAAGTGTCCCGCAAACGTTAACAGACCGGGACAGGACAGGGACACCCTTTAGGGTGTCCTGTTGTCCCGTGTCTCGTTGTTAACCTTTTGAGCGGGACAGGTTAAGTAATGATAAGAAAAAAGAAACAGAATAAGAAACTTGATAATGCAGACCATGGACCTATTGAAAAATTACAGCATGGTGAGTTTGTAGAAATTGAGACATCTATCGCAGGTGTTAGGGCGCTCAGAAATACAACGCATGATCCTATAACGTATTACCAAAAAAAGGGAATGATAACAGAAAAGCAGTGGCAAGCTGCTGAAATATTCGCGCAAGATTATAGAAAGGCTGCGCTTGTCGCTCATTATGCACAGACACGGTTTAACCATGTCGGTGGAGGTGGCATTCCTGTCGAGGCAATGGATGCCATTAGAGATGCCAAGGCGCGTGTTCAATCTGCGCTGGTGTTCGTGGGTAAACCGCTGGATGGGATTATAGAGACAGTATGCGGCGACGGAAGACCCGCCGGAACATGGAGTAAAGTTGCAAAAGCATCCCGCCCAGACAGAGATGGTATGGTGGCGTTGCGGCTGGCTCTCGCTGCGCTAGTTGATTATTATCGTTTATGATCTAGTTGTGTCCTATTGAATTGAGGGTGCATTATAGTGTAAAGATTAGTTACCATGGACTTTTTGTCTGTGTTTCCTTCTATTTCAAGAAAAGGGTCAGCGTTTCCCAGGCGCTGGCTTTTTTAGGTGATGAATGCCGAAAGAACGCAAACCAAGACCAACAAAAAGAACGCCGGAAGTGATTGAAGAGGTGTTGGAGCGTGTCGGGAATGGTGAAACATTAATGAGCATTTTTGAGGATGATCACCTCCCTTCTCGCATTGCCTTTTGGGCATGGTGTAACAAGGACAAGGAACTTGATGACTTAGTCTTTCGGGCAATCCGACGTGGAAAACTTGTTCACGCTGATATAGCCGCCACAACTCAAATGAAAATTATGGCTGGTGATCACGATGATGATCCCAAGACGTTGCAAGCCAAAGTGACCGCTGCAAATAATCTTGGGCATCAGGCTCTGGCCCAACTGTCGAAGCTGGACAGTAGATTTAAGGATAAGCAAGAGATTACACATAATGGTCCAGTTGTTTTTGGTTGGATCGATGACAATACTAATAAGGAAGATGACCTAGACAAGATTGTGTCAGATGTTGAGCTTGATGCAATGACAGGTGACAGTGTCCCAAACTAGCAGTTGAAGGATGTGTGGCTTAACGCTGTCGCGCACGAAGCTGACGGATCTTTAGCATTTATAAAGGAGGATCGATCGACGGATTGAGACGGGTCACTGTCTCCGCTGGTCCTGTGTCTTGCATTTTCTCTCCCTGTTGTCCGGCGCAGGTCCAGCGTCTCTACTGGCTCTAGGAATCCTTGACGCGATCAAAGTGGTTCGTCTTAGAGTTTGACAAGGTCGCGCTATCAAAAAAATTTCTGTTCTGTGTGGGTGGGGGTGTCCGACCAGGGGTACACCGAAAAATCCGCTGGGGCTGGTATCGCTTAGGGTCCACGCCCCAACTCCGACACCTATTTTTCAAGGGAACTGCTTATGGCCCGTAATTATCGTAAGGAGTATGACACTTACCACGCCAAGCCTGCTCAGAAAAAACGCCGTGCAGGCCGGAATACGGCTCGTAGACGCATGGAGCGCGAAGGTAGTGTATCGAAGGGTGACGGTAAGGACGTTGATCATAAGAACCGTAATCCCAATGATAATTCCAGGGGTAATTTGCGTGTTCAGAAGAAATCTTGGAACCGCTCACGAAATACGATTTTGGGGCGTAGGCGTACTATTTTAGGAGGTTAATAATGGCTTTAAAGAGTAAGAAAACGTCCACGAAGAAGGAGCCTGCCAAGCGTAGGGCAAGGGCTAAGAAGGAGGACGGCACTTTTATGGCTGACGATCCTTCTACGCCGGACGTTAATGAGGCATTTGTTGTGCCAGATATGCTGGCGGCTGAACGTGAAGCCCAGAGGACAAAGCCTGCTGGGGTACGTTCTTCGTATCGGAGGTTAGGCGGGAAGCTGGTTGAGATTTGAGGTGGTGTTTTGAGGGTGTTTTAAGCCCTGGAGACGCTAAAAATCTTGCATCTGACCCGAAATATTTGGATTTCGGCCATGAGGCGGTTGCCCCTTTGGTGGATTTGGCTTTTAGCGTGGCCGATATATCTACGGGCGCGCCTTCGTATTGCCGTGTGGAGCGCCGGGAAGAAGGTCACCCGTGGCATATTGATACTGGTACGAAGGGACATATGGCGTGGTGTTCGGTTTCAGCTAGTTTATTGCTTACGCCGCCTGATGCGTTTGATGGGGGCGGGTTTTATTTTGCTGATGCGCCGGATACGCCGATTTATCACTATTTAGACCTTTTGATTTACGACAATGCTGCTGAGAACCGACATTGTGTAGCGCGGAATAGTGGGGGGCGATCTGTTTTGTTAATGTTCTTCGGGAGAGAGCATGTCTGACATGCAGAAGGTTATTATTCCTTACAAGCCCCGTCCTTTGCAGGCTAGGTTTGATCGTAATCGCAGGCGTTTTAATGTGGCGTCTTGTCATAGGCGTTTTGGTAAAACGGTTATGGCGATTAATTGGTTATTAAAGGAGGTCTTGAGTTCTAAGCATCCTAGAGCACAGGGAGCGTATATAGCCCCGACGTATGGCGCAGCGAAGAGGATTGCATGGGTGATGTTGCGTGAATATGCGGGTGTTGCTCCTGGCGTGAAGTTTAATGAGGCTGAACTGCGGTGTGATTTGCCTGACGGAAAGCGTATTTGGCTTTTGGGTGCGGAAAATCCTGATTCTCTCCGTGGCCTTCGCCTTGACGCATGTTGCATGGACGAATATGCGGATATGAACAGCCGTTTATTTCCTGAGATCGTTCGTCCTGCTTTGTCGGACTATGGGGATGGTCGTGCCTTGTGGATTGGGACTCCCCGTGGGGCTAATCAGTTTAAAGAAATTTATGATCATGCTTTGGAGCGTATGGAGGCAGGTGACGATGAATGGTTTGCCATGCGTTTCCCGGTTTCGGAAACGGGCATTATTCCTGAAAAGGAATTGGAAGCTGCCCGTGCGACGATGGACCCTAGTCAGTATGAGCAGGAGTTTGAGGTATCTTGGAGCGCGGCACTTGTTGGGTCGTATTTTGCCCAGCAGCTAGACAGTATTGATTTGAATGGGCAGATTGGTTCTGTTCCATGGGAGCCTAATTTGCCTGTTATAACCAGTTGGGATCTTGGGATTTCCGACGCGACGGCAATTTGGATGTTTCAGGTTTTGCCACGGGAAAATGCGATTCGGGTTATTGATTATTATGAGGAGACGGGTGAGGGGCTTCATCATTATATTAAGGAATTAAGGGCAAGGCCGTACACTTATGAGCAGCATTTGTTCCCGCATGATGTAATGGTGAGGGAGCTTGGTAGTGGTAATAGCCGTTATGAGATGTTAATGGGGCTGGGGATTCGTCCAACCGTTGTCCCAAAATTATCCGTTCAGGATGGAATTGAAGCGATACGGGCGACAATTCCTAGATGCTTTTTTGATCGTGGTAATTGCGCTGTTGGTTTGAAAGCGTTGCGCCATTATCACCGTCAATTCAATGATCGGACGAATGATTGGAAGGACCGCCCTAATCACGATTGGTCTTCACATGCTGTTGATTCTTTTCGGTATGCTTGTGTTGGCATGCGAGATGATCCGTCAACTGACTTGTCTGTTGCGTCACGAACCGGGCGCTTGCCTGGGGGCGGGTCGGTTATCGCGCCATCTGCTGATGCGTTTTGATGTCGGTATCTTTGGTCCCGGCGATCTATGCTGATGTTGTTTATATTGCGCGGCGTATGCGGAAGCGGGATGCGGAAGAGATCTTCCCGTTAACATGGTCGGGCAGGCCGGAGGATCTGGCGGTGGCGAGTGTCGCTGGAGGTATCTCGACAGTTGCGCTCTCTGGGGATGTGCCTGTCGCCGCTTGGGGCGCAATCGAGGGTCGCCCTTGTTTTTGGAATGTCTGGATGTTTGCAACGGACAGGTGGCCGGAGGTGGCCCTGTCGGTGACCCGGCATATCAACCGGGAGATGATGCCAGCTATGATTAATGCTGGTGCGGTACGCGCTGATTGTTGGTCGATGGAGGGCCATGATGACGCGCATAGATGGTTGGAATTATTGGGTGCGGTGCGCGAAGCCTCTTTGGAGGATTATGGCGCAAATCGTAAAGTGTATCACTGTTATAGCTGGACAAAGTCCAGATTGGAGGATGTAAATGTGTGTTGGACCCTTGGCACCAAAAGCGCCGAAAATGCCTGCGCCTCCTCCTCCTCCAGAAATACCCGACCCACCGACACGGGACGATCCGGCAGTGAATGCGGAGGCCGCAGCGGAGAGACGGAGGCGTCTAGCGATGAAGGGGCGCAAGTCTACCATATTGACGGGTTCGCTGGGTGATACGTCTGAAGCTAATGTTGGAAAGACAATTTTAGGAGGTTAATATGTGTGGACCTAGTAGACCCGACCCCGACCCCCCTGCTCCTCCCCCTATTATTATTCCTGCGCCTGTTTCGCCTGAGAGCAACCAGATTGTTTCTGGTGATCCCAAGCGCAGACGGGCTATGGCGGGTGCGGCAGGCCGTCGAGGCACGATCCTTACGGGTTCGCGTGGCGTCCTGGGTGAGGCCAATGTCGGCAAGACGTTGTTAGGAAACTAATGTGCGTTGCGCCTGACAATAAGAAACAGCAGAGCGCAGGCATGAAAATGCCACCATCATCGTTTGGTTCGCGTTTAGACAAGGCGCAGCGTGATGCATCTTCTGCCAGTGGCGGCGGGACGTATGGCGGTGGAACTATTCTTTCTGGTGTTCCCAGGAATACGGATGTTGATGCCCAGCGCAAGACTACTCTTTTAGGGGTATAATATGGACACTGATGAACTCTTTAAGCGTTTTGAGACGTTAAAGCGATCCCGTGGTGTATGGGAAAGCCATTGGGAGGAAATTGCAGAGCGTGTTTTGCCAAAGTCGGCAGAGTTCACGGGTGAGCGCACCCCTGGAGACAAGCGTACACAAAAATTGTATGACGCGACAGCAGCCCTTGCACTGGAGCGGTTTTCGTCTGCTGTTGAAAGTTTGCTGACGCCACGGGGAGCTAAGTGGCATACGTTGAGATCGACCAACCCTGAGTTGAATAAACTTGATGAAGTTCGGGCGTGGTTCGACCAGGTTGAAAGCACGATGTTTGCCTGCCGTTATTCCCCCAAAGCCAAATTCGCGGATCAAACCCATGAGGTCTATATGTCTCTTGGGGCATTTGGTACAGGTGGGCTATTTGTTGATGAAGCGCCTGTGAGGGGTTGTATTTATCGTAATGTGCATTTGGCTGATATTTTTATATCGGAGGATGAGCACGGGCGTATTGATACAGTGTTCCGGCAGTTTGAGCGGTCTGCGCGTCAGGTTTTAAGGATGTTTGAAGATGGCAATTTATCTGAAGATTTGCGGAAGATTGCGAAGGAGAAGCCAGACACACGGGTGAAACTGTTACACGTTGTGATGCCGCGCACAGACCGTGACCCCATGCGCCGGGACCGTAAGAACCAGAAATGGTTCTCTGGATATTTTGAAGTTAAGGAGCATCATCTGATTGAGGAAGGCGGTTTTGAAACCTTCCCTTATATTATATCCAGGTACAACACGGGGCCACGGGAAATTTACGGCAGATCCCCGGCCATGACGATTTTGCCTGATATAAAAATGATTAACGAGATGAGCCGCACGGTTATTCGTGCAGGTCAAAAGGTTGTTGATCCTCCCCTGCTTGTTGCTGATGAGGGTGTTATTTTCCCAATTAATACAAATCCAGGGTCAGCCACGTTTGCCCGTCTGGACGGACGGAATCAAGCCCCTGTCCAGCCTTTGCAAACAGGCGCAAGGGTTGATATTGGTTTTGAGATGATGGAGCAGAGGCGCAAGGTTATAAATGATGCCTTTTTAGTGACTTTATTCCAGATTTTGGTCGATAGCCCGACTATGACTGCAACGGAAGTGTTGCAAAGAGCACAAGAGAAAGGTGCGTTATTGGCTCCCACGATAGGCCGTCAACAAGGTGAAATGTTGGGGCCGTTGATTGAGCGTGAATTTGATGTCCTTGATGCACAAGGCATGTTACCGCCTATACCCGGCATCCTGATTGAAGCGCAGGAAGAGTATGAAATTGAATATGTCTCGCCCCTTAGTCGCGCCATGAGAGCGGAAGAGGGCGTTGGCATTCTTCGCACCCTTGAGATGGTGCAGCCGATTGCGGCTGTCGATCCTGGGGTGATGGATAATTTCGATACGGATGAGATTACCCGTATTCTTGCAGAAACCAATGGTGCTCCGCAGCGCATTCTGCGTGGTGATGATGAAATTGCCGCCATGCGTGATCAGCGTAATCAGACACAGGCTGTCCAGGCTGGTTTGTCTGCGGCTCCACAAGCTGCGGATGCGGCATTAAAGGTCGCGCAGATTGCCGACATGGGACAAATAGCGCCACCGCAATAGGGGAACGTTTTGGCAGAACAACACAAGGTGCAGGCAGAAATTCTGCAAGCCTACCGGGATATTTTTCTGCATACGCCGCAGGGACAAATTATCTTTAAGGATTTATTAAAGTCTTCTGGCTTGTACCAGACTACAGGAATCAGGTCCGATAGTGAACTTCAGCATATGGAGGGAAGTCGGGACATGGTGAGACGGATTATTCAAATCTTGTCTCTTGAAGAAGAGCAAATCACACAAATAGCAATAGGAGATTTTGTCGATGCCGAATGAAGCGGAAGGGTCCGTATTAACGGGCAACCCAGAAGCAGTCGAGGGAAGTTGGACGGCTGGTCTGGAGGATTACCAGGACGTTATTGATGCCAAGGGGTGGCAGTCCAATGCGGATGTTCTGAAAAGTTATGTTAACCTTGAGCGGCAAGTCGGTGCCGACAAAGTTGTTCTCCCTGGTGAAGGGACGGACCTTACTGAATGGGAAGGATGGAAATCGTTAGGAACACCTGAAAACGCTGACGATTACAAGCTGGCCGCACCAGAGGGATTTGATGGTTATAGTGCCGAATTGTCGGATTGGTTTCGCAATGCTGCCCATGAAATGAAACTCCCCGCAACAATCGCGGAGGGCTTGCATGATCGGTTTGTTGAAAACGCTATGGAAGCGGTTAAAGATCAAACTATGTTCGCAGAGCAGCAGCAGGAAAAGTGGGCAACAGAACTAAAGAAGGAATTTGGTGCCGCTTTTGATGAACGTGCGGCTGCGGCCCGGTCTGCAATACGGGAGTTCGGGTCACCAGAGCTTAGAGAATTAATGGACAGTTCGGGTCTTGGAAGTCATCCAGAGGTTGTCAAGGCGTTTGTGAAGATTGGTATGGCGCTGGGAACGGGGCCGCAATTTAAAGATGCGGAAAGTTCCGGCCAGTTCGGAACGACACCTGATATGGCAAGGGATAAGATTGCTAAGATCAGGGCAAACCCGGCGACTTATGACAAGCAACATCCAGAGCATAATGTTTTGAATGCTCAGTTAACGCAATTATATGAGATTGCCTATGGCACTGATGTCGTAGGGAATGCGGGATAACCTTTTGGCCTCGCGCAGACTGTCGGGATAGACCGACACAGGGTCCGTTTCGGGCAACCCTTTAACCCTAAATTGTAACTTAGCAAAGGAGAATTGGCTTATGTCAGTTCAAATCACTACGGCCTTTGTGGAGCAGTATAAAGGGACCGTCGAACATCTTGTTCAGCAACAGGGTTCGCGCCTTCGGGACTGTGTCAGCGTTGAGACAGTCACGGGCAAGAATGCTTTTTTTGAACAGATCGGTGCAACCGCTGCTCAACAAAGGACATCTCGTCACGCAGATACTCCCCGAATGGACACTCCCCATTCGAGGCGTCGCGTTTCCTTGACCGACTATGATTGGAGTGACCTTATCGACGATGAAGATAGGGTCAGAATGTTAATCGATCCTGCTGGTGACTATGCGAAGGCCTGTGCCAACGCTATGGGAAGAGCGATCGATGACGTGATCATAGCGGCTGCTGATGGTACGGCATATACGGGTGTCGCAGGTGGGACAAGTACCTCCTATGACTCCAATATGACTGTTGACGTTCAAGTCGGAATTAGCCCTGCGGCTGATACCGGGCTAAACGTTGGCAAACTTCGTAGTGCCAAGCAAAAACTTGACGCAAATGAGGCCGAGGATGGTGATCGTTACATGATCATCAACGCAAAACAGTTGCAAAATCTTTTGGCTGAAACGGAAGTAACCTCAAGTGATTATAACGTTATCAAGGCGTTAGTTGCTGGAGAAGTCTCATCGTTCATGGGCTTCTCAATGAAAAGAACAGAGCGCATTGGGGTTGATTCTAATTCAGATCACAAGGTTCTCTACTGGCAACGGGCTGGCATGAAACTGGCTATGGGCAAAGAACCTTCAGTCAGAATCAGCGAAAGGGCTGATAAAAACTATGCCACTCAGGTTTTCACAAGTATGGCAATCGGTAGTACGCGCATGCAAGAAGAGCTTGTGGGTTATATCGAATGCGATCCAACTTAGGAGGTGTGAGAGATGGGTACTAAAAACACCGATTTGGTCACAAATTTTGAGGCCACTCCTCCGACGTTGAACGATGTTGCCGAGCTTCATGGCCGTGTGCGAATTGCACAAGGAACCGTAGCTCTCGCGGCAGGGGATAGCGATGACGATGACATTGTTATGCTGGCCCCTATTCCGTCAAACGCAACAGTCCCGCATCTCTATATCGGGTCTGACACGTTTGGTGGAAGCTGCACGTTTAACGTGGGTATCTACACGGCGGCTGGCGTAGTTAAAGACGAAGACGTTTTTGCCACGGCAGTTGCTGATGCGGCTGCACTTGCTGATGTTCGCCATGAAGTGGCTGACATTAACACTTGCGGCCAGAAGATGTATGAACTGGCTGGTGATTCTACTGATCCAGGCGGGTTCTACTATATCGCTGCCACTATGTCAGCGGCTGGTGGAACTGGTGGTGATATGAGTTTCATCATCCACTACATCGTTGATTAACAGAATTGGGGAGGGCTTGTCCCTCCCCTCTTCTTTTGAGGTGAAACATGGCGACATCGTTTGTTCAGATTGCTAACCGCGCACTAACTTATCTGGGTGCCTCAACCATCACGGCGTTAAGTGATGACACGAAAGAGGCCCGTGCCTGTAACCGTTTATACGAACAGACACGCGATCAGCTATTACGGGATCATCCCTGGAACTTTGCAATATTTCGCGCTTCTCTAGCAGCAAACACAACTGCGCCTGTTTACGAATATACTAATGCTTTTGATTTCCCAGACCAAACACTTAGGATTATTGAGGTCAATACAGCGGAGGAATGGGCTGTTGAGGGACGGCAGATTGTGACGGATGCTGCTGCGCCTTTAGAGATTGTCTATGTTAAGAGGATTACAGATCCAACTCAGTTTGACGCTAAGTTTGTTGAGGCGTATGCGCTCCGATTAGCGGCTGATATTGCTTACGATATAACGGCGAACCAGACGGTTGCCACTACGGCTGAACAGAAATTTGCAGTGTTGTTAAAGGAGGCGCGTTTAGTAGACGCACAGGAAAGTTTATCAGCCAATGAACAGTCCTGGCTTGATGCAAGGGTTTAAAGTATGTCCCGTGTTTCGGTAATCTCCACAAATTTTACTGCTGGTGAGTTATCGGAAGATCTTTTTGGCCGTGTTGATATAACAAAATATAATAATGGTGCGGCAACGTTAGAAAATTTCATTGTACAACCCCATGGGGGTATTACCCGGCGATCTGGGACACGGTTCGTCAAAGAAATAAAAACTTCTAGTGCTAAGACGCGATTAGTATCTTTTGAGTTTTCGACTACTCAGGCGTACATCATAGAATTTGGAAACTTGTATGCCCGTTTTTACAAGGATCAAGGTGCTATCCTTGAGGCGAATAAAACGATTAGTGCAGCTACAAGGGCCAACCCTTGTGTTGTGACGGCAAATTCTCATGGGTTTTCAGACGGAGATGAGGTTTATATAAGTTCAGTCGTAGGCATGACCCAGCTAAATGGGAAGTATTTTAAGGTTGCTGGGAAAACAACTAACACTTTTCAGTTACAAGATGTTGATGGGAATAATGTTAATTCTAGTGAGTTTAGTCCTTACTCTTCTGACGGCACAGCCGCCCGTGTATATACAGTAACGACCACTTATACAACAGCAAATCTTTTTGAGCTTCAGTTCGCGCAAAGCGCCGACGTTCTTTACATCGCGCATCCCAGTTATACGCCACGCAAGCTGACGCGAACGGCTCACACAACGTGGACGATCTCCGACATTACGTTTACGGACGGGCCATACCAAGATGAGAATATAACAACCACAACTTTGACGCCCAGCCACACGTCGGGCAGTTCACGAACAATTACGGCGTCTGCAACAACAGGCATCAATGGCGGCGACGGGTTCCAGACTACAGACGTTGGCCGTTTGATCTCTGTGGGCCATCAGGCGGCTGAATGGGCAGCAAGTACAGCGTATGCGCTTGGTGATGTAAGGCGAAATAGCGGCAATGTGTATGAGTGCATTAAGGCCGGAACTTCTGCCGGGTCGGGTGGGCCATCTAGCGAAGGCGATGAAATTGTTGACAATGGAGCAACGTGGAAGTTCTTGAGAGATGGCGGTATCCAATGGGGCTATGCTACGGTCACAGGGCGTACCAACACAACGGTTGTTACGGTAACGGTGAATGCTACCTTCGGCGGCACAACCGCTGAAAGCAAATGGCGTTTGGGAGCATACTCCGATACGACAGGCTTTCCGGCAGCAGTGGCATTCTATGAGCAGCGGCTATTCTGGGCGGGGTCAACAGAACAGCCGCAAACACTTTGGGGGTCAAAATCAGGGGATTATGAAAATCATACCCCCGGCACATTGGATGACGATCCTGTAATATACACGTTAGCGACTGATCAGGTTAACGCGATCAAGTGGTTATCGCCTGGAAAGGTTATGGCGGTTGGCACCGTAGGCGGTGAGTTTATTATTTCAGGATCAACAACAGCAGACCCATTAACACCAACAAATGTTCGGGTTGTTAGGGAAGGCACACGGGGATCGGCAAGTCATACGCCTATACGCATTGATAATGTTGTTATCTTTATCCAGCGTCAACAGCGTAAGCTGCGCGAATTTGTTTATCAGTTTGAGGCTGACAGTTATCAAAGCCCTGATCTGACAATACTTTCCAACCAAGTTGCAAAGGGTGGAATATCAGAAATTGTCTATCAGCAGGAGCCTTCAACTGTTGTGTGGGGGGTTAAGGCTGACGGACAGCTTGTCGGCATGACGTATTTGCGCGATCAACAGGTCATTGCTTGGCACAGGCATAAGCTGGGTGGATACAGCGGAAGCTGCACGGTGACGTTTACTGATTATGCAAATTTGCCCACGGGTTCGACGGTGACGTTTACAAAGAGTGATGGCACTACGGTAACCTATACGTCAGAGGCGTCTGGCGGGACTGCTCCGTCTGATACTACCTATGGGTGGAGAAATAACGAGTCGAACGACACTAGCGCCGATAATCTTTTTTCGAGGATTACAGCGAGTTCATCAACAACGGGCCTGACAACATCGAACCCTGCGGCAAATGTTTTGACAGTGACGGAGACGGTTCGTCAAGGGGCGGCTCCCCTAACTGTCACCTCAAGTGACGTTACACGTCTCGCAACAACGGATCAGACAATCCCCGTTGTGGAAAGTTTAGCTGTTATTCCTTCGTCATCAAATGGTGAGGAAGAATTATGGATGATTGTGCAAAGAACTGTTAATGGAACAACACGGCGTTATGTTGAGTTTATGGAAGCGCGGTTTGATGTTGAGGAAAGTAGCACCAAGACTAATGCATTCTTTGTTGATTGCGGCTTGACGTATGGGAGTACGGCGACTGCGGAAATAATCGGGCTAGACCATTTAGAAAGTGAAACGGTCAATGTCCTGGGCGATGGAAGTATTTATGCTAATCAGGAAGTTACTTCTCAAAGGGCAGGTGACATTGGTATATCCAGTTTGTCGCCTACTGTATCTGATGCTCAGATTGGTTTGGGTTATGACTCGACTGTCAAGACTTTAAGGCCGGAAGCTGGTGCCGACGATGGTACGGCTCAAGGCAAGATAAAGCGTATATTTGAGGTCATTGTCCGATTTCGTAACACATTAGGTGCGAAGGTTGGGCCGAATACGACGGATTTGGATGCGGTTCAGTTTCGCAGTGGGTCTGATCCTATGGACGCCTCCCCTCCTCTTTTTAGCGGAGATAAAACTATTCAGTTTCGCGGTTCCTGGGAGACAGAAGGTTTTGTTGTTATCAAACAAGATCAGCCGTTACCAATGCATATCACGGCAATCATCAAACGTTTAGTCACAAATGATGGGTAAATAATATGTGTCCTCCTCTTTTATTTGGAACGGCAATGGCGGCTGGAGTTTCTGGCCCTGTTACTGCTGGTCTTATCGGTTCTGGTGGCGCTTTTAATTTAGCGACAGGAACGCTCACAAGCGGTTTGTTTAGCGGTGGATGGGGAACCGCATTTAATGCCTTGTCTTTTGGTTCTAGTCTTTGGGGAACGGCACAGTCTACGGCTGTTACGGAAGCAAATTATCAATATCAAGCGCAAATGTTGGAATATGACCGTGTTGTTGGAGAGAATAATGCCAGGGCTGCAAGACAGGCTGCACGATTTGATGCAGATACATTTGAGGAACGTCTTAGGGCTTTAAAGGCTACACAAAATGTTAGGTATACAAAGAGCGGTGTTGTGATTAACCAGGACACGCCTCTTGACGTTGCGGCTGATACAGCGGCAAAGGGAGAAATGGAACGTCTTGCCATTCTCTTGCGGGGGGAAACTGAGGCTGCAAGTTATGAAATGGATGCCGCAGGTAATAGGTCAGCGGCTGAACGTCTTCGCGCCAATGCTGCAACGGCTGCGACTGCTGGTAATATTACTATGATCAGTGATGTTGCGAAGGCTGGTTATAGGCAATATCGCAACACCCCTGGCAAAAGTTTGTTGAGTGCATAGCATGTCTGTAATTCCAACGCTCACTCGGCAACAGGGGTTGCCACGAACAACTGGAGGACGCTCACAAAAGCAAGTGCTTATTGCCGACGCTTCTGGTCAATCAGCGCGGGGGTTTGGTCAGACAACAGCATCAATTTCTGAGAATTTATTTGCCGCTGCTGCCCAGGATCATGCAACCCAGGCAACTTTAAATGCCACGTTAAAGCTCAATGATTTGTCTGTTGAGATGGCGAAAGAAGATCCTATGGTCGCTTTGCAGACAATGAAATCAAGGTCCGACGAAATCTATCAAGGTATAGCCCCCGGTCTTTCCGTTGCGGCAAAGGAGAGTTTCGACAAGACTTGGTCTGCCCTCTCAAGTAATGCTCATATTAAAATGCAGGCTGATGGTATTAAGCGAGGTAAGCAGAAGTTGGAGGCAAATCTTGAAACTGCTCTTGGCGGTTTTGAGAGAGGTGTAAAAACCGAAAATGGAATAACAAGCAAAATTACCCTGATGGTTGCTGAAACCGAAGGGATCAAGGCTATTCAAAATGCAGTTCGTAATAACGTCATTGATGCAGATGTTGGTGCAAGAAGGATCGTAAAGTTTCGGAGCAACGTAGCTAAGAATGCGGTGACGGGCTGGATCAACAGAACGCCAAAAGATCGGCTAATTAATCGTTACGATAATATGGATACAGGTGTCTTTCCTGAGACGGAGGAAGGCCGACGTATCTCTATGCATTGGTCACAATTAACGGAAATTGAAAAGGAGCAACAGCGTCAGAAGGTGGCGACGGAACTGCGAAACCTGCAATCTTTAAAGGATAAGAAGGAAAGAGAGGAAGACAAAAGCGCCAAGAATGCCCAGGATGACTTAGCAGGTACGTTGTTTAATCGTATAGCAGGTGTGCAAAGAGGCGAGTTGCCTGACACAGACATGCCGACGTTGGAGGGGCTAGAGGAACTTAAAAAGCAAAAACTTATTAGGGGTGAACATCAAATTCAGATAGGTAAGATGATTATTGCTCTTGATGAGCCGGAAACAAGCCCTGTCGATCTTTTTGACATTCGGGAAAAATTGTATGCCGTGGGTAGGTTGCCGCAAAAGGATCAAAAAGCTGCGGCTGAGACGATAATGGCGTCCGTAAGGGCTATGGCATTAAGAAACGGAATTGAAAAAAGTCATGTGAGTTCTTTGTCTGGTCTTAAAGATAAAATCTTGCAGAGACAATTTAAAAACAGCCCACAAGCAAGAGCGCGAACTTCCTTGAAGCGTATTTTGGGGGCGCAAGATCCTGAATTTCAGATTAGTGGCATTGATGATGATCCGCAGAAAGCGGCGCGGGTTCAAAATGCCCTTAATGAATTTGATGACAGAATTGATGCTGAAGAAGACCCTTGGGTTGTGCATGAGGATCTTATAGAACGTGCAACCATAGAGGTGCCGGAATTAAGTACGTTTGTTAGGCCAAAGTTTTCTGAAAAGTCCGTAACGGAACTCAAGGAAGACGATATTGCTGGAATTAAACGGGCAACAATAGAGGGTTTGAGGTCTGGCGTTATAGACGCGAGAACATATAAAAGGGAAATGCAGAGGCTACAGCGCATTCAGCATAATATAGCTAGGAGAAGTTTCTTTAATCAGTCAAGAAGACAGAATAATAACAATGGTGGTGGTGGATCTGGTGAAGTAGAGCGGAGGATGAGAAATTAATGGCTGAGATTTTCAGAGGTGACCTCCCAAACGCTGGAAAACTTCCAGAGGTTAATCTGCCGTTATTTCCTGATGCAGAAGATGACCGTGGTTTGGTTCTCACAATTACGCCGCCGGAAGAGAGTGACGATATAAGTGCAAGCTATATGGCTGCGCGGAAAGACATGAACGCCATGTCGCACCCTGCATGGCAGGGGTCTATGGATGCTGGCGTTGATCCCGCTGAGACAGTTACGGGAACTCCTATGTTTGATCGGGTAGAGACGCGAACAGATGGAGAAAAAAGGTATCATGTTGGTATTAATGATGATGATGCTTCCGACAACATTGTTTTAATGGTTGAAGATTTTGTTAGTGATGTTGCTGTGGGTATCGGCAAAGGCACCGTCTCTGGCCTGCAAAAAGCAGGTGAACAGATAGGCGATACGCTAACAGCCGGGTTTTGGAGAGAGAAGATAGGGCCATGGTTGCGGGAAAATATTCCGTATTTGCCAGAGGCCAATGTCGCGTTAGGGGAAGCGTTAGAGCCAGAAGGGACAGTTCAAGAAGTTACAAAAACGATTGCTGATCCGCTTGCCCAGATTATCGCTCCCGGTTCTCTGCTGTCTAGGACGTTTCGTGCGGCGGGGATTGGTAATAGATACTTGTCGGAGGCTTTGGGTTATGGCGTGGCAGATGTTGCTGCTGTTGACCCCAAAGACACGACATTACTTGAATTAGGTATTCAGCTAATTGATGACTCATCTGAAATTAGGGAAATGCTTGAAGCGAGTTTAGGCGCACAGGAAGATGAAAACGCTTTTATTGAGAGATTAAAGAATGCCCCCAGGCGTTTTTTGGAAGGTGGCCCAGTCGGTTTAGTGTTTGAACGAGCCGTTGAAGGGCTGGGAGTGGCATACCGGGCTATCAAAAACAGTCCAAAATACAAGGTGACCTCAAAAAGGCAGCAAACCGACTTGAGCGCCGACGTAACAGAGGTGATTGATGGCAACTGATCCATTTGCGCTTACATCCACTCCAGCGGAAACCCCGGTATCTATCCCAGAGCCGGGGTTTTTTGATGGGCAACTTATAAAGCAGCCTGATCCTCCTGGCGCAATGCCTCAAGGGCCAATTGAAGAAGTCCAGGTTGCTGGTTGGGGCAAAGCGGTTGGGGCTATTAGAAAGGCGCATGAGATAATCAAGGAGCATGAGGCGTCACAGGTGGGTAAAGCGCCAGAAGAGGTAGAGACTTTTAAACGTTCCACGCCAAGGAAGCGCGAAAAGAAACCAAACGTCATTGATGAAGAGGCACCAGAGCCTATCGAGGTTGATCCCACTACGGCGCAGGTTGTGCAGACCCCAGAAGGTGCGACAGCCGCACAGGTGCCTGTCGATGCGGCAAAGATTGCGGAGACGTTTGAGCAGTATAAGCGGTTCACAACAGACACCCCCTTCTCTGCCCTTGAAGATTTTAACGCCAGAAACATTAGTAGCGAACAGGACGTTCTTGCTGTTATTGCCGCGCACTCTGAGAAGTATCGTGGGAAGATTGATGATGCCACAGGCGGTGTTATTAGTCAGCAAGTCACTCGACACATGGCTGATCTGGTTGGCATGAACCAGGGCAAGCTGATGAAGCGTCTCATCTCTGGCAATCTTTTGCGTAATACAAACCCCGGTGAACTGAGCGCAAACATGCTTGCTGCCAGGGATCTGCTACTATCATCAGCGCAGGAGAGTGACAGGCTTGCCCGTCTGGTTGCAGACGGCAATTCACAAGCAATCGTAGATGCGGGGTTTGAGAGTGCAGAGGAACTAGCTGTCGCTATGCAAAAACAGTTTGCATTACATGCAATGATTCAGGCGCAAGTAAAGGGTGCTCAAACGGAAATAGCAAGAACCCTTGCCAGCTTTAATGTTCCTGCTGCTGGTGATGCGCTACGGCAAAAGGCGATTGGTGACATTCTCGATGCTCAGAGAGACACCCCGTCTGCGAAGCAGCTTGCTACTATGTATCTGTCTATTGATGACCCGATACAACGGGCGAGATATTTGGATAAAAGTTTTGGGGCGAAGACCCATGAGGCACTTTATGAAGCATGGATTAATGCTCTGCTTTCAAGCCCAGTAACCCATATGGTCAATTTTGTTGGGAATCTCATGTACTCTGCGGGTCAGATCCCAACGCGAACTATGGCTGCTATGATGGGACACATGCGCCGTAAAGGTATTCTCAAAGGAGGAGATGACCGGGGCGTAATGTTGGGTGACGATGCCGCTGCCATGATGGGTTATGTGATGGCAATGAAAGATGCGATTAAGATGGCTGGAAAGTCTTTTGTTGATCCTACGGGTGAGGTTATTACTAAATTAGAGCCTGGTAAGAAGTTCCGGCCTAATGCCTTTTCCGCAGAGCGGTTTGAAGCTAGTGGCGTTCTAGGCCGCGCTATTGATTATGCCGGATATGCCGCCACGATTGGTCACCGCACCCCAACACGGCTTTTAGTTTTTGGTGATGTTTTTTTTAAGGTGATGACGCAACGGATGAATCTGTATTCACAGGCATTCTCCAGGGCGTCACGCGAAGGCATAACGGATAACCGTGAATTTGCAGAAGCGGTTGCCGACTATATTCAGAACCCAACAAAAGAGATGCAGGAAGCGGCTATTGATGAAGGTCGCCTTGTCACGTTTCAGAGTGACTTGGGTGAGTTTGGTAAGAGCGTTCAGACAATGGCGCAAAATCCTGTTATGCGTTGGTTTCTGCCGTTTGTGAAAACGCCTGCTAACATTATTAGTCGGGCATGGGATCATACGCCGTTTGCTATGTTTACGGATGACTATAATGCGGCAATCAAAGCAGGTGGCGAAAAGGCTGACATGGCAAGGGCGCGGGTTGCCATGGGGACGGCGGCTATGGGGGGCGTTGCGCTTGCCGCACACAATGGCTTAATCACGGGGGGTGGTCCTTCAGATCCTAAACTAAGGGCAAACCTGGAGCGCCAGGGGTGGCAACCTTACTCTATAAAGTTCGGTGATACTTATGTTAGCATTAAAAGGCTTGAGCCGTTTAGTACCATTATAGGGTTGTCTGCTGATCTTGTAGAAATCGCCACCCAAGGAGATGAAACAAAAACAGCAGAGGCTGCTGCGGCATTAGGCATGGCGTTTTCTAAAAACGTAACGTCAAAGACGTGGATGACGGGCCTCTCTAATTTGCTTGAGGCGGTGGAGAACCCCGACCGCTATGGTGCCAAGACGATTGAAAGTTTGGTTCGCACTGTTATTCCGAGGGGGCTTGCCCAGGTAGAAAAAATGGGCGATCCACAGAAAAGATATGTAAGGGATCTGATTGACGCCATTAAGCAAGACGTGCCGGGTTGGTCATCAAGTCTTCCTGCAAAACTGAATATCTGGGGTGAGCCTGTTGTCTTCAACTCAACAAGTCTCATTAACCCGTTTTATTCGTCAGAGTGGAAGCCAAATCCGTTAGATACAGAATTGGACCGACTCAAGGTTGGGTTCGATACACCTGCGGAGACAATACCTGGGACAGGAGGACAATTGCTTTTTGATCCATGGGAATATCACGATTTCTCGCAATTGGCAGGGGCATACGCCAAGGAAGAACTTAATAAACTTATTGGTTCAACCAAATACGATAGAAGCAACGACTTGGTTAAAGAGATACGAATCAGATCGGTGTATGATGCTGCCAAAGCAAAAGCGTGGAATTTTATTTTAACAGAATCGAAATACTCAAATGACCTTCAAGAGGTGTTAAAGGAAATGAACCGAAAGCGTAAGCAGGAGTTAACGCAATGACCCTTTCAAGCACAACAACATCCGTCAGCTATACGGGCAACGGATCAACGACAAGTTTTGCGGTAACGTTTCCCTTCTTAGGGACAGGATCAACGGCAGAGCTAACCGTTGTTGAACGTACCATTGCAACGGGGGTAGAGGTCACAAAAGATTATAGTACGCATTATACAGTAAGTGGGGGCAGCGGTAGTACAGGAACCGTAGTTGCTGGTTCTGCACCAGCCGACACTGTGCAATGGCATATAAGGCGTAATACGACAACAACCCAGACCGTTGATTATGTAACTAATGATCCCTTCCCTGCTGATACGCATGAAACGGCTTTGGATCGTTTGGCTATGGCCGCGCAGGAACGTGACGGCGATATTGGTCAAGCCTTTAAATATCCTGACACTTATACTGCCGGGGCTTCGACCACAATGCCGGAGCCTGTGGCTAATGCATATCTAGTCTTTAACTCAGACGGAGACGCACTCACAACCTCAACAACCTCTGCTGCTCAGTACCTGGGTAGTGATGGCACTGCTTCATTACCTTTCTATAGCTTCACTTCAGATCCTAATTCCGGCATCTACAGGATAGGTTCCGATAATGTCGGCCTAAGTCTTGGAGGCACCAAGCGTGTAGATTTTGCCACGGCAGGCACGGCAATTACTGGTACGCTTACAACCTCCGGCGTTCTTTCAGTCGATGACACAACCGACACGACGTCCGGCACCAGCGGATCAATTCACACAGACGGTGGCATTGGTATTGCCAAGAAGCTGTTTGTCGGCGGCGTCACTACTGTTGGCGATGATATTGTCAGTGATACGGACAGTACGGATGATCTAGGTACCAACTCAGTACGCTGGGCCAATTTGTATGTGGACGCTATTACAACTACGGATAATCAAACTATTGGCGGCAACCTTACTGTTACTGGAAATCTTACAATCAACGGCACCACCGTTACTAACGATGCCACTAATGTCTTAGTCAAAGATCCGCTTATCGGCATCAACAACGGCGCGTCTTCCAACGCTTCTGATCTAGGGCTGCTGATGGAACGGGGGTCAACTGGTGACAATGCCTTTATGGGTTGGGATGAAAGCGGAGATTTCTTCACCGTAGGAACAACTACAGGCACGGCAGATTCCACGGGCAACCTCACTTATTCCTTTGCCAATTTCAAATGCGCGGCGATAACAGCAACGTCAGGAACCTTGGCTGGCATTACAAGTCTTGGATTAAACGCCGGGGCCACGATCACCGATGGTATTCTTGATGAAGATGCGATGGGTTCAAATAGTGCCGTCGCATTGGCTACCCAACAATCAATCAAGGCGTATGTCGATAACAACGCGCCCGAAGCTGGCGTTAAGTTTGCGTTTGAAAGCACCACCACAGACACGGACCAGGGGGCTGGAAAGGTCTGGCTGAACCACGGAACCCCATCTTCAGCCACTGTTGTCTATATTGATGATGTCGAGGCCGGGGGCGTCAGCGTCAATGCCTGGGTAGATACGTTCGATGACGTGAGCAATTCCGTAGCAAGAGGTTATCTTTATATTGCAAGCTATGGTTCTACCAATGCTATTCTTGTCTACAAGGTCACGGGTAGCGTTACCAGCGCATCGACTTATTCCAAGGTAGCGGCAACACACGTTCTGACGGTCGGCACCATTAGTGACGGTGACAGCATTGGACTGACGTTTGTTCCCAGCGGAGCAGACGGAACTGGCGATATGTCCGATGTTGTCGATGACACTTCACCACAGTTGGGTGGTGACCTGGATGTAAACGGTCAGGACATCACCAGCGCATCTAATGCAGACGTTGACATCAATCCCAATGGAACGGGCAACGTGGTTTTGAAGACCGACCTTGTGAGCATTGGCGGGGGTAGCGAGGTTGGACATATTAGTTCAAATGGCGCATATGACTTAAAGCTCTCAACCAATACCGATAGCAGTTCTGGCAACATTACGATTACAGACGGTTCTAATGGTGCAATTACAATGGCACCAAATGGCACGGGTGCTGTAGTTGCAACTACCTCAATGACCATTGGGAATGCAGCAGAAATAGACACGAAAATTGTGTTCGATGGACATGCTCAAGATTACTATATTGGGTTGGATGATTCCGCTGATGACCTTGTTATAGGATTGGGGTCAGCGGTGGGTACAACTCCCGCTATTTCAATTGATGAAAACCAAATGACTACTTTTGGGAAGGCGGCGTTAGGTGCAACATTAACGGACACGTCAAACACCGGGAGCATCACGCTAGATTTTAACACATACCAGAATTTCATTCTTACGTTTACGGGTAATGTTACTTTAGCGAACCCCACAACGGAATCGGTGGGACAATCTGGTTTTATAGTTATTATCCAAGATGGCACAGGTTCAAGAACGCTTTCTTTGGGAACCGATTATGAAACTGCCGGGGGGTCTGGCCTGACCATATCAACGACAGCTAACGCCGTTGACGTTGTTCCTTATATTGTAAAAGCAGCCGGGTCTATTCAGTTAGGCGCGCCGCAGTTGGCGTTTTCCTAATGGTTGTATGGGCACCGACATGGTTTGGTAGCACCGCAGCGGGTGGGTATGCCGTCACTGATTCCGTATGGTTTGACAGCGGTGGCGGTATGACGGATAACGCAACTCCCGCAAGTGACAGCAACAAAAAGATGACCATATCTTGCTGGGCTAAAAGAGCAAAACTTGGTGATGGGTCTAACAGTCAAGTTTTATGGTCATGGAGCAGGGATAATGGCGCAAATGATTTTGTCCAATTATCGTTTCTTGGCCCTACTGATAAATTAGGAATGACGTTACAAACAACTGATGACGGTCA
>VTLG01014588.1_pt1 | contig 38350 bp, 37 predicted proteins | sample 4694571 | NCBI WGS metagenome assembly VTLG01 (sample SAMN12604809, study PRJNA352737) | marine metagenome | biome: ENVO:00000447; feature: ENVO:00000209|ENVO:00000569|ENVO:01000036; material: ENVO:00002151; isolation source: viral sequences binned using virsorter ...
AAGCAGAACAAGAAGAAATAAACTTAGTGTTTCCGCAACCACAAAACTATTTATTAGGCAACATTTCTAGGAGAATTTAAATGGCAACAGTAATGGACATTATCCAAGGCATCCAACAGGCCGCCGCAAACGCTTATGACGGCGCCCACGATGAAAGAGCAGCAGCCGATGGTGAAGCTCGCACAGCAGGCCTCAAAAGAGAGCAAGGCGACATGAATCTTGAAGCAAGAGTTATGGACGGCTTTAATGTAAGATTCCATGGAGACCGCCTTTCCGTTCATTATCACGGAGGGTGCAAGTTAAAAGAAACTCACAATAGAAATGAATTCGAAAATGGGATTAATCAACACATTGCCGACGTCGTTAAATACCTTAAAAAAGAATATAAGAAGATAACAGGAAACACCCTTACTCTTACAAAAGAAGGCGAATCCGACATCTTGGTTCAATACATCAGTCGAATCCGTTGTGATGTCCAGGCATCGTGCATGTATAAGATTGGCGGAATGAAGGGAGTCCTTGATGCAAAAGAGCCTTCTTCTGAAGAGCGTCTAGATGATGCAATTAAAAATTGGTTGAAACTCGGCAAGGGTGGGTAAGAAGGTGAATGGGACACCAACTCACAAAGAAAGAGATCACAAGAGAAATTCTCAAGTGTGGTAAAGACCCCGTTTATTTTATCAACAACTATGCTAAGATTTCCCACCCGATGCACGGGCTGGTGCCTTTTAAGCTTTATGATTATCAGGCTGATCTAGTCGAAGACTTTAACGACTACCGTTTCAACATTATTCTTAAAGCTCGACAACTTGGTATCTCGACAGTAACTGCTGCATACATTGCTTGGATGATGATGTTTCACCGGGACAAGAACATTCTTGTTATGGCAACAAAGTTCGGAACAGCAGGAAACTTGGTTAAGAAAGTAAAGGCCATTGTAAAGAACCTACCATCTTGGGTTAGGATTGCAAATGTTTCTATCGACAACAGAACTTCTTTTGAGCTTTCTAATGGATCTCAGATTAAAGCATCTTCAACCTCTGGCGATGCTGGTCGTTCCGAAGCACTGTCCCTTCTAGTAATCGACGAGGCTGCACACGTCGACGGCTTAGACGAGCTATGGACTGGTCTTTATCCTACATTGTCCACAGGTGGACGTTGCATCGCCCTTTCAACCCCAAACGGTGTCGGTAATTGGTTCCATAAGTCATATACAGATTCAGAAACACAACAAAACGACTTCCACCCAACTCTCTTAATGTGGGACGTACACCCAGATCGTGACCAAGCTTGGTTTGAACATGAGACTAGAAACATGTCTCGTCGCCAAATCGCCCAAGAGCTTGAATGTAACTTCAACACTTCTGGTGAAACAGTTATTCATTCTGACGACATTGCTTTTATGTTAGAACAAACATGTGAACCAAAATATAGGACCGGCTTCGATAGAAATTTTTGGATTTGGGAAAGTTATCTTCCTGAATGCACTTATCTGTTATCTGCTGACGTCGCTCGTGGAGATGGAAAAGATTATTCTGTTTTCCACATCTTCAAACTAGACACGATGGAGATTATCGCAGAGTACCAAGGGAAGGTGACACCGGACGTCTTTGCACAGATCATCGCAGATGCTGGAGCAGAATATGGAGATTGTTTAACGGTTGTAGAAAACAACACAGTAGGCTTCGCAGTTTTGGATAAATTAAGAGAAAAAGGGTACCCCAACATTTATTATTCTATCAAGTCAAGTCACCAGTATGTAGATCAGGTTGAAGCTGAATTTAATAACTCTGCTGTTGCAGGCTTTACTACTTCTTTAAAGACTCGCCCAATGATCGTTGCAAAAATGGAAGAGTTTGTAAGAAATAAACTAGTTAAGGTGTATTCTTCCAGACTTCTGAATGAATTCAAGACGTTTATTTGGAATGGCGGTCGACCACAAGCAATGCGAAGTTATAATGATGACCTTATTATGGCCTTTGCTATTGGGTGTTGGGTGAAGGATACTGCATTTGCTGAGGCGCAGAGAGACGTGCAATATCAAAAAGCCATCTTAAACTCTATGAAAAAAAGTGATAGTATGATGAATACGGCTATCCCAGGTATGCAAGGGTACCGACCAACTAATAGTTCGGAGAAAGCAAGAAAAGAAGCTGAAAAGAATAAAGACTTTATGTGGCTCTTTAAAGGATAAAACAAATGGCAGGCAGAAACGGAAAAAATCCAAGAAATCCAGATTCTAAATTATTTAAGCAATTGACCAGATTATTCTCTGGTCCTATTGTAAATTATAGAAGACAAATCCCGAGAAAAAATAAAAGGCGAGACTTAGACAAACATAGATTTAAATCCGCCACTGGAAAACAATTTAAAAAGGTGGCATACGATCCGTTTGAGAACTTGACGTCGATGCTTCTGCAGAATCAAAGCCGTGTTGAAAGGTACGGAGACTTTGATCAAATGGAATATGAGCCAATTATCGCTTCTTCACTTGACATTTACGCAGACGAGATGACAACTTCTTCAGATCTGCAACCCCTTCTTTCTATCAAATGTCCGAATGAAGAAATTAAAGCTATTTTGAACACACTTTATCACCAAGTTTTAAATCTTGAATTTAACCTCTTCGGCTGGTGTCGTTCGATGTGTAAGTACGGAGACCTTTTCCTTTATTTGGATATCGATGAAGAGGCAGGAATTCAGAATTGTATCGGCCTCCCTTCCCATGAGATTGAGAGATTGGAGGGCGAAGACAAAACAAACCCAAATTATGTGCAATATCAATGGAATTCAGGTGGTTTAACTTTTGAGAATTGGCAATTAGCTCATTTCCGTATTCTTGGAAATGATAAGTATGCCCCTTATGGAACTTCCGTTTTAGAGCCAGCACGTAGAATCTGGCGACAGCTTACTTTGCTTGAAGATGCCGTTATGGCTTATCGTATTGTTCGCTCACCAGAACGACGCGTATTTTATATTGATGTAGGTGGAGTCGCACCAGAAGACGTAGAACAATACATGCAGAAGGTTATGACTCAAATGAAGCGTAATCAGATTGTTGATGCGTCCACAGGTCGTGTCGACCTTCGTTATAATCCTTTGAGTATTGAAGAAGATTACTTCGTACCAACAAGAGGAACAACGTCTTCTAGAATCGAATCACTTCCCGGCGGGACTTATGCCGGAGACATTGACGACGTTAAATATTTGAAAGACAAACTATTCGCTGCTTTAAAAATTCCACAAGCTTATTTGTTTAGAGGTGAGGGAGCGGAAGAAGACAAAGCAACTCTCGCCCAGAAAGACATTCGTTTTGCAAGGACAATTCAAAGATTGCAGAGGGCTGTTGTAGCCGAGCTTGAAAAGATTGGCGTGATTCACCTTTATACATTGGGATACAGACATGAAGATCTTATTTCATTTAAACTATTCTTGAACAACCCATCTAAGATCGCAGAACTTCAAGAACTTGAGCATTGGAGAACAAAATTTGACACTGCTGGTGCCGCAACAGAAGGCTTCTTCTCAAAGCGATGGGTCGCCGAGCGAATCTTTAATCTTTCTGATGAAGAGTTTGTTCGAAATCAAAGAGAAATGTTCTATGATCGTAAGTTTGAAGCGATGCTTGAGGCAGAGTCCGAAGCAGGTCTTGAAGAGGCCGCCGGCGGCGATCTTGGTGACCTAGGCGATGAAGACTTGGGCGCCGAGGACCTGGGCGCCGATGATCTCGGAGCAGATCTCGGAGCAGATCTTGGAGCAGAAGAGCCATCTCCGGAAGAAGATGAGGATGACGTACTTCTGGCAGAACCAGGAAACCGAAATGAGTACAGTAAAAAAGGCTGGAAGGGTGCAACGTATACAAAGGTTGCGGACACTCGCGGAGATCGTCGCTCCCGCGGAGCACGTCACAGAAGTAATCTTGCCAGCGCCGGCGATTCCATCGGCCGCAATACAAAGAGGAATATCTATAAAGGATACTCTGAATTATCTGGCTTAGCAAAACTTTCCGAGAATAAAGATACTACTTATAATGATAAAGAAGAGCAGAAATTGTTTGAAACAAAGACTGCCGTAAAAAACCTAATCACAGAGTTAGAAAAAAAGGATTTGAAAAAGGATGAAAAAGTTGAAGCATAATAAGAAAAGAAATACCGCTTTTCTTTACGAGACCCTCGTACGAGAACTTACTAAATCTATTGTAAAAAAGAACAATCAGCGCAAAGAAAAGTTGATGGAGACCATAAAAGAGTTTTTTGGAAAGGACAAACTTCTTGCAAAAGAGCTTGAGCTTTATAAGGCTCTTTGTGAAACGTACAGCATGGAACCACATGTTGCAGAGAAATTAATTTTCGAGATTAGAAAACAACACGACACTTTGGATAAAAAGCAGATTTTCAATGAGCAAAGTTCTCTTATCAAAAAGATGAACCAGATTATTTCAAAAAATGCATTTTCTAGTTTTGTACCAAATTATAAGAGTCTTGCAACTGTTTATCAAATCTTTAACCAAGAGACTCCAACGAAAGAGAGAGTTCTTTTGGAGAGCAAGATGTTGACAACAATGACCACAAAGGCAAAAGAAGTCATTCAGGAAATGAAACCCATTGACGACATTACTTTTAGAACATTTGTTGACAAATTTAATACAGAATATTCTGGCAAGCTTATTAATGAGCAAAAAGAACTTTTGACAAAATACATTTCTTCATTTATCGACAACGGAATCGAATTAAAAGTTTTCTTGAATGAAGAACTTGGAAGATTAAAAAAGGTTGTTACTGAATCCATGACAATGGAGGAAGTCAAGAATGACGAAGAGATGAGCGAGAAAACAAAAAAGGTTTTGGAAATCATTGACGATTTCAAGAACCACAAGATTGGCAAAGAGCTTATTGAAAAAATTTTAAAGATTCAAAACTTAGCTAGCGAGATTCAAGTAAATGGCGATTGAGATTAAAATAGGTTCAGACGCGGCAGTAGAAGAGGAAGAAAAGCCAGTTCAGGCTTCGATGTCTCTTAATGCACGTAAATCTCTTGACGGCAATATTATGATTTTCGATCACGAAGAAATCGACATCGTTGTAATGCCTGCAGAAAATAAGATTGTTGCGTTCGCAAAGGATCTCATGGAAGATTCAGTATATGCTGCACAAGATAGACTTTTCTACCACTTGACAAAGAAAGGTATCGTCCTGCCGGAATCCGTTCGTGGCGGAAATGTTTATGGATCTATTGAAGGGTTAATTGCCACCCCAATTCAGGAAGACGTCAGTGGGATTCAATCAGCAGTGTTTTCGATTGGCAATTTTATTTTGGAAGAAAAGCCTTACTTTGAGACTTATAAGAGCTATGAAGAAGACGGAATGGATGATCTTACTGATCCGGATCCCGAAGATTCAACAGAGCTTGGTGATGTGTCTCACGAAGAGATTAAAGGCTCGCTTCGTAAATCTTGGATTCGAGGCCCTTATGGCATGACCTATATGTATCGTTATTAAGAGGGCGTATTGCAGCTTATTTACTTTATTTTATGCGCGTATGGCATAACCTCGATTATTGTTTATAGTCACATCGTGAAGGCCCCGCGAGAGTATCTTTCATCTAAATCTGATTGGCTGTGCGAGTTACTTCATTGCACAATGTGTACCGGGTTCTGGGTTGGTGTATTCTTGTGCGGCATAAACGGATTCACTGAACTATTTACATTTGACTATAATTTCATCAACTTTTTGCTTTTGGGGTCACTTAGTGCAGGCACTTCATATCTATTAAATGCTGTTGTTGATGATGATGGTATCAAAATTGGGAGTAAATAAGATGAACACAGACACCTTCACACAAAAATGGATGCTGCAACCAGTTAGACGTTGCTGCAAAGGATCGTGACTATGAGCAAGTATCTATTAAGAGAGTTTTACGAGCTTTGCCCAAACGGCACTTGTGAGGATCTTCTTACAGAAGAAGAGAAGCGAATGGTTCGCGAGAACAACGTTCTTTTCCTTACCGGTGTCATGCAAAGAGCAGATGCTCAAAATGGAAATGGCCGTGTTTACCCAAAGGGAATCTTGGAGAGAGAGATTGAAAACTATAAAAAGATTGTAAAGGAACGCCGAGCACTTGGCGAGCTTGATCATCCAGATGATTCAGTTGTTAACCTTAAGAATGCCTCACACATGATCACAGATGTTTGGTGGGATGGCAATGACGTTATGGGAAAAGCACAAATCCTTAATACTCCTTCTGGCCAAGTACTTAAAGAGCTTGTAAATGCTGGCGTAAAGCTGGGTATTTCCTCTCGCGGACTAGGGTCTGTTCACGAATCACAGGGCAAAACTATTGTTGAAGATGATTTTCAACTTATTTGCTTTGACTTTGTTTCTGAACCGTCAACCTCTGGCGCATTTATGATGACCGAGGGTAAGAATATTAACCTAGACAAAGTATTTACAAAAGCCGACAAGATTAATCGCGCTTTAAACGAAATTCTAAAAGGAAAATAAAAATGAAAAACCTACTTCACAAACTTGTAAACTTACTTAACAGCAGTCATTGTTGTTGCTGCTGTGGATGTTGCACATGCGCCACCTGTGCAGGGAGATGTTAAATGAAAATCACTAAATCACGACTTAACCAAATTATTAAAGAAGAGCTTGACGAGGGCCTAGGCGACATTGTTAGAAATGTTAAAAGCAAAGCAGTGGCTGGACTTAAAACAATGGTCGACCCTTTTAAGGATGCTACAGACCGTGAACTTGAACTCGATGTCATGAAGAATATTATACAAAAGCAAGTCCCAGAAGGGACGGACCTAAGCGATCCTGAAGCAGAAAAGCTAATTTATCTTCTTCGTGATAAGTTTCTAGAATCTCCAGCAATGCAAGGTAAGTATGGCGGTGATGAACATTACGCCATGGAATTGGCAGTAATGGCTTTGTCAGATTCCACCGGAAGTCATATGGCGTAGAGTAAAATGAAATGAAACTAACCAAATCACAACTTAAACAGATTATTAAAGAAGAACTAGAAAACGTTTCTGAAATCACTTCCCTTAAAAGAACACGTAAAGCTGGCCTTCCCGTCGGAGACTTCACGAACTACGAACTGGAAGACATCGAAACAGACAAAGTTATGGTGGACCTTTTAAGACAAGTGGTCGATGAGATCCGAGAACTAAACGAATTTATGAGAAATTTATCTAAACCGGGACATCATGAAAAAAGCTGATTTAAAAAAAGTATTAAAACCAATTGTTAAAGAATGTATTCAAGAGGCCCTTCTCGAAGAAGGCCTGTTGTCTAACGTTATCGCCGAAGTCGTCAAAGGTTTGAACGTTCAACCTCTTATTGAGAACACTCAACCAGAACCATCTCAAGCTCAGGTTACGGAGCAGAAGATTCTCGACGAGGAAACAGAAAAAAGAAAACAAAAGATTAATGAAACTAGAAGGCAAATGCTGGATGCAATCGGAAAAGATTCTTATAACGGAATCGATCTTTTCGAAGGCACTCAGCCAATGCATGAGTCTAGCAACCCACATAGCCCACTTGCAAATACCGACCCCAAAGATGCTGGCATCGATATTTCAAATTTGATGGGAAATAAAAAAGTGTGGAAAACTTTAGCAGGAAATTAAAATGAGCAAAAAACACCCTATTAACATAGAAACGAAAGTAAGGCCAAATGATTCTATTGAACGAGCCATAAAAAGATTTTCGAGAAAAGTTAAGAAAGAAGGGATTCTAGATCAGGTGCGCGAAAAAATGCGTTTTGAGAAGCCATCGGATAAAAAGAGAAGAATGGCAAAGAAAAGAAAGGCTGTCCTTCGCAGACTAAAACAAAAAGAAGAAACTATTTAATTCATAAAGGATTCTGAGGAGATAGATAATGGCAACATTTAATTCACATGGAGTAGGGCTGAGAAACGTGGGATCTTACATGGTCTCTGGCCACCCCTACATTACTGGCTCCGGAGCCTATGCGAGCCTCCACGCCATGGCGGACGCACCACCAGATGGCGCTGATTCCGCTGCAGCATTTTTGGTCGACGGCGCAGGTACCGTTGCAAACCCTGCGGAAGTTAGAGTTAACTTTCCTTACGTCACAAAGAGAATATTGGTGTTTGCATCGGGTTCTGGCACTCAACTTTTAAGAGTACATTTTGATTCTATACATTCTGCCGCAGACTATGGCGATACAAAAAATAGAGTGCTTAGAGGGCATCATTATGTTGAATTAGACGCCGACGAAGATTATTGGGAGTTTAACGTTAAAACAGATAGACTTTATCTTTCATCGCCAAATCAAACTACAGGCTTTAAAATTTACGCTGAACTTACAAACATTCCAACCGGCAGCATGTATGCATTAACCGGCTCCGGTATTTCAAAATAGGAGGAGCCAACAATGCCCATCGGCAATCAGACACCAACAAACACACAGCATCCAGTATCGAGTTCGAATACAGGTGATTCGCATTATGGTGGAAATCTTTATATTGAGGGCGCCCTCGCCGTTACCGGCAATGTAGGTTTCGGAACGTCGACTACCTTATCAGCTTCCGTTAACGTTGTTGGCAATGTTAGAGAAACAAAATATTCTAATGGCGCGGGAGCACTAGCATCTTTTAGATTGGCAAAGGCAAGAGGTACTGAAGCCTCTCCGTCAGTTGTCTCTTCGGGACACAGTGTTGGGCAGGTTGAGTTTGCTGCATATGATGGGACAAATTATGTCCCCGCCGCCACCGTTACCGGTAAAGTTGAGGGCACACCCGGGGCCGATGATATGCCCGGAGCCTTACACTTTGAAACAACCGCTGACGGAGCCAAAGAGTCTACTGCTCGTCTCGTGATCGATCCAAAAGGAAACTTGCGAGTCGGAACAGACGCAAATTCAGTTACTTTAAATGCAAACGCCGCCGGCGCACTCGCCATACACAACGGCACTGCTCCAAATGCGGCAACATCAAATACTGCTGTTTTATATGTTGATGGCGGTGAGCTTAAAGTATTGGACGCCGCCAACAACACAACAATACTATCTCCACACCCTGACGGTTCAGAGGATTGGGTTTTCTATTCTAAGAACCTTAAGACTGGGAAAACAGTGAAGATTCAAATGCAGAAATTGATGAAGAAATTAAACGACCTTCTCGGGGAAGATTTGTTTGAGGAATGGTACGACGACATTACTTAAGCATTATTATGTCTTTTAAACAACAAACACACTATTTATTTTGACAAATAATCCCCGGAGTATATCACATGTCTAAAATGTTAGAGCAAGCAATTATTGACGCAGAGGCCCTTAAAGAGGCCGCATTGAAGAATGCCGAAGCTGCAGTGGTTGAGAAATATTCTCACGAAGTGAGAGAGGTTGTAGATCAGCTTCTTGAACAACCAGAGGACGAATTGGGTGGCGAAGTAGCTGCACCAGTTGCCGATGAGTTCCCCGACATGCCTCGTGCAGACGTCGAAGGTGAGGACATGTGCCCTTGTCCAGATGAAGAAGAGGAAGTTGAAATCGACTTTGATGCTCTTGCTCAACAAATGGACGCAGAAGAAGAGGGAGAAATGATTGATCGCGACGAACTCGCTGATGATCTTATGGAAGAAGAAGAGTTAACAGAAGACGAAGAGCAAATTGACGAGGACCAAGATCTCGATGAGATTACGGAAGCTCTTGTCGCTGAACTCCTTGAAGAACTTAATGTAGACGTTAAGGCTGTACCAACCGGACAGGCTGGTGGCGCCTCTAACGCTGCACTTGACAGAGAACAAGTTGAAATTGCACTTGCCCAATTGGCCCAAGAAGAGGCTCAGGGTGAGGCAATGAAGCATGAAGAGAATGCCCTTGAGGAAGAGAAAGAAGAACTCGAAGAGGCCCTTAATGCTGCTAACTCCACAAATGAGAAACTTGTAACTGAGAATAAAGAACTTAAGAGCCTGCTTGTAAGAGTAAAGGATAAGCTTGAAGAAGTGAATCTCTCTAATGCAAGACTGCTCTACACGAATCGCATTTTGAGTAGTGCCTCCCTGAATGAGCGACAAAAAACTAAAATTGTCGAAGCTATTTCGAAATCCGAGTCTGTTGAAGAAGCAAAGACAATCTTTGAAACTCTTCAAAGCGCAACGGGCAACACAAATCGTAAGCCAAAATCGTTGAGCGAAGTAGTATCACGCCCTTCAACAACTTTGCCTCGTCGTGAAAAACGAGGAAATATTTCAGACCCCGTATCCAATCGTTGGAAAACATTGGCGGGGATAGACAAAAAATAAGGAGAATTAAAATGTCTGTACTTGATAAATTAACAGAAGGCATTGTTAATCGTGATCTCCAAAAGGAAGGCGCTGCTCTACTCAACAAGTGGGAGAAGACCGGTCTTTTGGAAGGAATTACCAGTGACTCACAAAAAAATGGAATGGCTGTCCTGCTTGAGAACCAAGCGAAAGAGCTACTTAGAGAGGCTTCCTCGATGCAAGCCGGTGATGTTGAAGGCTTCGCAGCCGTAGCATTCCCACTTGTTCGTCGTGTATTTGGTGGTCTTATTGCTAACGATCTTGTATCCGTTCAGCCAATGAGCCTTCCATCCGGCCTCATCTTCTTCCTCGACTTCACATATGAGGGCGCCCGCATCGGAACAGATGCTGGTGACTCCGTTTACGGTGGTGGCCGCGTAGCTAGCCAGATAACTGGTGGTTTGAACGACATCACTGAAAACGGTGGTGGTATGTATAACTTGGCAAATGCCTATTCCTCACCAACTGGTTCATTAACATTGACGCTTGATGCCTCTGGCGAAAGCACGTTCTTAACAATCGATGCCGCAGCCAACGCGTATGCGACCGTTCAAGCGATGAGCACTCCGTTCAACGGTACACAAGCCACTGTCTCTGCTCTCTCAGAAGCGCAAAAATCTGCGATTCGTTGGGATCCAGATGTACTTGCTGGTACATCGACCGATGAAATTGTTGAGCTTATTGTTAAGGTATCAAAGGCAAACGCAGATAAGATGAATTTCGACATGATGGGGGCATTTGACCTCATTCAGGCTGACGGAGGTGCCCTCGACGAGAGTGCTGATGTTGTACGTCGACTTACTCATGACGGTACATTATCATCCGACGCTTCGACGTTATCGAATACATATGCATCCCCAGCCGCCGGCGGCTTTGTTGCTATCACCTTCTATCTTAAAGGTGCTGCACTCACTGCTGCAGGACAGGATGCTGAGAACTTGGACTTGATATATCCACTTAAGGATGCCTTCGCTAGCTCTGATGCTGTAGGTTCTGTTGTTGGTGTTGATTCTTGGGGACTTGAAGATCCCGATCCGCACACAGGCAATCGTGGTGCTTCTACCGGTGCGAACAACATTCCCGAAATCGACATTAAGGTTGATTCCGTATCCGTTACTGCTGTCACCAAGAAACTGAAGGCCAAATGGACTCCAGAGCTTGGTCAAGATCTTAACGCTTACCACAACCTTGATGCTGAGGTTGAGCTTACAGGCATTCTCTCTGAGCAGATCGCTCTTGAGATTGACCGTGAGATCCTTAATGACCTCGTTGAGGGTGCTACTGCCGGTACTCGTTACTGGTCCCGCGCCCCCGGCCTTTTTGTAAATTCGAGCGGTTCTGAGCTTGGTGCTTCTTCGGCTGCTCCAGACTTTACTGGTACAGTATCCGAGTGGTATGAGACTCTTGTTGAGACAATCAACGACGTTTCTGCTCAGATTCACCGCAAGACTCTTCGTGGTGGTGCTAACTTCATCGTCGTTGGACCTGAAGTTGCCAACATCCTTGAGTTTACAAACGGTTTCCGTGCTGATGTAACTGGTGACTCTGACCGCGGTTCGGTTGGTACAGTTAAGACAGGCAGCCTTAGCAAGAAGTGGGATGTACTTGTAGATCCTTACTTCCCTCGCAACGTAGTACTCGTTGGTCGTAAAGGTGGTTCGTTCCTTGAGAGCGGATATGTTTACGCTCCATACGTACCGCTGCAGGTCACACCTACTATCTTCGGTACCGAAGACTTCGTTCCTCGCAAGGGAGTGATGACTCGTTACGCCAAGAAGATGGTAAGACCTGATATGTACGGTCTTGTTATCGTTCGCGGCTTGCTTGGTGAAGCTGGTGCAACTAGCTAATCTTAGTTAAAACCGATTAACTTCTGGCCCCGCCTTGGGAAACTAAGGCGGGGCTTTTTTGTTTGTGCTTAATACAAACAAGCATACTATTTATTACTGTTGAATCGCAAGATTCACAACCTAGTTATCGGGTAGACTTTGATCTACCTCCTAGTATTGCTGGAACAAACCAATACAGGAACATGATTATAAAAGGAGGGTTTTTAACTATGGGAACAAAAAGAGTGGGCCTCGCTAGAATTGAGGCACTAATAGAGAACTTAAAAAGAGATATTAATTTGGGGGCCGGCACTAAGCTTATCGGCGGTTATACTGCAGTAGAGAGTGTAACAGCAGACGATACTTTGACGGCTGCTGAATCAGGAACGCTTTATGTTTTTGCTGACGCTGCCGCAACTTTAACTCTACCAGATTCTGGAGCCGGTGATATCATTGGATGCACTTTTTCCTTTATATCCAATTTTCAAGGAACTGGGCAGAAAGTTGTATGTTCTGACACAGGTAATGAAGACATGGTTGGTGTTCTTTTGGCTGGTGATAATGACGACGACAATGCAACCAAAGCATGGGTTGCTTTAGTGGGGGATGCGTTTGCATCTATCAATATGAATAGTGTTGCACAAGGACATCCCGGAAGTCAATTCACAGTTACAAATATAGCTGCTGATGTATGGAAGGTTGAAGGTGTTATGATCCAAAGTGGTGGTTCTGAAGCAACACCATTCGCTAATACTTAATAACTAATACTTATTGACAATAAGCTAGTTTAATTTATCTTTTAAATTAACAACCCCCATTTGATTAATTTCAGGTGGGGGTTTTGTTTTATCTAAAACTATTTACTTTGCTATAGGAGATCCTCGTGAATGGCCACTCGACCGCCCCTCAATCCCAAGAGCACAGTAAGTGCAACAATTCTGCCGGCAAGTGGCAGTTCAACAAATGTAGCTGCAGCCTGCCCTATTGGGGTTTATACAGCATCCGCAGGGTTTCTTCAAGGAGCATCTGACCAAGTTGGTTATGTTTATAAGAAGCTTGGCGGAGACGTTCTAGACATTGAATTAACTGAAGGCAACATCTATGCCGCTTATGAAGAGTCGTGCTTGGAGTACTCCTACATTGTTAATATACATCAATCCAAGAATGTACTCTCAGACGTACTGGGAGACGCCACAGGTAGCTTCAACAGCGATGGCGAGCTAATCTCTTCAGGTTCGCAACCTTCGGCCCTCTCAGCGTCTCTGGGTGGCGATAGAGTTGAGCTTAAATATCCAAATTTCCAATTCTCTTATGCAAGAAAAGTTGGCCAAGCACTTTCAAACGAAGTCAATGTGGGTGGATTTGACACTGTTTATTCAGCTTCGATTAGCGTAACTGCGTCGATTCAAGACTATGATCTTCAGGCGATTGTATATTCTGCTTCTGTTGATTCAGGTAATTCCGCACTCCCTTTTTATAATAAGATCGGCAAAAACAAGATTTTGATTCGTAAAGTTTATTATAAGACTCCAGCCGCATCTTGGAGATTCTATGGATACTACGGCGGCTTAAATACAGTTGGTAACTTACAATCTTATGGTCAGTATGCAGACGATTCTCAATTTCAGATTGTACCAGTCTGGCAAAACAAACAACAAGCTTTAATGTTTGAGGATGCGATCTATACAAGAAACTCACATTATTCTTACGAGATTAAAAATAATAAATTGAGAGTTTTCCCATCGCCACCATCTGCCGGAACCGGCCCAACCAAATACTGGATTGAATTTGTTATCCCAAATGAACATAACGCTTGGGATCAAAATAATCAAAGAATGACAAACACAGACGGAATTAACAATATGAACTCAATTCCGTTCGCAAACATTCCATACGATAAGATTAATTCTATTGGTAAACAATGGATTCGAAGATTTGGTCTTGCTTTATCAAAAGAGATGCTAGGACATGTAAGATCCAAGTTCGCATCAATCCCAATACCGGGAGAATCGATAACTTTAAATGGTGAATCCTTGGTATCACAAGCAAAAGAGGAGCAAACCGCACTTCGAGAGGAGCTTAAAACAGTTCTTGACGAGATGACTTACGATAAGTTGGTTGAAAAGGATGCAGGCATTGTCGCAAATGTCGGCACAATGCAAGAAAAGTTGCCCATGGGCATTTTCACGGGATAGGAGAGTAGAAGATGGCAAAAAAATGGTCACAGCCGGCCCATGCGCCCCCTCCTCTGTTCGTTGGTAAGAAAGAACGCGACTTAGTTAAGCAAGTTAACGACGAACTAATCGAAAGGGTTATTGGACAACAGGTTATTTACTATCCAATGAGTATTGAGCAAAGCAATTTCCACCCGCTCTACGGCGAAGCCATTGAAAAGTCGTATTTATCTCCCATTCGCGTCCATGCTCTTGTAGAATATGAAGGAACTGAAACTGAATGGATGAATAACGTTGGAGTTGATAAGAAATCTTCCATTGTTATTCATTTTCATAAGAGAAGATTAATAGAAGATCAAGATTTATTTGTGAGAGTGGGAGATTTTGTTTTGTACGGCGATATTTATTATGAGATTGTTACTTTGAGCGAGCCGCAACAGATCTTCGGCCAAGTAGAGCATCAAATGGAAATCTCAGCTAAGTGCATTAGAGCACGCGAGGGTTTATTCGATGCCAATTGATAAAGACAAGTATACAGTTGATAAAGATGGGAACATTATTTCTGAAACAATCATTGCCCCATCAACTTTGGAGACTATTGATCAAGCTCTTTATAACTGGGTTGATAAGGAAGCGAACATTTTCTCCACGACAAACAAAGGTTGGAAGAAGTCTCCGGTAATTTGGATGTCCTCTGAACGATCTCATCAAGTTAAGAACAGGAAAGAGCTTCGCGATGACAATGGAGCATTGATCCTACCTCTCATTACAGTATCCAGAACTTCTGTTACAAAAGATCCGCAAAACAAAGGTATCTTCCAAGCGAACATTCCACCAGTAGCAGATTATCGCGGAGGATCTATTACTGTTAATAGAAGAATCAATCAAGACAAGACAGCTAATTTTGCTAACGCCGATGTAAAGAGAAAAGGGCGGTATGCAGCCGATGGCCAAGCAGCTAGAGATCAAATTACATTTCCATCAAAAAACGAAAAGATCGTTTATCAATCGATGTCGATCCCTTTGCCGGTCTATGTTGATGTTGAATATGACATCACCCTTAGAACCGAGTATCAACAACAGATGAACGAGATGGTAACCCCATTTGTCACAAAGACCGGCGGTGTTAATCATTTTCTACTTGAAAGCGACGGCCACCGCTTCGAAGGCTTCATCGATCAGAACTTTTCTCAAGAAAATAATATCTCCACTTTACAGGCCGACGAGCGCATGTATCAAACTACAGTAAAGATCAAAATTCTTGGTTATTTGATTGGAGAAGGCAAGAATCAAGCCCAGCCAAAAGTTGTCATTCGCGAAAATGCAGTTGAAGTTAAGATTCCTAAAGAAAGAGTTATTTATGGAGACATTCCACAAGACATCGATAAGAGAGGCTTTTATCGAGATTAGTTTTGGATTTTGGAAATACAAATGACTATTTACTAAAGCAATTAATATAGCTACATAGGAGATGATGCAGCATGGCTTCAACAAAATTTAAATTTGTCTCACCGGGAATTTTTCTGAATGAGATTGACAATTCGAACTTACCCGATCTTGGAACAGCCCCAGGTCCGGTTCTTATTGGTCGTTTTGAGCGCGGACCCGCGATGCGCCCAGTGAGAGTTAACTCTTTTTCAGAACTAGTAGAAATTTTCGGAAACCCACTTTCAGGTAAAGGTGGTGGGACTGGCGACGTCTGGAGAGATGGAGGTGCTTACTTGGCCCCGACATACGCTGCGTACGCCGCTCAAGCATGGCTCAAAAACAACTCTCCTTGTACAGTTATTCGTCTTTTGGGAACAGAGGATCCAAACGCTGCAAACTCTGGTACTGACGGACCTGCTCAAGCCGGCGGAAAAGCTGGTTGGGACTTTGGTGATACAGGAGCCTCCAGTTTCGACGGAGCTTATGGCCTCTTCGTATTCCCGGAAGGAGCAGTACCAACTACCTACGCATCTGCTATGACCGGTACTCTTGCTGCGGTCTTCTATACAAACCCAACAGGAAGAACAATCCTCACACTTTCTGGTAACTGCGCAGTCGCCGCGGGCAAAACGCTTGGCGCCACCACCCAGTTCCCAACAGCATCTCATGGCGTGTTGATTGGTACATCATCTGCAAACGCCAACGGCGAGTTCAAAATGATGATCGGTACCAAAGCTCAAATCGACGCTGGAACTCCCACGGCAGCTTCCGTTGTCTTTAACTTTGATGAGAACTCAGATAAGTTCATTAGAAAGGTATTCAACACAAACCCAGCAAAAGTTAACAGCAATGCATTCGCCACCACGAAAGATTACTTCTTGGGCGAGACTTATGAAAGAGAAATTCTCGACCAACATCGAAGTGGGCAAACAAACCAACATGGTGGTCGCGCCGACTCCTCCGCCGGCAAACGCTCATCGATTACTCTAGGCGGTACTGCGGCATCCACAGGACTCTCGTCGCTTAATAGTATTGGTTACGGAGCAATCTTGCCATTGAAACTACAGGGCGCGGCAGAATTCGCCGACCGTCGTCGACCAATGCAACACGGCCGTACAGGTTGGTTTGTTGCACAGGATCAGGGCGCAGCAGCCGACTTCAATGCGCATTCTCTGCAGAAACTGTTCAGACTCCACACAATGGAAGCAGGAGAGTGGACACAAAGAAACTTGAAAGTTTCTCTCCAAGATATTAAACCACCTGCTAATGCATCTACAAATCTGCCTCAGTTCGCGACATTTACTGTCGTGATCAGAAAGATTGATGACTCCGACGGAGCACCTCAAATTGTAGAAAGATTTAGCGGTTGCGATCTTAATCCAAATTCCGTTAACTACATTGCTCGCAAAATTGGTGATAAGTATGTAGAGTGGGATAATGATAAGAGAGCTTACAGATCATACGGAACATATAGTAACGCTTCAAAGTTCGCCTTTGTCGAAGTAAATGAAGTTGTATCTAACGGCGATGCTGCAGGTCTTATTCCGGTTGGCTTCTATGGCCCACCTAGACCAGCAGACATTATTCCTAGTGGAGGTATTGGACTACCTTCTGAAGCATGGGTACAGTCAGCAACGGCATCTGCCGGCGGCTTTAAAGAGCGCGCCGCCACTGCAGCAGAAACAGCTATCATTACAACAGGTGCAGATCTTTACCTTTCTGCGTTGACTTGTTCACTTATCCATCCGCAGCCAGTCCTTCGTTACTCAAATGTACAAGACAATCTTCCAAAAAGAAATATGTCTTACTTTGGTATTTCGGTTGCAAAATCCGGATCGAGCAACTTTGCTCCAAGTACTGTAGATCTTCTACGCGCCGCCCCACAGGGCATCGGAACGTTCAGCGCCGATGGATCTAGAATTGTTACTGAGGATAGCACACATTATGAGCCTGCATTTATCTTCACATTGGATAACTTGCACGCCGGCGCAGCCGCGAGTTCAAAGACCGTAACATACATTTCTGGTTCTCGTACAGCCGGAAACTCAATTTCGGCAGTCAAAGACCTTAATAGTCTTCTTACCGGTAGTGACTATGGTTATAATCGATTCACAACCCTCTTCCATGGAGGATCCGATGGACTCGACATTGGAGAAAGAGATCCATTTAGAAATACAAGATTGGACGATAGTTCAGACCCAGCCGCAAATTCGGCCCTCTTCTCTTGTTTGAGAGCTATCGATACAGCTAGAGACCCAGAGGTGGTTGAATCTAACCTCTTGGCAATCCCTGGAATCACAAACACAGTGGTAACAGATAAGCTTATCGAAGTTGCTGAAGAACGAGCAGATTCGTTGGCAATCATTGATCTTGAGAATGACTACATTCCAAGCCATGAGAATACCAGCACAGAGGCTAGCCGTAAGGCGGATCCTGATTTAGCTATCACCTCCTTGAGAGCACGAACTCTTAATTCTAGCTATGCTGCAGCATATTACCCATATGTACAAATTAGAGATACCTTAAGCAACCAGCTTTTGGATGTACCACCATCCGTCGTTGCACTTGGTACTCTTTCCTACAGCGAAGCTGTTAGAGATCCATGGTTCGCACCAGCCGGATTTACTCGCGGTGGTTTGAGCGACGGAAGAATCGGATTCCCGGTTACAAATGTTAAGCACCAGCTTACTTCCGAGGAGAGAGACAACCTTTATGAGGTTAATGTTAATCCAATCGCTTCTTTCCCAGCAGAGGGAATCGTGGTATTTGGCCAAAAGACTCTTCAACTAAACGAGTCGGCTTTGAACCGAATCAATGTTCGCCGTCTTCTCCTCTTCCTTAAGAGAGAGATTTCGAGACTTGCAGCAACAACACTTTTCGAGCAGAATCTGCCGGCTACATGGACTGGGTTCTCAACCCGTGCAGAAGCCCTTCTGTCGGAAGTAAAGGGTCGACTTGGCCTTGCAGACTACAAGGTTGTACTTGATGAGACAACCACCACACCTGATATGGTTGATAGAAACATCATGTACGCAAAGATTTTCTTAAAGCCAGTTCAGGCAATTGAATTCATTGCACTTGATTTTGTAATCACAGATTCCGGAGCAGGTTTCGCAGATTAATAAAGATACTTTTTAGTAAAACAACTATTTATTACAACAGGAGAAAATAAAATAATGGCACCCAATCAATTCTGGAATAGCTCGGCCCTGGAGCCTAAAAGACAGCACAGATGGCTTGTAACCTTCGGGTCGAACATCAGTGCAGAACTTCCTTCGTATATTGCTAGAAGCGTTGATAAACCTTCTTTCGAGATTAACGAAGCTCAACATAAATATTTCGGACACACTTTTAAATACCCAGGTCAGGTTACTTGGAACGATGTTAGCATGACTCTTGTTGATCCTGTTGCTCCAGATGCGACTGCTGCTCTTTATAAGGCTTTAAATGCTGCCGGCTATGAGGTGCCCGAAGTAGCTGCTGGTGACGCTCTCTACACTGTATCAAAACAAGCTGCCGTTAACGCTATTGGCCCAATCATAACGATTGAACAACTCACTACAGCACCTGCTAGCGGAGAGCCTGAAACTATTGAAAGATGGCAACTTTGGAATCCATGGATTAAGAATGTTGAGTTTGGTAATTTGACTTATGAAGGCGACGATGTTCTTGAGATATCCTTAACCTTGTCATATGATTTTGCAAAGCGTTTTGATCGATAATTATTTTCTTAACAACTTGTAGTAATTTTGCTATAATTCTAAAATAGTACAAAAAGAGGTGAAAAATGGCTAGAAATAACGAGGATCGGTTTGCAGCAGTATCTGCAGAGCCGGCACCCCAAGTTATGGAGAACGCCACTCCTAACAATGATAATCAAGTCTTTTCGTTTGTAACTCCAACAGAGTTCGTGGACTTACCTTCAAAAGGAAAGTATTATCCTGAGGACCACCCGCTTCACAACCAAGACACTCTAGAGATCCGTTACATGACGGCAAAGGACGAAGACATCTTGACTTCTCCATCTCTTTTGAGAAAAGGTTTAGCTGTTGAGCGACTTCTTCAAAACGTCATTGTTGATAAAAGCGTAAAAACAGACGATCTTTTGATTGGCGATAAGAACGCTATTCTTGTTGCAGCTAGAATCTCCGGGTATGGAGCACAATATGAAACAAAAATAACTTGCCCTGCATGCGGGACAACAACTCCAAACACATTTGACCTAAATAACATCAGTACAAATTCAGGTGAAAACATTGACATTGATGAAAATGGACATTTTGTAATTAGATTACCAAAGATGGACGTTGTGGTCGGCGTCAGTTTTCTGACAGGCGCAGATGAAAAAAGACTAACAAAGTTAGCAGAAAGCAGAAAAAAGAATAACCTTCCAGAGGCAAATCTTACAGATCAGTTTAGATTGTTTATTCGCTCTGTCAACGGCAGTACGAAACAGGAACACATTAACTCTTTAATTGAAAACATGCCTGCCGTCGATTCCCGCCATCTCCGAACTGCATACGCAGAGTTGGCGCCAAATGTAGATCTGAGTCAAGACTTTGACTGTCCAAGTTGTGGAATGCAGGAGGAGGTCAATATTCCGTTTACAACGGAGTTTTTTTGGCCTAAGTGAGGATTACGCTGTCACGCTATACGAGCAGTTCTTTTTCTTGAAATACCACGGAGGGTGGAGCTTCGCAGAAGCCTACAACCTACCAGTCAGGTTAAGAAATTGGTTTACCGAGAGATTGGCTGAACAAATAGAGAAAGAGAACGAAGCTATAAAGAAGACTAAGCATAGATAAAATGCATTTAGCAAACTAATTATAATGATTAACGGGAGTTGTGGAAATGCGCGACATCAATGAAGAGCTAGTGGATTATGAACTTGATCTAGGAGCTAACCGAAAGGGTGAGGTTAATGAAAGTTATTTAGCTGCCTTAGGCTACTCAATTAAGTTTGCGCTTCAAAGAATGTTCAACCCAATGCCCGGACCTAAATTAAAAGTTCGCGGGACAGCAAAAGAAATAGATTCGTTCTTTTCAGCTTTAAAGTCTGAGAAGAAATTTATGGATGCTTATATGAAGCACGGCCTAAATGATCCTAAAACAATAAAGAACGCTAGCGCACTGAAACGATCAGTATCGCGCTTTGAAGGAACCACCGGTCTACGATGGCCTTTTAAATAAGGAGGGCCTTTAAGTGGCGGACGATCCTACAACAGAACAGCGAATAAATAATATCCTCGAAGAAAGGGGAGGCCTCCTTGACAAGATTGTTAAGCAAGAGTTTGAAGCTACGAAACAGATTGGCGAATACCTCACTAAAAAAGAAAAAAGCTTTAAGCTAGATCAAAAAAGGGCTGATCTAGCAGCCGAGTTAGAAAAATTCGCTACTCTTGACGCAGATAAGCAGACAGAATTAAGTAAAGCTTTAGAGACAAGAATCGCGAAAGCCAAGGAACTTGAAACTCTATCTAAAGACGAACTCGACCTTCTGCAACTTAAAGCAGAACTTCAACTATCCATCGCTGCAGGGACCGAAGAAGAAACGAGAGCCATCCTAGCACGACTAAAAGCCCAACAAGACCTTGTTGATGCTAGAGAAGAATTAAGAGACATTGCCAAAGAAGACGTAGAAACACTTAAAGAAGGTTTGGGAGTTATTACTGGCTTTGCCGGTATGGTTTCCACATCAACAACCGCTTTTGGAAAAATGGGTGGAGCCATAGGCGCCAGCGTCAAGCTTCTTGCAAACGGAGAAGCCGACCTTGAAAGAATGGCCGCAACAGCAGCAGCGAGTTTTGCTGATGTTGGAATGGGAACGATCTTGGCGAGAACCGAAGAGGTGATGATGGCCCAAGATAGATTAGTTTCTGGCTTCTTAAAACAAACCGGCGCGTCACAAGCCACAGCGGATGCAGTATTTCAAGCCTCAGATAGTTTAAGAAGCATGGGCTTAGATATGGACTCAGCCGGCGAAGCAGCCGTTTCTTTGTATAATAATGTAACAGCCTTTAAAGATGCATCAGTTGAAGCCCAGGCTAGCACTATTGAATTTGTAGGCATGATGGAAGAGTTGGGTATTCGCGCTGACACTGTGACTGATGTTATGCAACACTTAACCCTAGGCCTCAGGATGACTCTTCCAGAAGCCAAGGCGGTAACGAAAGAAATGCGTGATTTTGCTATCACCATGGACATTAACGTAAACCAAGCTTTGGAAGACTTCGCCGAGCATGCCGATGAGTTGATTGCTCACGGACCTAGAATGACTGAGGTTTTTAAGGACCTTCAAATGCAGTCGCGACAAACTGGAGTTTCAATGGACAGACTTATGTCTATTGCCGGCCAGTTTGACACCTTTGAAGATGCAGCCACAACAGTTGGTAGATTAAATGGACTTCTTGGTGGAGCTTATCTAAATTCTGTGGATATGCTTTATAAGACGGAGGCTGAACGTAACGAAGAAATGAAAAGAGCGCTGGACATGTCCGGAAAATCTTTCGATACGTTGAGCAGATACGAACAGAAAGCTCTTGCAGCCGCAGGCGGGTTTAGATCGGTTGGTGAGGCTGCAAACTTCTTTAATAGTGCTTTGGAAAATCCCGAGGCCGTCGAGCAAAGGAAAAGACAAGAGTCTTTAGCTAATCAAGCAAAGCTAATGAAGACTATTTTCGAAAGACTGCAGTTGGCTATGAACTCGTTTGCTATTTCAATGAGACCGGCTATAGAATTTCTAGGACATCTGATTGATGGTATTGTTTATCTAAACGATGCGACTGGCGGCTTCATCGGAAAGTTTTTGATTGCAGTTGGTGTTGTTCATCAACTTAGAAAAGGAATGCAGGCACTGGCGGCAATAACAGGCATATCAACATTAGCGACGGGAGCAAATACCGCAGCCCAAGCAGCAAATACCTCAACTCAAGCCGCCGCTCGAACCGGCTTGATCGCGTACATTGGTACGCTAGTTACGTCAATTAAAGCTAAAATCGCCAGCGCCGCCATGGCAGTCGCCGGCGCCTTGGGGCCATTTGGCATACCTCTTGCAATTGCAGCCGCCACAGCAGGAATCGCAGGCATGATGAAGCTAGTCGGCGCGTTCCAATTCGGATCGGATTCGGTCCCAGCATCAGGTATGGCTATGATGGGCGAAGGTGGCAAGCCTGAACTTCATGTCGGCTCAGGCGGCGCATCAATAGTAGGTGGGCCATCAATCCGCCCGGTAACAAAAGGCGACAAAGTTATCTCAAATAAAAACCTCCAAAAGCTTGGAGGAGGCCCCAGCATCGGAGAATTGAAGACCGCATTTAAGCAAGCTCTTTCAGAACATCAGGCTTCTTTGGACGCAAAAGCCGGCCCCCGAGGTGGTACCGCCGGAGCAAAACAAATGCAAGTTAATCTCAAAGTAAGAGAGCGTGAATTAGCTAAAACAGTGATTGATATTTTGGAAGATAATTATTCCATCAAACTTTCGCCGACAACCTAGTTATATACATTAGGAATAAAAACAAATGGCAGAAGATCAATCAAAAGGACCCGGAGGCTTAATAGGAAAGTCTTATTTCACCCCTGGGCCAACCAAAGGGCTCGTCGATGGATCCAACGCCATGGCAAACAACCAGGGCCTTTACATTGAATTTTACAATGTCAACACGAACATGACGGTCGCCTTTAAGGCTTTTCTAACGGAGTTTACCGATAGCTTTGATCTACAACTGACTAGTCAAAATAAGCCAATGAGCGGTATAACAACGCGCTCCCAAACCGGAATTAGTAGGCAAATTGGAGTTGGCATTGCCATACCAGCATCCTCCCCCGAAGAAGCTCAAGTGAATCTTAGAAATGTTTCTTTGTTGACAAAGATGCTTCATATGAAACAAAAAGAATCCGGATACGGCCTTACACCAACATTAGACACGGCAAATGAATTCCGAGTTAGATTCTTGAATTTAATAATGAGCCCAGACGCATCTAATGGAAACTTTGGTAGCGCAAAAGAAACAGGTCTCGCCGGTTATTTGGATGATGTTCAATATAAGATTGCACTGGAAGACGAAGGCGGAGGCTGGTTATCAGACCGTGGATCGAGAGGAAACAAGCCATTTGATTTTTTTGTTTATCCCAAATTAATAAATTTATCCTTCTCATTTTTCCCACTAACATCAAAGCCAATAGGTTGGGTCAAAACAGGAGATGGCAGCATGGAGTTTACTTATCCAAATTATCCGTACGGCTATAAAGGCGTAAAAGCTGGTAGTAAACAAATTTTAGAATCGAGTTTTGAAGGAGTTTCGACAAAAAAGATAAGTGAAGTTGATCAACACAGAATGGATAAGGCACTTAATAAACGTCGTAGATAACAAAAATGACTTATAGATATTCAAATAGAGGGGTTTATAAAAATCTCGGAAATGCATCAAAAAGACCAACACCGCTCCAGTATGTTTCTCCAAATATCGCCTATCCTTCGCCTGAAGATTTAGACTTTTTGTCTGTAGAAACGTACACTTGGCAACATGGAGATAAGTTCTGGAAAATTGCCTCGAAGTATTATGGAGATCCAAAAGCTTGGTGGGTCATTCCATGGTTCAACAAGAAGCCTCTAGAAGCCGACTGGCGTCCTGGGGACATAGTTGAGCTTCCATCTCCCCTGACTGATATTTATCAATACATTTATTAAAGTGGTTTATCATGGCTGAAAGACGAACAATAGAAAATATGGATCAAGTTTTCTTAACGGACTTCATGTCTGAGATAGAAAAGTTGCGCACGAATCTCCCAAGAAGAAACAAATTTATTTCCCAACCTGCCAAGGGTCAAGGAGAGTTTATTATAAATGAGACTGTCCGTAATGAGTCGTTTAATTTTATTCAAGGCAAAGCGGCACCATTTCTTGAATCAATTTTACAACCAAGAATAAGACTATACAAAGTTTTCTTCGAGAATGAACTCGATAAAACTGGAATCTCTATTCCCTTGAATTTCGAGTTCATGGGAAAACCAAATTTAGTGGACGAAAAAGGGTCTAGAGAATGGGCTACTGGTTTGCGAGACTCTGGAGATGCAAATCCTTATTTGACGAATCAAACAGGCTATCTGGCGACAAGCTTAAGAGATTTTACAATCGATTTCGATGGTGTAAATCCAGCAGAAGTTGATTACTATATAAAATGCAGTATGACTCTGGCTTTCGATAGTCCCGCAGCACTTTTTCATAAACATCCTGCCGGTAACTTAAATGGAAAACAAGTTTATACTAATTTTGCTAATTTAATAGAAAGGCCGACAAAATACCAAAAAGGTTTCTCCGTCCCAGGAACGGTAAGTGGGGATATTGGAGAAAAGAGTCATCAAGTTTTTAATCAAGATTATTTCAGAATTAGAGTGGAAATTTATTATGACGAATTAACTGATGATAAGTTTGAGCTAGCTGGATTAAATCACTTAAACGATTCCGAACGACAAGACCTCAAGAATGCCGTTAAATCATGCAACATGTCGTTTTATTTAAACCTTTTAAAACACGAGTTTAGATGGGATTTCCCAGATGGTAACTCCGATCAATCTAAGACTTATTTTGAGTTAAAAATTGACTATGTTGGCGCCGTCGAAGGTGCACTACAAGATACAAATTCAAATATTTTGACCACAGGTTTGAGTGATAAAATGAAGCAATTCCAAGAGGAAGAGATTTATAAAAGATATCATGAGTTAAAAAACTTTGTAGCTTCGACAGATTTAGCGGCATTTAATGTCGCAGACCCTAATGCAAAAATACAACCCAAAGCAGTTGGAAGTTTAACCCCTGAATCATATCGGAACCTAATGGCAGATCGTGCTCTTGTTAGCACTAGGCAAAAACTTAATCTCACCGCCAATCAACAACCGATCTCTGACGTTAGCCAGCAGCTTGAAAAGCAAATAGAAACACAAAGACAAAATTGGGCCGCCGCCGGCGTGCAATGGAATGTAGAAAATGCCCTATTACTTCAAAAATTCATCGACGTCAGAAATGAGTATAATGCAAGAGCAGCATCGCTTGGAGTTGCTGAATCGCAACAGCTTTCAGTAGCGTATAACAGAATTTACGATATGCTTTGGGGCAGAAACATTGCTTTCAAGGCCGATTACGCCGCGGCCAAAGACCTACGAGGGCAGATTAGTTCCCAAAGAGCAAACGTAAAACATGTATGGGAATTTGCAATTAGAGGAAATAAATTTAATGAATACTTAAATCGCTCTGAGGCTAGAAAGCCAACCGATTTTGAGCGAAAAGCATCGCAAAACGCCGCAAAAAATAAAGATTTTGCCGCGATAGAAAGACTTAAAAAACAAAGAGAGTCTGCACAGAACAATATTAGAAATTTCTATAATAATTTCTGGAAAGAGGCTCTTATCAATCGGGAAGGCGCTGTACGGGTAGACACCGCCCGTCGAAACATTCGCACCCGAACAACGGCCACCGATGTTGATGACGAGAACGCCCCCATTGTCGGCCGGTTTGAAGAAACCAAAGGTTTGTACGCCTCCGACAGAGCCAAAGCCAGCGTCACGAGCACCGAGACAGATCGCGATGTTCGTACTTCCGCAGCCACCGCGCAGGCAACTGGCAACAAAGAGGCAGTCACTAGAGTTTTAGAAGCACTTACGCCCAAACAGGTAGCACCGCCCAATAGAGGAGACCTAGCCCATCTTATTCAGTTCTTTTTTCTAGGAGACCTTGTTGATATAGCCATAGAACTAGCGAATGAAAATTCTAATAAAAGCAAGCTTGACTTCCATAGCCACACTGAAAACAAATTTGGGAGATTACATTTTATTTTAGGCGACGTTAGATATAATGACTTTTTAACTGGGAAAATCGAGAAGATAAATCTAGATGCTATTCCAATTTCTACAAAATTATTTGATGAGTTTTGGGTTAAGCATGTTATCAAACGCCAAAGAAAAAACTATCCCCTTAAACAGTTTTTAAGAGATGTAATCGTAGACCTAATCCAAGCTGCATTTACAAATAAGAATAGAGCACCCGGAGAACCAACAAATAAAATTACATGTGCAATGGATCACGTTACCATAGATCCAAATAAAAATGGAATTTTTGCAAAATTAAAAAAAGGCGCTCAGTGGGGCGCAAATAGCCCTGAGTCGCTCCCCAATAGAGTTACTTTTACAAAGGCCGGCGGCAAGCCAACTGAAGCTGGTGCCGCTGGGCGTAATGTTAAAGATTTGTGCATTTTGCATGCTTATTCAAATAAGCCCACTCATTTTAAAGGCAACAGAAGAGATGACCACCAAAGAGGAATTCCACACATTAACATAGGAATCACCCCGACATCAATAACCAGAGTCGATTTCAAAAAAACGGACCAACCAATGTATTTGGAAGCAAAGGGCGAGGTCGACGGAATTAAAGATAACTCACTAGAATTAAGCGAGCCATACAGTGTTGGCCTAACGATGCCCGGGAATTTTATTTTCCGACCCGGATCTCATTTCAGACTAACAATGGAAGGTTTTGGTTCCCCGCAAACAAGAAGAGAATCACGAGGAGCATCACATTTCGGTGCACCACCAAAAACTGTTTTAGCAACAAGCCCAGCCCGTCGCCTAGGTCTAGGTGGATATTTCATGGTTAACAAGTGCAGTCATACCTTATCTGCAAGAATGGGTGCTCATCAGTCAGGGTTTGAGTGGACAACAGAACTCGACGCTTTGTGGGTAACTTTCGGCGGGATAGCTGAAAGAAGATCAACTCCTGTTTCTGATATAACAAAGTCTTCCAATCCTGCATTAAATGAGATTAGAAGCTCATTAAAAGAGGCAGGAATCACTGCAGATGGGGCCTTTGATGTAGAAAGCGAAGCAGGCAAAAAGATTCTTCAAAAAATAGAAACAGACGTTCAGGATCGAAACGAAAAAACGGGCCTCGTCGTAGTAGAACATGTTAAAGAGCGACTTACTGAACAGACGGCAGGTGATGAACTTCTCCAAGATGTGGTACCAGAGGAAGAATAATGCCAGATTCAACGAGCACATACGCCCAGTTTTATTACAAGCTAGATTCTTATAATGCATATCCAGAGTTTGGCGTCCAGCCTTTCGACATACACAAAGAAAAGCTTCATTACGGCAAAGTAAACCAAAAACAGCAAGCCGTAATCATGAGAGATCTAGAGAAGCTAAACATCGCAGGATCTAAGTCATCAGTCATGGCTTTAGATTTTGTAGCAGATGCGTTTAGAGACCTACAGACTCATTTTCAAAAAGCGATTGCGTTCAACAGGATTTCACAAAATGGTAAATTAGCTAAAGGTGTAGAAGCAACAAGAGGGTATGTATCCCCAGATCAGGCTTACCAAAACTACATGAATCAAATTTATAATATGTTCACCACTTTCATTTCAGCTAGCGAGATACCGAAGAAGAACAGCATAAAAACATTTGAAGACTTTTTCCGTTATTTTATAGATTTTACCTCTAAACTAGGCACCGAGTATCCGATAACAAAGACAGGCTTTATTAAATCTAGATTCTGTCCAGCAGAAGTAAGCGGCTTGATCATAAACACATCAAATGACATTTATTCAGATGAAGATGTCCGAAGAGAGTGGTTAACCGACCCTAATTTTACTTTCTATAGGAACGCCGCTTTAAAATTTGGCTTTCGTCTTGATAAAAGTGCTCCATGGCGGCTCTATGCAGACGTTGCCTCTTACGAGATGCAGGGATACTGGGTTGAAACAATTGATCCGACCCCTTTCGAAATCAGAGCTTTGAGAGAAGACGGAAAAACAGACCAAGAAATCATAAAAGAGATTCGAAGAACGTCTTCCAAAAATGGATTGCGATTCAATCCGGGCAACGCATCTAATCTTTTTGACCTATACTACGAAAAAACCTATAGATCGGACGTTACATCTTTGAGAGATATGATAATTTTGTTTTACAATTCTTTTGTTCAGGCAGAACCGAGATTGATGACTTATAAAGCTACATCTTTAAAATGTTACGAGCAACAGGTGGTCGAAAGACAAGAATTCTTCAGAGACCCAGTAACACCGGCCACGGCCAACAAGATATTATCACCCAAATTGTTGAGCTTTTATTTATTTACTAGATTGATCGAAGAAAACGCTTTTGGTTTCGTGCCCTTGCAGCAATTTAATAAGATTATGCAAAGAGCGGGGCATCATAATAAAAAGGTTGACTTTTCCAAAGCAGTCATGTATATTAATAGTCAAGTTGATAAAGTGATCTCCAAAAAAACGATTGATGTGCGCACTAGCCAAAATTATAATCGTGGAGTAAAGCTTAAAAGTAATCCGTTTGTGGATTATACTTATGTAAAAGATTCAAACGAGTAAAACTTGATTTTTCAAACCTTAGACGACAAACAAGAATGTATAGGAGTATACGTTGATGGTAAAATACATTATGGATCTATTCCTGAAGGCCTTAGTGCAACTTGGTCTTATGCCCCTTACCTTGATGGACAAGATATTGACTATGCTGGGTTATTTTGTGCTGAATCAGATTGCGGACATCTTTGCCCCGACGCGCTAAAAGACCGCTGGGAAGATGTATCCGAAAAATTAAAATCATTTCTCAGATCTTTTCAAGAATCGAAGGTAGACTTGTCTCATAATTGTTTTTTCGAGCTTGTGCCTGAGAGATTCTTGCTAGAATACTGTGAAATCAAAAACAAGATAACAGAACATGTCCTTAAAACATATGAAAGGCCCTTAAACTACGATTTTATGCTGCAGATGACAAAGCTGATAAGCAAGATTAAAAGTCAAGAAATAAAGTTGGATTTTTCCTCTCTTAATGAAGGAATGTCCAGCTTTAAAACAAGGCAGTGGCGAAAGAAATTAGAGTCTCTTCGCCCCTATGTTGATTATAACCTAAATGGGACAATAACAGGTCGCTTGACTACGAAGAAAAATAGCTTCCCAATTTTAACTCTTGCTAAAGAACACAGAAAGGTTATCAAGCCTAAAAATGACTGGTTTATTGAATTGGATTTCAATGCAGCAGAGTTAAGAACCTTGTTGGCTTTGTCAGGAAAGCCCCAACCAGATGAAGACATCCACCAATGGAACATTGATAATGTTTTTCGCGAAAACCTAACTCGTGATGAAGCAAAAAAGAAGATTTTTGCATGGCTATATAACCCCTCTGCAAAAAGTCCAGCATCAGAGGCTTATAACAGGGAAGCTATCGTTGAAAGTCACTGGAATGGCGTTCGTGTGCAAACATTGTTTAATAGGTTTATTGCAGCCGATAAACATCATGCTTTAAACTACATCATTCAAAGCACAACTAGTGACTTGTTTTTAAGAAGGGTTCTGGAAGTTGATAAACTATTAAATGAAACGAAATCAAAAATTGCATTTTGTATTCACGACAGTTTGATACTAGACTTTTCAGACGATGACAGAGAGAGTTTACCAGACATTATTAAAACGTTTTCAGATACTGATTTCGGCACTTTTAAGGTCAATGTTCAGGCAGGTAAAAATTTTGGTGAAATGAAGGAAATGAAATTGTGAAGACATATAATAAATTGATAAGAGATAAGATACCTCTAATAATGACAAAAGAAGGGAAAGAGTTTTCTACCCACAACGCTTCAGATGAAGAATATAGGAAAAAACTAAAAGAGAAACTACTTGAAGAGGTGAATGAATTTTTAGAGGATCCTTGTCTCGAAGAACTAGCTGACATCGCGGAGGTATTCGGAGCCTTGGTACCTGCTTTAGGGTACACTATCGAACAACTGGAGACAGAGGTGCGCAAAAAAAAGAGAATTAAAGGGGCTTTCCGAAAAAGAATTATTTTGGAGACTGTGGGGGAGTAAAATGGACACGATTATTGGATTAGGCCAAGCCGGCTGCAATTTGGCCGACTGTTTTTCAAAGTATGATGAATACGATGTTTATAAGATTGACGTCGGCCTGGATGCTTATGAGGAAACGCCATATGGAGACTTCCCAAAAGAAGGGCTCTACAGCATGCCACTTCAAGCCAATCCAGAGTCTTATGAACAAGCATGTCCAAACATGAAAAACTTCTTTAAGGACGTAACCGGAGAGGTTCTTTTTATTTGCGGAGGCTCAGGCGACATTTCCGGAGCTTCATTGAGAGTCCTTCAGCATCTTAAAGGAAGAGACATTAATGTGTTATACATTCGCCCCGACATTGATCTCCTATCAGAGCGGAAGAGAATGCAAGAGCGTGTTACGTTTAATGTCTTTCAAGAATATGCAAGATCTGCAGTTTTCAAGCGAATGTTCATAGTTGACAATTCAATGGTAGAACAACACTTAGGAGACGTTCCTGTTATCGGCTATCACGACAAACTAAACGAGATGATTGCGTCGACAATGCACATGATTAATGTTTATAACCATATTGAGTCAGTTACCGACACATTCTCAGAACCTTATGAAACTGCAAGGATTTCGACCATCGGCCTTTTTGATTTCGATACAGAGGAAAATAAAAGTTTTTTTCCTCTTGACAACGCGAGAGAAATAAGATATTATTATGCTATTAATAAAGACAAACTCAAATCAGAGGGAGACTTGTTCAAAAGGATCAAAAAGCAAATTAAAGATAACGCAACAGATCAGACAAAAGTAAGTTATGGTATTTTTGCTACAAATTATGAACGAGACTTTGCTTACACTTTGAGTTACAGTGCATCAATACAAAAAGGAGAAACAGATGACTAGTGTTAATGGTTATAAAGGAACGTTCGTTAAACAAAATGGTGAAGAGCGCAAAATGACGTTTGTGAAACTCACAGATCTTCCAGAGGAGTTCCTTAATTCAAAGGTTAAGGGTACCGGCAAGCAAACAAAGATGACTGAGGGCCGAGAGTTGGTGTGGGAGGTTGACCACGGCTTCCGCGTTTTCAACTGGAAATCAGTCGTTGGTCGAGTGGAGAGTATTTCCGTTAAAAAAGATATTTTCACACTTGACAAAACAGTTTAATTGTGGTAGTATTATAAACAGCAGAATGAGAGATTTGTCATTCTGACTCTAGCTTAAATTAAAGGAGAAAACTAGATGGCTATTGATTTAGACAAAATGAAAGCGAAGCTCAATAAGCTTCAAAATAAAGGATCACAGGATTCCGTATTCTGGCGTCCAGAGGATGGCGAACAAACAATTCGTATTGTTCCAACTTCCGACGGCGACCCGTTTAAGGATTTCTGGTTCCACTATAACGTGGGCAAGAACCCTGGTTTCCTGAGCCCAAAGAAAAACTTTGGGGAGACTGATCCTCTTGATTCTTTCGTTCGAGAACTGTTCGACGAAGGAACTGAGGACAGTATTAAGATGGCGAAAAACCTTATGGCTCGCCAACGCTTCTTCTCGCCTGTAATTGTACGAGGCGAGGAAGACAAGGGAGTCCGTATCTGGGGATACGGAAAGATGGCTTATGAAAAGCTTCTTAGCCTTGTTTTGAATCCAGAGTACGGTGACATCACCGACCCTGAGGAAGGTACCGATTTGGTCCTTCAGTATGGTAAGCCTGCAGGAGCTTCTTTCCCGCAGACTACACTTACACCGCGTCGTAAGAGTTCCGCTCTTTGCGACGAGCCAGAGCGCTGCAAAGAGATGCTTGAGAATATCCCCGATTTCAACACTCTTTTCGAGCGCAAAACACCTGAAGAAGTGGGACACATGTTGGATGAGTTCCTCTCAGGTGAGTCGAGCGCTGAAGAGCGCTCCACAGAGACCACCAAGTATGGCGACGACACAAAAACAGATGTCGATTCCGCCTTTGAAGAGCTTCTTGGTGGTTAATTAGACAGCAAGTCTAATGGAGGGGGCTTTGGCCCCCTCCCCTTACATAATAATGGAGAAAAACAATGTTTAAAAAACTTTTAGCCTGTGCTTTATTCACAGTATTTACTACTTCTATATCAGGAGCAGCGTTGGCAGACGAGGCTCCCTCAAAATGGAAACAGCGTAGTGGCGTACGATTTGGATATTCTTTTCTGAACAAAGGCACGCAGCCACAATGCACTCCAGAGCGCCGGCCACCATGGCGGGATGAATCCGTGCCCTGTAACCCCGACGTCAAGTTAAGTAGCAATCATATGTTCTTGCTAGGTTTCGAATTACAGCAAACTTTGGATGGTGGCTCATGGCTCGACATTCTTTTTATTCAGAATGTCTCCGTAGCAGGACTAGACCAGAGTCTTTTTGCTCCATCTGCAAGCGTGCTTGTTGGATTTGAGTTTGATGACCAAGTTCAGTTGGCTGTCGGCGCAAATGCATCGGCTTATGATCCGGCTGATGAAGGGAACTACATTCACCTTGTCGCTGCGATTGGCTATACTGCCGACGTGGGCGATCTGAATCTACCGATTCACGTGAGCTATGTTCCTGACGTCAACGGCTATTGGCGCGCAGCAGTAACAACAGGCGTAAACTGGTAATGATAAGACCGCAGGGAGGCATGGGTTCACAGATGCCTCACATTTTTAACAAACGAGGATAAAATGGCAAGACCAAAAAATACAAAACCCGGAAAGATTTCCATGGGCGACATTCGCAGTATGATCAACAAGCGAGCCGGAATGAATGTTGCGCACAACCTACAAGAAGCCAACCCGACAGAGGTGAAAGAGTGGATCCCAACAGGATCCCGTTGGCTTGATTCTATCGTTTGCAGAGGACAGAAAGCCGGCATCCCGGTTGGAAAAGTTGTGGAAATCGCAGGCCTTGAAGCATCCGGTAAATCTTATATGGCTGCTCAGATTGCAGCGAATGCCCAGAAGATGGGTGTTGACGTAGCTTACTTTGACTCCGAGTCTGCAATTGATCCTGATTTCTTAGAGCGCGCAGGATGCGACCTAGAAAGACTATTATATGTTCAGGCTCAGTCAGTTGAATTTGTCCTAGAAACGATTGAGGAGCTTTTAAGCACCGGCAACAAGTTTCTTTTTATCTGGGACTCTCTTGCCTTAACGCCAGCGATTAGCGACTTGGAGGGGGACTTCAATCCGCTTTCTTCGATGGCTGTAAAAGCTCGAATCTTAGCGAAAGGTATGTCAAAATTGACAATTCCTATCGCAGATACACAATCTACGTTCTTGGTACTTAACCAATTGAAAACAAACATTACTAGAAGCCCCTCTGAGGCCCTTGTAGAGCCGTACATGACGCCGGGAGGCAAAGCAATGATCTATGCCTACTCTTTGCGTGTTTGGCTCACAGGGCGCAAATCTAAGGCTTCTTTCATTACCGACGATAGGGGTTTCCGAGTAGGATCAGAAGTAAAGGCTACTTTGAAGAAGAGTCGCTTTGGAACACAAGGTCGACAATGCACATTTAAGATCATGTGGGGAGATGAAATTGGAATTCAGGATGAGGAATCTTGGTTCGAGGCAGTCAAGGGCTCAAGGCACATGACAAGCTCGGGATCTTGGTACACCCTGGACATGGGAGATGGAAATTCAGTAAAATTCCAACCCTCAAAGTGGAAAGAAAAGATTCAGGACGAAGCCTTCCGTGCTCGCATTTTGCAACTCATTGATGAAGAGGTTATTCTTAAGTTTGATAAACGAGAGGGTGAAGCTGCTGACTATTATGACATTGAAGGCGAGACAGAGAATGACTCCGACGAATAAAAACAGAATCCTGATCGTTGATGCGTTAAACATGTATTTTCGATCTTATATCGTTGATCCGAGCCTCTCTTCCAATGGACAACCTATTGGCGGAGTTAAGGGGTTTCTCAAGATCCTTCAAAAGCTCGTACGAGAAACAAAGCCAGATCAAGTGGTCATTGCATGGGACGGTCCAGGCGGTTCTAGAAAACGAAAGACGATAAACAAGAATTATAAAGAGGGCCGTAAGCCCCTGCGTTTAAATAGAGATATCAAGCACTTAACTGAAAATGAGGAGCTTGAAAACAAGCTTTGGCAACAAGCGAGATTGTTTGAATATCTCAATGAAATGCCAGTATCTCAAGTCATGCTTCCGGAAGTGGAGGCGGACGACATCATTGCCTATGTTACACAAATGCCGTCGCTGAAAGGCTGGCAGAAGGTTATTGTAAGCAGTGATAAAGACTTCTTTCAGCTTTGCAACGAAGAAACAATTCTGTTCAGACCAGTACAAAAAGAAATTCTAAATCAGGCACGAGTCTGTGATAAGTTTGGTATTCACCCAACTAACATGGCACTAGCTAGAGCGATGGCTGGAGATAAAAGCGACAATTTACCCGGAGTTCCCGGCGCAGGTTTAAAATCTATCTCTAAAAGATTCCCATTCTTAGCCGAAGAAAAGACTTGTGATTTACAAACTCTTTTTGACTATTGTGAAAGTTTAGATAGTAAACTAAAGATATTTACTGGTGTTTTAGAAAACAAAGAAGTTATTGAAGAAAACTATAAAATTATGCAACTGTATTCTCCTAACATTTCTATACAAGGTAAAAATAAGATTTGCTATGCGATAGAAGAAGCAGAACAACAGTTTAATAAAACCGAAGTTATGAAGATGATGAATGAAGATGGCTTTGGTGTATTTAATTGGACAGATTTATTTGCGACAATGAAAAGAATTGTTGCAGATAACGCTTGACAAAACCTCTAAAATCTAGTAGAGTAATAACAGGAGAAAAAGATGAAAAAGTTTTTATTTTTAACGGGCTTGTTTTTGTCAAGCTGTTTGGTTGTAGATACTAGAGTTCCAGAGCCAACAGGTCCGTATTTGTTAGAGCCAGTTTGTGATAACGTTGAGCAATTATACTGGGATTTGGGAAACCCAACGTACTGCTACCCAGATCAGTGCTGTATTTGGGAATATTATGACTATGATGGGTGGCTCTGCGAAGAAACGTGGTGTGAGTACTGGGATTCTTATGGGTGCTGGTGGGAAAACATTGATGTTGTGTGCTGGTAATGAAAGATACCAAAGCAAGCTTCTCAAAATATGGCAAAAAGTTCCAAGAAAATCTTTGCCAACTGATACTACAAGATCGTGGTTTTTGCGATCAGCTTTTAGAAGTTTTTGACGTTGAGTTTTTAGAACTTAAACACCTTCGCGTCTTTGTGCAGCAAATTGTGGAGTACAAAAAGGAATATGAGGTGCACCCCTCTTACCAGACTATGATCTCCGTACTTCGCACGAACTTAGATGATGAAACTGAAGCAATTAAACTTCAGGTCAGAGACTATTTTGCGCGCATTTTTAAATCAGACATGGGAGTCGATGGGGAAGAGTACATTAAGAAAGAAGTCTTAGATTTTTGTAAAAAGCAAAAGCTAAAAGAGGCGATGATCAAGTCCGTAAAGCTTTTACAAAATTCTTCTTTTGATGAAATAGCAGAAGAAATAAACAGTGCTTTAAAATTAGGGGCGGACAACAACTTTGGCTATGACTACATCAAAGATTTCGAAGAACGTTTTGTATACAGACCTAGAAACCCAGTAACCACAGGCTGGAAACATATCGACGAAATCTGTGAGGGGGGTTTGGGTCAAGGAGAGCTTGGTGTCGTAATCGCCCCCACAGGCGCAGGTAAGTCAATGGCTCTCGTACATTTAGGTACCGAGGCTATAAAATCTGGTAAAAATGTGATACACTATACATTAGAACTAGGATCAACAGTGATAGCCTCTAGATATGACAGTTGTATGACAAAAGTCCCGATAAAGGAACTGCCTTCATTTAAAGAAATGATCTACGATAAAGTGAAGGATCTCGACGCTCGCCTAATTGTTAAAGAATATCCAACAAAGTCAGCATCGCCAGCGTCAATTAAGAATCACCTTGAAAAACTTAGGCAAAGAGGCATTTCTATCGACACAGTTATTATAGATTATGGCGATTTGTTAAGGCCTTCTATAATTCGCAAAGAGAAACGACACGAATTGGAAACTATTTACGAAGACCTCAGGGCAATAGCTCAAGAGTATGAATGTCCCGTTTGGACAGCTTCCCAGACAAATAGATCTGGATTGAACGCAGAAGTCATAACGATGGAGTCGATCTCTGAGGCATTTAACAAGTGTTTTGTTGCGGATTTTATCTGCACGATTTCACGAACAGTTGAGGACAAGATTGACAATGGAGGGAGAATGTTTGTAGCGAAAAACAGAAACGGCCCCGATGGATTGGTGTTCCCAATGAAAATAGACACATCGAATGTACAGTTGGATGTCAAAGAGCCCGGGCTTGAAGATACAATTCAAGCAGTAGTTGTAAAAACTGCAAAAGAACAGAAAGATTTATTAGCTGAGAAGTATAAAAAATTTAGGAGCAAAGCATGACATATACGAAACAAGAAGTAGAAGCAGCAACATTAGAATATTTCAATGGTGACGAACTCGCCACAAACGTTTGGATTACAAAATACGCACTCAAAAAGAAAAATGGCGATCTCCTAGAGAAGACGCCCGACGACATGCATAAAAGACTCGCTAAAGAATTTGCGAGAATTGAAGAGAAGTTTGGAGGAGACCGCGCCCTTACCGAAGATCAGATTTATGACTATCTGAAAGATTTTGACTACATCGTTCCGCAGGGCTCTCCAATGATGGGCATTGGTAACGATAATGTTAAGGTTTCGCTCTCAAATTGTGTTGTTGTTGATTCCCCAAAGGATAATGTATCCTCCATTATGGATTCGGGAAAGCAGTTAGCTAATTTATTTAAACGTCGATGTGGTGTTGGCTTAGACATCTCCGAACTTCGTCCAGACGGCGCAGAAGTTAACAATTCAGCCGGCACAACAACTGGCGCCTGGTCTTTCGCGGATTTCTATTCTTATGTATGTCGTATGATTGGTCAGAACGGCCGCCGAGGGGCGCTTATGATCACAATGGATATCCGCCACCCAGATGTCGAACAATTCGTCACAATGAAGCATGATTTGACTAAAGTTACCGGAGCGAATGTGTCCGTAAAAATTAACGATGATTTCATGGAGGCGGTAGAGAATAACGATACCTTCACTTTGCAATTTCCGATTGATTCCGATAATCCGACCCACACCAAAGAGATTAATGCTGTTGAACTTTGGGATAAGATTATTCATTCTGCAACAAAGACTGCGGAACCGGGACTAATGATGTGGGATAACATCACAAATTATCTACCAGCGCATGAATATGCAGACCAGGGTTTCAAAACCGTTACCACTAATCCCTGCGGCGAACTCCCTCTTTCTGCAAACGACTCTTGTCGTCTTATCTCGATCAACCTTAAGAACTTTGTTAAGAATCGATTCACTGGCGAGGCTGCTTTCGATTATAAACAGTTTGCTAAGGTTATTTCTGCAGGCCAACGCTTGTCTGATGATCTGGTCGAGCTTGAAATTGAAAAACTTGAGGGCATTGTGCGCCACTGTGATACAAAAGATGAGAAGGCTATGTGGAAAAAGCTTTTGCATGCATGCAAGACCGGCCGACGAACCGGCCTGGGGACTCATGGCCTCGCCGACGCACTGGCCAACCTGAACATAGCCTACGATTCAGATGAAGCCCTTGACGTCATCGATAAGATTTACACGACCCTGCGCAATGAAGCATACTCAGAATCGGTTGAGTTGGCAAAGGAAAGAGAACCGTTTAGCATCTTCGATTGG
>VTLG01016100.1_pt1 | contig 38348 bp, 71 predicted proteins | sample 4694571 | NCBI WGS metagenome assembly VTLG01 (sample SAMN12604809, study PRJNA352737) | marine metagenome | biome: ENVO:00000447; feature: ENVO:00000209|ENVO:00000569|ENVO:01000036; material: ENVO:00002151; isolation source: viral sequences binned using virsorter ...
ATAAGTATAATGCGATGCTTTTTGAAGACATACTTTTGATTCAATCAAATTCTGATTTAGTAGCAAAATACACTCGAATGTTTGGTGAAGCTCTTGCAAGGGCTGTAGATGCAGATATTTGGGCTGAGCTTGATGGAGTTAATGAGGGTGCAACTCTCGGAACTGACGATGTTTTATTGGCTGCAGAATTTCAAGCAGCAATAGCAAACTTAGGTGAAAACGATGTGCCTTATATGGATGGTGATGTATCGTTAGTGGTTAATCCAACCATGATGGCGGACATCTTAGACCCAAATGCAGGACTTTCTAAAGACTTTTGGAGAGCCGATGCAAGCGGTGATGGCTCTGTCTTAAATGCTGGTGGTTCAAAAGGCTTTATGGGTAGATTGTTTGGCATAAATGTCTATATGTCAAATACCATATCTTCAGGTGGTACTGCTATCTCAGGTGCTTTCTTTCATAAATCTGCGGCAGTATGTGCTGTTCAACAAGATGTAAGAGTTCAAGCTGAATATTCAATTGATGCTCTTGGTACAAAAGTTGTTGCTGATATGATATATGGTGCTAAACTAATAGACAGTAGTTCCAATAAGAAGGGATATAAATTCACTAACGCAAGTTAAGTTAGTTATTTATGGAAAGTATGGGGGTGGGCAACTGCCCCCATATAAACAGGAGACATTATGGCTCAATACTGGTATAAGAAAGAGAAAAGAATTAAAAGAATCTCTGAACAGCACGATGATAGGGATGTGATTAAGCAGGTTAAAGCTTTAAAAGCTAAAGGGTATGTAAAGATATCAGATAAAAGGAATCCAGAGGGTTCTATTGTTGAACAGCCCAAGCCTGCTAAAAAGACAAAAAAGAAAGCCAAATCAAAGGCTAAAAAGAAGTGAAAGATTTAGGGGAAAAATTAAGGTCTGGCGGTGTTCAGAAGTTTAACGGAGAACAGTTAGGCATAAATAAGCAAGGCAAAGGCAGTTTCCCCAGAACCCAACCTACCAATAAAAAGTGGCAAGAAAACTGGGATAAGATTTTCAGCAATAAAAAGAAATAATAACCTACCAAACGGTCTCGTTCACGGTAGTCAACCTTAGAGAGGAAGAAAAATGGCAAACTTACATCAATTATCAGTCCAAGAAGCACAAAACGCAGCACTCGGTCAGGCGGGTGCAATATTTGTTACAGGCACAACCGCTGTAACAACATTAAAAGGCGTATTTGTCGCAATCCAATTCATTGAAGATACAGTATTCGCATCAGGCAGTGGAGGGCTTGTTGCCGAAACAGAACAATTATATCCAGACGATGCAGGGACAGGAACAGCTATAGATGCTGATGGAGGTTCCGCTATTGATGGTGAAACTTTTCCCCAAGGAATGACCATTTTTGGTCGCTGGGATGGGTTTACCCTTGCTTCTGGTGCTTGCATAGCCTACGTTGGCTGATGTTACTCAATTTACAATTAAAATTATTATCAGTTGTTACCCAGACAGCACGGCTTGCTCGTGACCTGTGGAACAAAGTTATAGACATTTGGGAAAATGAACATCGCAAATGGGAAGATGTCGTTTAAAGGAGAAATAATATGGCAACATTAACTGGAAGTAGCATTGCTACAACCTACACACAACTATTAAAACTTACGTCTGCCAGCTTAGGTGCAGATGATTCAGCTAAATTTATTGAGGATGGTGCTGGTACAGATTCAGCGTTGTCTATTAGTACAACTCGGGTGGGAATTGGAACGTCAAGCCCAGCAAAAGAGCTTCAAATTACTACGGCATCTGGTGAATCAACCCTTCGTTTACAATCTGCAACCTTCTACTCTGACATATTGCAATCTGGTAGAAACTTATTTATACAAAATGCGGCTGGGGCTGGTAACATTATTTTCTATGACGATGCGGCTGAACGTATGCGTATTGACACTGATGGCAATGTAGGAATTGGAGATTCCGCTCCATTGTCAGTCCTTCACGTACAGGGTAGTTCGAGTGGGGTTGTTCAACTATTTATCAACAATATTAATGGGGGAACAAATTCATCTTCTGACTTGGTTTTTGGTACTTGGAGTGGTGCAATCCCAACTGGTACAGGAAATCCTGGCCCTCAAGCTAAAATTTCGGCTATAAATACAGATTCAGGTACTGCGGCCACAGATTTAGCGTTTTCAACATATGGTTCTGCCACAAGTGCAGAACGTATGCGTATCACTTCAGCAGGCAACGTAGGAATTGGCGACACAGACCCATCTGAAGCAAAGTTGAGTATTACTGGAGTGGCAAGTGGTGATTATGCTCTAAAAATTGATGATGATGTAGCAGGAACAACTTGTGTTTATATTGATTCAGAAGCGACTGGACATTGTGTAAATATTGATGCTCCTGCAACTACAACAGGGAGGGTTCTTTTAATAAATGATGCTAATGCTCTGACTTCTGGTGGGATTATATATTGCAGTTCTGATTCAGACAGTACAACTGCTCGTGACCTTGTAACAATTATAAATGACGATGCTGCCTCAGTAGCAACGGTTCCATTAAGGATTCAGCAGGACTCAACAGAGCCAGTAACAATAGACCATAACTTAACCGCTACCACAACGGATATAGCGACAAGTTTGTATATTGATTTTGATGCTACTGGAATAACAGCATCTGGGCAGACTGCTACTAATATCGGTTTTGATTTAGATATGAATAGCGAAGTACCTACAATGGTGGGTACTGTTAATAATATTGGTCTTGATTTAGATGTTGTTGGTGGAACAACTGGAACAACAAAGAATATAGGAATTGATGTAGCAGTAAGCGGAGCAGACACAAATTATGCGGCTCTGTTTAATGGTGGGAATGTGGGGATTGGAATTGCGGCTCCTGCGAAAACTTTACATATTGGTTCTGACTCTGTTACTGGAGAGTTTATTCGTATGGGTAATACAACAAACGGAGAAAATGTAGGAATTGGAAAACTCGCAACAGATGCAGCAGATTTAGTTTTTTATACTGCTGCCGTAGCAAAGATGACAATTTTAGAAGCAGGTAATGTCGGGATTGGAACTACTTCTCCTTCATCATCCCTTGAAGTGGCGAAAGGGTCAGCCAGTGCTGAATTAACCATTACTTCTTATAGCGTCACTACTACTCACGGAGGTATATTAAATCTTCAGCATAGTAAAAATAATACAGTTGGCACAAACACTTATATCGCTGATGATACATTACTTGGTGGTATAATCTTCAGGGGTGCTGATGGCTCTGATTTTGAAGAAGGAGCAAGTATTAAGGCTTTTGTTGATGGAGACCCTCTTTCTGGTGGTGATGCAAGTGATATACCAACAAGGTTGGTATTTGCGACTACACCAAATGGAACTAATGCCGCTGTGGATAGAATTACAGTCCTTGAGTCAGGCAATGTAGGGATTGGAAATACGGCTCCTGGTTCTCTCCTTGAAGTTACAGCTTTAGCTTCTGCAAGTGAATCAGCCAGACCTTCAATAGAGATTAGTAGCTTTTCAGATGCTAATGATACATCTACCGCTGCTGGTGTTTTAAAATTTCATAAGTCAGCAGATGATGATTTGAATTCGTATGGAACCGATTCACATACTGCTACTGGAGAAATAATAGGTCGTGTTGAAGCTTGGGGTGTTACAAATAAAGATGATGATTCTGATGCACCGTTCCTTTCAGCTTATATAGAGTTTGCTGGAGATGCTGTTGCAAATGATGATTCGGCTGCAGGAAAAATGATTTTTGCTACTGCTTCAGATGCTGGTGCTGCAACGTCAAGGCTTACAATAGATGATGGAGGGAATGTTAATGTTGTTGGTGGTAATTTTACAGTATCCTCAGGCAATATCACAGTAGGCACAGCAGGAAAGGGTATTGATTTTAGTAATCAAGCCAGTCCATCGGCTGGTATGACTGCCGAATTGCTTGACCGTTATGAAACAGGTACTTGGACACCAGTATTAAGTGATGGTACTAATAATGCGACAATGCACGCTGATGCTGCTGGTCAGTATACAAGGATAGGTAATGTGGTTCGTGTTTCAGCCCTTTTACAGACTACTGGATTAGGTTCTGTAAGTGGAACTGTTAGAATGACAGGATTGCCATTTACTACTCGTAATGACAATGATTCATATGGTGGATTGTTTTTTAGTGGAGCTGGTGGTTTAGATATAACAGCTACTGAATCACTCACTTTGATGCTTGCAGTAAATACCACTTATGCAACTTTACGAATATGGAATGCTGCAACTGGGACTGCTCTACTCAATGGGACTGAATGGTCTGCCAATGGCGAAGCATATGTAGCAGGAACTTATATAGTTTAATTCTTAATTGGATAATTAAGTGGAACAAATAAAACAAAGGAGTTAAAAATGGCTTTAGAAAAAGTAATAACATATGATTATGAGATAAGAAGTGAGTTCAAACAGATTCAGGAACGGCAGAGAACTGCTGTTGTTGAAGATGGTAAGGAACTTTCTTCTTCATATCACAGGAGAGTCTTAGCACCTGATGCTGATGTGTCAAGTGAATCAGATGAGATTAAAGGTATGGCATCTACTCTTTGGACAGATGCAGTAAAAGCTGCATATGCGGCACATTTAGCAGAACAAAAATAATAGGAGAAAAATATGAAGTGGTCAGATTACAGTTCCTTAGAATCTGCTGGAAAAGTTGCTTTTTCTGCCGATAAAGAGCTTATAAAAGAAGCTGTTGCTGAAGTTAAATACAAAGAGGGAGATGAAATTCCTGAAGGCAGTAAAGTCGGTGATGTAAAAGTTGCGGCTGAAGCCAAAGTGGAACGTGAATTTGTCCTCTTTTCTCAGAAGCAATATGATGGGGAAACTGGTGAAGCATTGTCAGATAAATCAGACGAATATACCCTTGCTCAGTTAGAAGGTGAAGTAGCACACTATGATTCTCAGGCGGCAAAGGCAAAGGCAGAGGGTGATGGAGTGAAGGCAGCAATCGTAGATTTCAAAAAAGTTTAATTAACAACAAACAAACAGGAGAAAACAATGGCTAAAAAACAAAAAGAAGAGCCTAAAGTAAGTATCGATGGCAAGGAATATAAGGTAAGTGATTTAGAACCAGAACAGGTTGATATGGTCAACCACGTTGCAGACTTAAGCAATAAGCTTCGATCAGCACAGTTCAATGTTGTCCAATTACAAGGTGGACATAAGTTCTTTATGGATATGCTTAATGAAAGCCTTGAGGGTGAGAAATCAGAAACTAACGGCAAGCCAGAAGCTAATTGAGCATTGTTAGAAATATTCGCAGAATACGGAATGATAGGTCTGGTAGGGCTTTTGTTTGCTGGGCAAGTTGTATTTCTACAAAAAACACTTATGTCTAAGTTAGAAGAAATAGAGGACATTACTATCAAGCTTATTGATAGATGGAATCGTTCTGATGAAAGAGCTGAGAGACGACATGAGAAATCTGTGGATGAGATGAATCAGATAACAGATGATATAAGTTTTCTTAAGGGTAGAATCAATGGAGGAGGTACTCGTGGATAGTCTTATTTTACAACCCTTGACTTTAAAGACTCCAATTATAGAGATTGAAGCTGATTATGGTTCTCCCTGGATAGACGGTGCTGTTATCGTGTTAGTATTGGGTGGGCTGTACATAGTGAAAAAGTTACTTGAGAGGATAAAGAGTGATGAACCATAAAGAAGTCACAGAATACCGCAATGTCTTACAAGAACGTGTAGCAAGGATTGAAACAACTATCGGCATTGAACTCCCACAAATTAGCGGTTCTCTGGATAAAATTAACGACCATCTTGAAAAGCTAAATGACAGAACTGCCAAATTAGAAGGTTGGAAACAATGGGTTCTGGGGGGCATGGCAGGACTTGGGATAATAATAACCTTAATCGGATTAGGAGTATTATAATGGAATGGTTAATAGCGAAATTAGGCGTATCAGCAGTACAATATACGGTTGGTGGTCTTGGGGCAGTCGCAATAGCATGGGTGCTTAAGAAGATACCAAATAAGACTTTAAAAGCCAAGTTCGGTTCATTGATGTATGGACTTGGAGTAGCATCAACATTAGGTCTTGGCAAATGGAAGTGGACTAAGAAATTCTGGAATAAAACCATCGAGCCTTGGATAATTGATGCAATCGAAAATATTGTAGGACACGGAATTGGTGAATACATTAGAGGATTAAGAAGCGACAACTAATGCCAAAGCATTACAAAGGCAAAACAGGCAAGGCAAAACGCAAGGCTCTTAAGGAGCATAGGAAAGCTGTAAAGAAAAAAAGAAAGAGATAATGCCTAAATTCGGAAAAAGATCACAGAAAAGACTAAAGGGGGTTGATGCTAAACTTGTCAGTGTCCTTAATGAGACTATAAAGCATTTTGACTTTACAGTTATTGAGGGTGTCCGAAGTTTGGAGACACAAAAGAAATACGTTGCAAGAGGGGCTTCCAAGACATTGAAATCAAAACATATTGAGGGCAAGGCAGTGGATATAGCTCCTTATCCTGTGGATTACGATGATGAAGAAAGATTTGTTTACCTTGGTGGTTTTATACTGGGGGTTGCCTCTCAGCTTGGGGTTAAGATTCGTTGGGGGCTTGATTGGGATAGGGACACCTATACAAAGGATACAGGATTTCGTGATGCAGGTCACTTTGAGATAAAGGAGTAGTATGGCATTTCCAGGTAAAACAGTAGCAAGTACATTTAAAGACATCCTTCAGATTGACAATTCCAATGCAGGAATTTCTACATCTTTGAAGGTCGTTAAAGATGGAACAGGCAATCAGTCTTCTTTGTATATCTCTGATGACCAGATAAAAATTCAGCCTGAGAATGATGATACTACTGCTTTATTAGAGGTTAAGGATAAAGACGGAGATCAGATGCTTCTTGTGGATTCTTCTAATGATGCTATAAAGTCCTTTGGTCATCACTTGAATACGAAATACGCTTATTTTGGGATGGCATACGATGGTACTGCAAGTTGGGCGGCTAACACGCATTATCCTGTTATATATAATGGGCATTACATAGTACATGGGGCTGCTGATGTTGACTTTGGTGGAGGAACTGATCCTGATGATACCTTTACAACGGCAGACACAGACACTCAATATGCTTCCCAGATTGTTCCTATGTTATGGAGAGTCCCTGATAACATTACAATAGATTCAGTTACCCATGTAGAGGGTGCAGATAATGCGACAGGGGACACCACAAGGATGCACCTCAAAAGCTTTACTTTCACATCTGGGGCAACTGCTTGTCTTACAGCAGGGGCATTACTTGCTCATAATTCCGATATAACGAATGCTGGGAATGAACAGCCCTATCTATCAACTTGGACAGTTGATTCAGCGGATGTGGATGCAAACAAAGTGATTTTATGCTTCTTTAGAAGCGACTCAAATAATTCAGATTTTAGTTTAAATGTAACAGTTAAGTATCATTTAAGATAAGGAGATTTTAAAATGGCAGGAGCAGGAGCAACAACAGACCCAGGTTTAGGAGCAAGTGGAGGATATGGCGGGAGTAGGGGAAACATATCAACTATTGATAAAAGTAAACCAATATTAGAAAAGACTAAATCAGTTGGTTATAATATAACTACATCTGATCAAATATTTGCCATATCAACAGATGTCTCTGCAACTGCAGCAGAAGCTTTGCCTCAATTAGTTGAGGTAGAAAACACTGGCGGTGTTTCTGTGATACTGATGTGTGGCTACAGTTCATATACAGACGATACAACAATAGATGCTACTGACTATCTCCATGTATTTGTTGGGGTTGGTGAAAAAGTTGATATTCCTGTTCGGGCTGTCATATCAAGTGCTGCTGACAAAACCCTTATGTTTGGAACTGCCGTTGACAATCTTGCACCTGATTCTAATGAATATACAGATAGTGGAGAAAATTGTACTGGTCTTGATAATACAACAGACCCTGTTACTCTTGCTACTACTGGTGCTATGTTTCGTGTGGCAGATTTAATAAGAGTCGAAAACGAGGTAATGGAAGTTACTGCAATATCTGGAGGGGATGTAACTGTAAAAAGAGGTATGTTTGGGAGTGATCCTGCATCTCATGCAGACGCAAGTGATATAAGATTCCCATTTTTCAATGCTTACCATGATTTTGACAAGTATAGTGTGGCACAAACGGATAGCAATGGAAAGTTTAAATGTTCAAACTTCTTTGGGCAGGGTAGGTCAGCATCAGGAGTACAGGGTTTAACAGCAGGGGGCACGGCTTTCAAATTTTATGATGCAGGCTATTGTGGTATTGGTCTTTCTGGACAAACATCTTCAAAAGAGACATCTCTTACGGCAGGTGGATCATACTGGTTCAAAATCGCAATAGATGGGGGAACAGCAGAATCAATAAACTTTACGGTAGATTCGGCTAATACAAAATGGGGAGGAACTAATGGAGTGATTCCTTTGATAAATGCTGCATTGGAGGATAAATATAATAACCCTGCTTCAAATACATTTCAACAGAAAAGTTCAGTTGCGTTAAAAAATGGTGATGTAGTCTTTACATCGGGGCAGAGACTCTCTACTTCTCAAATAAGACTTACAGCGGGAACGGATGGTGCAAGTGCTTCTTATAATATATTTGCACAACAGAATGGATGGTTTCCAGCACTTGCTAATGTTCCTAATCCAGTTGATGCAAGGCTTCCTGATGATGTTATTTACGACAGAATAACTTATACAACAGTACCAAATTCAAGTGTGTTTGGATATGATGATGGTTATGGGAATTTATTTGGTATGTGTAGTGGGACAATCAACTATGAAACAGGTGCTATTGATATGAGAGGATGTCCACCTAACGCTGAGTTTGTTGTAAGTGCATTAACCAATTCGGCTTTTTCAGGCAGATTAAATGAAGGTGTAGCAGGCAGGATAAATTCTCTTACAGAGATTACCGCAGTTACGCCAAACCAGAAATGGAAAGGCTCTGTCAAGTTAAAATCATATTAAGGAGTAAATAATGGCAACATATTGTTCAGAGAGAGATTTAAAAGATGTATTCCCTTCTATAGATGAGTTTGATACAAAGACCCCTATTTATGGATGGGTGGTTGTTTCAGGGGACAAATATGCTGCTCATAATAGTGGATTAGTAACTCAACTGTTTGTAGATGGAGAGTCCTTAGGCGATGCACAGTCTGCTCATACTGACTTGAATGTTGAGGGAGAATGGTTTTATAATTCTACTGATGATGTACTTTATTACTATTCTGCAAGCAATCCAAATGACAAGCTTATTGAATCTGGAGAGGATTGGGCAACCTTAAAGACAAGATACATGGCAAACGGTTCTGCATACCTTGACTCAAGGCTTGACTCTCATCTACCAAGAGAACAATTTAAAGACCAAGACGGCAATTACGATTACATTATAAGGCGAACTTCAGCGTTGTTGACAGCTTCCTTTCTGATTCGTGCTTCCGACCCAACCTCCGAAATAGCCTCCGCTTTATGGGAAGAGGCTAACGATAATCTTGAGTCTCTTAATAGTGGGAGCACGAAGCTGTCTTGGCAAGTATCAGGAGATTCCGCAAAGGGCAGTCTTTCAGAATTGGGTACAATAAGTGGTGCTTTGAGAATTGTAGATACTCGTGGTGAGTATTCAGGAATATATGATAAAATAGGCGTTGAGATTACAACGGCTGGCAGGATTGGGGTGGCAACATATAGCGTATGGACTGGTGATAGCGACTATACAGGGGTTGAGAGAATGGACATTGATGCTACTGCAAATCTGGTTGATGAAAAGATCAACGGTCAGTATCAGTCCTTGGCTGGAGGACTACAGATCAGGTTTTCAGGAGATATTGCCGATGCTGCAGTCTTGGCAGATAAATGGCAAGTTGAGGTTTATGGAAGACAAGAGACTGTTGATATAGGAACTCCTGGTTCAATTAGAATGACAAGAAGGTCTAAAAGAGTTGCTACATGGCAATAACTTTCACAAATGTATTTAAGGATAAAATACTTGACACGATTCGTAAATTTCTAACTACAGAATTTGCAGGAGCTTTGTCTGTTTATACGGGGGACTTTAAAGACATGGGAACACAGTCATTAAGGATGACACCAGTTGGCAATGATTTAACAGAAACACGATCTTCTGGAGAAGTTAGGGATTATATTGTTGACATTGGTTATTATTTCAAAGAAAAGGCTTTAAAGAGAGATGTCTGGGAACATATATTAAGGCAGGTCTCAAGGATAGAAAATTTATTCGATGACAATCGAGCTAACACATATTTTAATGGACGTTTAGCAAACATGAGAATCAATGAAAAAACGGTAGAAGAAGAAGCGATTGATGGATTGAACGTCATTAAATGGGAGTTTAGGGCGATGTACCTAAGTAATGTATCTTAAAGAACGAAAGTAGGAGTAGGATATGAAAGTTAAATTAAAAAAGGGTGAAAAATTATCTTCTAATATGAATTATTGTGGATTAGAGTTAGATGATTGGACTGCCCTAAACCAAGGGAAGCAGGTAGAGATGGACTCAATGCCTGATAAGATTAAAGAACAGGTTGAAGAAGTTTCAGCCGTAAAAAAAGGAGATAAATAATGGCTAATGCAGCTTTTTCACCAAGAGATTTTAAGGCTTGGATAGTAGAAGAAACAGACACAGGTAATAATGGAGGTGCATTAGATGCTCCTGCGATAACATCAGGATTATATCAGTTAGATGTAGATTCTGTTAGTTTTCCATCAATAGCACCTAATCAGGTTTTAGATGTTAGGTCAAGTGTAGGTAGAGTATTACATAAAAATGATTTTTTCCAAGATGATGTTTTAAGAGCAACAGAGGTATCATTATCAGGAACTTATCATAATGATGTAGGGCATATACTTTTAATGCAGAGTGCTTGTGGTGTTGATTTAGCTTCTTCAGTAGCAGACGTTGCCATACCAACTGCAAGTACAACTGTTTCAGGTTTATATGGGGCTGGAACTGAAGCTAATAAGACATTTACTTTGGTTTTAGCACCACCTGATACTACAGATGGCTATAATATTGTTTTGGTAGGTTGTTTATGTACTAATTTTTCCATATCTGCTGATACAGGAACTGATGGGGGTCTTTATAAATGGAGTGCTACTATATCAACAGGATGTAAACCTATTACAAATAACACAGCAACTGAGGCAGGTACTGTTTATCCAGCAGTAGGTATAGCAATAAATACTTTAACAGGGGCTACGACTATTAACAGTATAGCATCTACTGTGCTATCTTCATTTAGTGTAACTGTAGATAGTCCTGCTGTATATTCAGGTGTTGCTGCAACAGGATATGCTGCCTTTGCAAGAGGTGCGGAGTTGGCGGTTACTTGTACAGCTCAAGTTAAATATGATTCAGCTACAAGACCTTTGCTTAATAACTTCAATACTCAAGCTTCGATTGGAGTTGACGAAGCACTATTTTTTGTAATGACACAAGCAACTGCTACAAATTGTTCTATAGCTATTGGGGCAGGTGTTTTGACAAATGTAGCTATATCTGAAGGTGATATTGCGATGATTGATGTTGAAGGTAAGGCTGTTAATGTTGGTAATAATATAATAGAATTTGACTTGGCATAGTATGAGCACAAAGAAGATTAAGCTAAAAAGCGGTATCTCATCAACTATAAAAGAGATGTCAGTTGATGACATTGACTATTGTAATGATATGCCGATATTGCGATATGAAAATGAACAGGTTGTGGCTATCCAAAACCTCTCTAAAGCAAGGACAGCTTGGTTGCGTAAGGGTTTAGTTGGTTGTGATGATAAGTTTCTCAGGTCACTATCGGATGATGACAAGAATGAGCTATCGTTGGCAGTACAGGAATTTCAACGATTGGGGGAAGAGAATCCCTCACATTAGAGTTAAACTTCCTCATAGAAGAAGTGTGTGAGGGGTGCAGATTCCATGAATACCCCTATGAGGCTCAAATTCCTGTCAGAATCAACGAAACGTATGAAGTGCGTATGTTTGGGTCAGATGATGACGTTTGGGACGTTATTGACCTAATAATCGAAGAAACGCAAGAATACAACAAAGAGGGCAGGAGTTTCAGCATCGCAGAGTCGGTGTCGTCTCAATTGCCCTTTTTCGCTTGTAGGAACATAATGTTGGATAAAAAGGCACAGAAAGATATATCAAGATTTATGTACTCTAAAGAATTTGGAGTATCTCCATATAAAGGAAGTTATGGGGAACAGCCCAAGAAGTGGGTAGAAAAGAGTTTTCTATTGAAAGGTTTAGTAAATAGTGCAACAGAGAAAGCACAAAAGAAAGTGATGAAATAATGGCAAAAGAACAAATTATTATTGAATTTAAACCAAGTGGACACCCTTCATTACTAAGTGCGATCAGGTCTCTTGATAAGGCAACAAGAAGTTTACTAAGAACTCAAGCTGGTCTGCAAGACCAAATAAGGGGGACAACAGGAGCACAGAAAAAATTTAATGTAATGTCCTTGTTTGGTATAAGAAACCAAAGGAACATGAACACAACAGTCAGTAAAGGGGCTGTTGCTTTCTCTGTATTTCGTTCAAAATTATTACTTGCTTCTTTTGCAATGAGTTTATTCGGAAAGAGCATCGGAGTGGCTATCAAAGCAATGATGAGGCAAGAAGAAGCGGAGAAGAAACTTTCAGCAGCTTTAAAGTCCACAGGAAATGTAACAGGTGTCACCTCAATAAAATTAAAAGCAATGGCATCAGACCTCCAGGCTATTACAAAGTTTGGAGATGAAACTATAATTAGTGCACAAGCACTAATGCTTACATTTACAAAAATTGGGAGAGATGTATTCCCAGAGGCAATTAAAGCAACATTGAACATATCTGAAGCAATGGGGCAGGATTTACAGCAAACAGTTATTCAGGTTGGGAAGGCATTAAATGACCCAGTTAAGGGAATGTCTGCCTTATCAAGGGTTGGTATACAATTATCTAAAACACAACAAAAACAGATAAGAGATTTCGCAAGAATGAATAAGGTTGCAGAGGCACAAAAAATTATCTTGCAAGAACTTGAAGTGCAGTTTGGTGGAATGGCGGTTTCAGCTACACGAACCCTAACAGGTGCACTAATGCAATTAAAAAATTCTTGGGGGGATTTGCTTGAAAGAATAGGAAATGAAATTGCACCGTTATTAGGAACTATAGCAGAGTCTTTTAAAAGCGTTACAATGGCAATGATGACCGAACAAGAGAAGGAAATTGCAATTTTGCAAGGACTCGGATTTACTGAAGAACTAATCAATGAACGAAGAAAAGTGATGCACAGAGAAACAATGGTGAATCTTCAGGCACAGGGTTCAGGTCTTCTTGCTACTTGGGGTACAATAGCACAAGGAGAGGCAAGCCTTATATCACTTAATGCCGAATATAAAAACCTGAACGAAGATATTAAGGAAAATCAAGGTCTTGTAGAAGGTGATGAAAGAGCAATAAGAAAACTTGGGGTTGAGTGGGGGCTTACAAGATCAGAGATGGAATTTATGATAGACACGACACAAGCTGTCAGTGCGGGTTTCGGTACATTTGCATCACACATACTTGCTAACCCACTTAAAGCAGTTCTATCGTTAGAGGAAACGCTAAAGGCGATGAACAATGAAACGTTCAAGTCTATTGTTGCAAATAGGGAAAGTGGAGACGCATTTAAAAAACAGAAGGATCAAGTCGAAAGTTTTATCGTGACCCTTAGAGCTCTCATGGAATTGATGGGGCATGAATTTCCAGAGGTTACAGTAAAAGCCACATTAACTCAAAAACAAATGCTACAGGGTGCTCAACTTTTTAGTTCACAATTTTCTGCATTAACCAGTACAATGAAAAGTGATTTGCAAGCAAGAGAGAAAGCCGAAATTGATGCTCTAAAAAATACAGACGCATATAAACGTGCTTCTTCTGAAAAACAGAAAAAAATGGAAGAAGACAAAAGAAAAACATTTGCAAAAGAGAAATTAAAAATATGGAATCAAGAGAAGTTGTTGAATATATCTAATGTAATAATGAATACAGCAACAGCAATAATGAAAGCAGGATCACAGCTCGGTGCTTTTGCTGTCCCTATGCAGATTGCGTTAGGTGCTATGGGAGCGTGGCAATTATCTATAATACAAGGTCAGAAACCACCTAAGTTTGCACAAGGCGGTATGGTTGGAGGTAGACCTCATTCTCAGGGTGGGTCTATAATAGAAGCTGAGAGGGGTGAGTTTGTAATGTCAAGTAGTGCAGTAAGGAATATCGGCATAGAAACAATGAACCGAATAAATGAGGGTGGGGGAGCTGGGGGCGTAAATATAAATTTCTCAGGCAATGTACTTTCACAGGATTTTATAGAGAATGAAGCCATCCCTCAAATCAAGGAAGCTATAAGGCGTGGAGCTGATTTAGGCGTAGCATGATAACCTTACCTCCAGAATTTGAAAGTGACATTCAGGGACAGAATCTCAATCTGTTCCCTATTGTAACAATTGATACATCGGTTCCAGACCCCTTTTTGGCTTACGGTTCTGGAATAATTTTAAGCTATGGTATGCCAACTGACTTTACATCGTTCCAACACAATGGCTCTGAATCTGATTTTAGCGTAGGGGATTATGTTAAAATAGAGGACGAATATATGAGAGTTACAGATATAGGAATCTCCCTTGGTCAACTATATGCAGAAGTAACAAGAGGACTATTAGGGAGTAATATTACTTCTCATGCTGCTAATAGCTCTATATATTATGTACCTACAATTAAATTTAATATCTCAACTAAGGATGTTACTTTATCCGATACTCATTACAAGCCTTTACTTTTAAATATCCCTTCTATTAAAGAAAGTATGGATTTTGAGAATCGTAACTATAAAATTTCAAATGTTACCTTGAAAGTTTCAAATTACGAATATGACGGAGAGAGGTTCTCAGACTATGCAGGCAATTTAATAAATGATCCTGTTTATATTTTTTGGGTAAGCCAATCAGAAGGTATATTAGAAGTATATAAAGGGTTTGTCCGAAGATATTCCCATGATGACGAAACCTGCACCATTCAACTTGAAGATTCAACCCAGAAGGATTTACACGCTGATGTGCCTGTTGCAAGGCTGGGAGATGAAGATGAAATCTCAAATAAATATAAGTTAAAACCAATTCCTATGGTTTATGGTCATGTAGATAGAAGTCCTTGTGTTCTAAAGAGTTCTGCAATGACTTACGAGGATAGTGACATCCAGATAATTCAGAGTGCTTCTATCATAATAGACTCACAAACACTGGAACACAACCTAATTGAAGAAACTTTATCAAATACTACTTTTTCCAGCGATGGATTATATATATATGATGCAGATACACATTTAGCTGTTCCCAAAGTCTCAACCTTAGTCTATGGTTCAGAACCACAGTGGACTACCGAAGAAGATATAAATACGCCAGAAATCCAGCTTCTTCCACTATTATCTGGTAATGCTGATGCAAAGAACCTCATAGCAGAGGGCAATGTTGAAATACTTAATATTGAGACTCCTACATCAATGTCTAAGCGGGCTGACGAATTTTATGACAATGGAGCAGGTCTTATCCATGATGGTGAACGATTCGTTGATGGTGATAATCAAAGTTTCATGGCAACGGATGCGTTTACTGGGATGTATGCACCCAATTATAATGTTGCAGTAGCATGGTATATTACATTTAATCTGCTTAATTACAGTTTGACAGATATAAGTAATACCAATAACGAAGTATTGATAAAGTTTAATATGGGGGTTTATCCTGATTCAAATAATGATTGGTTTGGTAATAATTATAGACTACGATTAAACATGGATGGAGACTTTATAGGTGACATTACCATAAACAATGCAGCTTCATACGAATTTGATAATGGGATAAGCACAATAGGAGTTGGTACATTCTCTCTCGGGTCTGCTGTTGTGCCAAATTACCTTAATATGAGCAAAATACAATGGGGATATTCGGCTGATATAGATGCGGGGTTCATAGGAGAACCGACTGCTGTTTCCAATGGAGAGTTAAATAGATGTGTTTTGAAACGGAACATTGCCATTGAAGGATTTATGAATAAAGTCTTTTATGCCAATGTCAATGGAAGAACCCTTGAAGCTTACGAAAGCATAGAAACATGATAGAAAAACCAGCAGACATTATTCACCATATAATCGGGGAAGAGCTTGATACTGTCAATCTTTCTGTTGATTCTGAGGGGAAACAGATAGCCATAAATGCTCATTCGGGATGGAAAATGGGATTTACAGTCCATAAGAAAATTAACTCAAAGAAGCTAATTGAGGGCATTGCCAAAGAATCTCGGCTATTTCCTTTTCTTAAAGGTAATATCCTCTCTTTCAATGCAATCGCTGATATCTATAGTGAGTTTGAAGAGTGGGAAGAAGGAATGGCGTATGGAGGAAAAGAGAATTTCCAGATAAAAGATTCAGATGTAATCTCATATAAGTTTGACAGAACCAAGATTGAGGACGTAAAAACAAAAGTGATTTTAAACTACCATCTTGATTATGCTTCCGATGATTTTACAAAATCCACAGAATCCAATGTTCAGGCAGATACTGCCGAAGAGCTTTTCCTTAATGACCCAGAGGATGACACAAAAAACTACAAAAATAGTTATTATGGAATTGAAGAAGATAATCCAGACGGTACAGGAGGGCAGGGCGGTGATCCTATTGAAGTAAAATATATTAGACATGATGAAACTGCTGAAAAACTCCAGAGATTTCTTTTAGCTTGGTATTGCAATCAACACAATATCTGCAAAGTTAAACTTCCTTTGAGTTATCTATATGCTGAGATTGGGGACATTGTTGCCTTTCCTAAATTATTAAACGGCAGGAAGGCTTATGGGGAGGATTATTCTTTGGAATCTTTACCTGATGAGATTATAGACCCCACAACTGGTGAATCATTGTATCTTCTTAGAAATGGACAACAAATTCTGCCTTATTGGATGATAATGGGGGTTTCTAAGACCTTGGAATATGTGGAACTTGATTTAATTCAAATGCACCTTCTGGATACTATGATACCCGAACTTGCTCCTATTGCAGTTATTTATCTTCCGAATGGTTCAACAGCAGTTGAAGGAACCAATGTTGATGTAAAGGGAGATGGAAGCTATGACCCTCCTGAATACAGTCCAGAAAACTCTGGCGGGATTGATACTTATCAATGGTCTGCATCTTCTGAAGCTATAGATTTTGATGTTTCGACCTATGCCAATACATGGTTTATAGCTCCAGAAGTACCTCAAACTACCATATTCACCCTTTATCTTACTGTAAATGATGGTGAGGTTGATTCCCAGACTACAGAATATAACATTACAATTTTAAATGATGATCCTGAGGGGGACTTTGATCCTGACGGTGGATTCATTGCATTTTGTCGTATAGTCACCACGCTCTCACAAACACATTTACTTATAGAATATCGGTCTAATGTAGATACATGGGTAGCGTGTATTGATCCTGGCTCAGAACAAATTGGGCAAAACATAATATTAGAGGCAAGCCCATCTCCAACCCCAACAGGGCACAGTATAAATATGTCTTCATTATTGGAAGAATATTCGGGTATGTTTGCCATTGTAATAAAGTCTTCACCAATTCCTTTCCAAAATGCAAGTTTCCATGATGTTTCTAATCCTTTTAGCACTTATAATTTTGTTAGTGGTTATGACTCTGGACAGTTTACCTTAATACACGGATATAATCATCCTCAACCATTGCCACCACCACCGATTGACCAATGATAATAAAAATATCAACACACAATAATAGAGTCAGATCAATAAAATTTGGCGAAAAGAATCTTGATGAGATGTCAGACCATCTTATAGGCAAGAAACTATCTGTGTATCGTGAGAATATCTATGATGCCGATGGAGATGGAAAAGTAACCTTGAAAGACTTTATCCATAGAATCAAAAATGTTGATGGGATAGAACCAAGTGCCAATATAACAACCACCACAACCACCACAGGAAGCGGATACTAATGCTTACAAGGGCAAAGATATGGTATGGTGATAGGAACGTAAGGCTTGAATCCGATGGGGTTTGTGCGTTGGAAATCTATTATACAGGCAACCCCATAATTAAAACAGACTTACAATACAAACGAGGCTCACGCAAGATTCTCATCTGGAACGATTATGAAAATTTGTTTGCTGATGAAGTTCTATTCACTTATGAAGGGAAGCTAAAGATTTTAAGAGTAAAGGCAATTGATTGGGATTTAAACATAGTCAACGCAACGCTAAACATTGAAAATGTCCATATCTGGGAGCTAATAAATTCTGATTGGGATTATATTGGACAATGGACAGGACTTAACAGGAGTTACTAATGGGTTATCAGAATGTAAAAACACCAAGATTTTATATTGATTATTTAAGTTATAATAAGGCTATTGGAAATATAGACATATCAAATTCAAGTGCAGCCATTTCATTACATACTGGCTTTAATCCTTCTGGAAATACATATACAACAACAACCGCAAATGGGAAAGTTTGGCTCAATTTAAAATTTACGAATCCTATGCCTGCTCCAAGAACGGACACTTTGAATGGAACAAGCACATCTTCAGGCTTATTTATGGGTTGCTTGGGACATAATGCAGCCTCTGCTTTTGAAACTGGGATGGCGATTGATGCTACCATTGCTTATTCGGACGGCGATTCAAGTTACGGTTCAGATTCTCAAATAGCAAACTGGGAGGGACACGCTACCCCAGTTCCTCTTAATGGGTTTACATTAAATAAAAAAACAGACCCCGATGGCTTAATAGATATACAAGATATTTATTTTAGGTTCTATATCGGGTCAGAATCTCAGCAAACTATAAATTTATTTGTAAAATCTTTAGTCTTTGGTCAATATTATGATATGCCTGTAAGTCCAGACTTATCCCTATCAATGAGCCATGAATATGGTGGGATAAAAACAATTACAACCAAAGGGGGAAGCACCCTCTCAAATGCCAATTATCATAAGCCTGCAATGTGGGGAGATAGAGAAGCTTGGGAATTACAAATGGCAAATGATTCTTTCTCAACTAAACATAGATACTCTGGGAGGCGTAGCTGGGATTTGTCATTCAGTTATATAGCAGATTCTGATATTGAACCATACAACTATAGTGGGATTAAGTGGAGTTCTGATACAGCTCCAAGCCCAACACCTTCAGAGGATAGTGATAACTGGTTTACCAATGTCCTTTATTACACTATGGGAGGACATTTGCCTTTTATTTTTTGTCCCGATCCAAGCATTGAATATTTTTATGATACAGACCACTTGTGGACAGCCCCCAGAACACCAGAATTTGCTATATGTCGGTTTGATATGAACTCATTTAAAAGAGAACAAGTAGCAAACAGTGTTTATAATATAAAGGTTAAGATTGTAGAGAGTTGGTAGTAACTATCTATAAATAAGTTACCTGTTCCCATTGTAAGGCAGTTGTTGGTATCGCCCAGTACTCATTCCCTTCATGGAAAGCCTTTATTTCCATACCTGGCAATATATCTAAAAAAGTATCATATTTCATAAAGCATATCTCTTGTTTGTGTGAATTATATATGAACAATGCAATAGGATGATATTCTTTCCAATGATCTAAAGCCTCTCTTGATTTGAGTTTAAATTTAAAAATGCCATCAGAACCAACTCCTTTACATTCTACAAACGAAACAATTCTATTCTCACATATATAATCTGGTCTACCTCTAATATAGGCGTTTATACATATTTGATTTAATGGGCTATGGTTCTGTCCGAAATTTTCAAAAATAATATTATTGTAGTTGCAGTATTTTTCAAATACCGATTCAGCCATGTCTCCTAAAGACTGTTCTCTCTCTGTGAACGGAAGTTCATTGTAAGCCATTTTACATCACTCTGGATCGGGCAGGGCTATTCCATACTCCATTGAAGCCCATCTTATAATTTTATCAAGATAGTCTCTAAATTCACGTTGATCTAAGTGTTTTGTGGATTCCACATTAAAGTGTTTCTTCAGAACTGCGTGCATTTCATAGTCAGTATATCCAAAGTCCTCCGCTAATATCTTTACAAGAACTCCTCTATAATAATTGTTTTGCTTTGGCGACCTTGTGAAACCCCGTTGTTTTATAATCAGGGTTACATCGCCATCAAACTCATTCAGCTTGAGTTTGAATCCATCTTCATCAACTAAAGTTAATCTTCCTTTATTAACCTTTCCTGCGAATCTTGACACTTTGGGCACAATTCTGATTCCCTGTCGTATTTTGTAAAATCAATATAATAATGAATTGTTTCAAATGGAAAGGGGAGTTCCCAGCATTTCTCACATCTTGGGCAGTGTTTTATATTTGTGTCGCATTTCTCAGCATCAACATTTAAAAACGCAGGCACAGTTCTTATTAAGCTCTCCCTGTTTTTCTTTATCACCCATTCTATGGAATCCTCATAATCTGGGTAATCTTCAAAGAACTCTCTCTTGATGTCCTCAAAGTGCCTCCCCTTAATATATTCAAAAACATCCTCTATTTCCTCTTCTTGTGCCTGTGTAGTCGCCTTTTCTTTTTCCACCGATGCCGTCTGATCTTCTTTCTCCTCTTTTTAAGAGTGCTTGCCATAAATTTTTCAGGGGACGGTTTGCCAACCCACTTCCTTACCCTTCGTCATGCTAAATAAAAAGGGTTAATTAAAAAAAAGCCTCCCCTAAAATGGTAAATCTTTCTTTGGTAAATCCTTCTTTTCAAAATCTGTGGTCACATCTGATACCTTCAAGGACAGGTAAGTGTTACCAGCCTTGCTTTCTTTGATCCATCCTGCAATTTTATAATCAGCCCCTTCGACATTAACTTTTCCTGTATAGTCGGGTTGATTGTCATTACTCTTTTTGTCGTTCTTAAATAACGCACCATAGTTTTCTTTGTTTTCAAACATATTTTATCTCCTGAGTTTACCAAAATTAAAAATAATAGAAACAACAATCAAGTTCTTTCCTCAGAATCCTCCTTGCTCTGTAAAGATAATTGTCAACCGTTCTCTTCGACACTCCAAAAATATCGCTAATCTCAGAAGTTGATTTTCCTTCAGCCATTTTTAACATCAATACATTTTTCATATTTTTTGGTAAGGTCTTATTTATAATAACATTAACTTCCCTGACGAAGTCTCTTGACATGAGGATTTCTTCTGGGGTTCTGGAAAGTTTGGATTGTAATTGGTGCAAGTGCTTTTCTCTTACCTTTCTTTTCCTGAAAAAATCAACACATAGATTTGCTGAGATTTTTAAAGCCAGGGAATAGGGTTTGTCTTTTTTACTCAAGTTTCTTTTCCAAATTCGGACAAAGGATTCCTGAACAATGTCTTCGGCAATTCCTCCATCCCGTACAATACAACTGACATAGTCAAGCAATAGCGGTCTGCATTGGTTTACAAAATCTGTAAATTCTTCATCCCTCAATTATCTCTCCCCACAAGGAAGTCATCCCATCCACAATCACAACAGTATGTACTGTAAAGTAATCCCCATTATAAAAATCAACTATCGCAAAACAGTGTGCCCAGTTATGTTGGCGGTTCTTTAACCACTTGTTTGCCTCTGAACTCATATCTTTCAAACATCCAATAGACCAGGCTGACTTCACTCCATCAACGTGGGTTACTGAGTTTTGCTGGATGTCGTGATGGTGTCCATACATAACATTGCACCCGAATTTCCTTAAATGGTTCGCTGTGTGATACAGCCCAGCATATAAGTGCCCATGATAAAAATGTAATTTCCCTATCTTTAAGAGTTTCCCCATTGGATGTAGGGTATAACCCCTCTTATCGTTATTTATGGCGTTTTTGAAGGCATATCGGGGCAAATAAGGGTATTCCTCCACGAATTTGTCATACCAATCATCGTGGTTTCCTATTGTAAGGTGTTTTTCTTTTATATTTACCTTATCAAGGGCTTCATCAATAATGTCAATCTGGGCGTTTGCCTTTTCTAATTCTTTATCTATTCGGGGAACTATATATTCAAGGGGTGGTTTTTTCTTGGCTTTCCATTGCCAATGAGATACTGCTTCACCCTCAAGAATATCGCCAAGATCAATATAACAATCGGGTTTTATAATCTCTATTGCCTGGGCAACGACACTCATTGCTCTGTCGTCTGCAATAGGAACGTGCTTGTCAGGGGTTACTATAAGTCTTTTGGCAACCCCCCTATCTATCGCCAAAGAACTTTCAGACACAGGAACAGACCACCATTTATTGCAATCTCCACATACAAATCTTCGGGAATTTCTTCTTACACCCCTCTTCTGATAATTATGACTTTTGCAATTCGGACATTTCACTGTATAATCCCCCCAAATCTTCTATGGTAAACTTCTTAAAGTCGTAAAATCTTTCTTTCAGACGTTCGTACCATTCTTCTCCCCTTTTTTCGAGTGCCCATTCGTGAAAAAGAGAAGGAGTTTGATGAGCAGAAAAGACAGAAGAGAAGACATGACACCCAGCACAGAGGCAAAAACCGTTCTGCGTGTCCCATCGGGTGCTTTTTGCTCTTCTGCCGAAGAAGTGGTGGGAGTTGAGTCTTTTTTTCGTCCTGCCACAAACCTCACATCTATACCCTGCTATAACTTTTATAGATTCACTCCAAAGAATATCCAATTTCTTTTCAAGAGTCTTTCTTTTGGGCTTTGCCATATCCCATAATATAACGACCAGCCCTATTTACATTCAATACAAACCGCCTTCTTTTTACCATATCCTGTAATATGGGAGTATTTATAAAACATTTTTCTATTGCCTTTCGGATTGAATACGGTTTCAACTTCCCAAGTATGTCTACACTCTGGACAAAACTTTACTGACTGATCTGCCTCTGCTGAAGAGTGCTTATAAAACCCCCCTGTTTGCTTTATTGACTTCTTTAATCCAAGTTCCGCTGATATGCTATCAGCCAACCACTGCATAGAATCTGTTCTCTTTACAGGCTTTGCCTTTTCGCCTTTCTTCATTCCCATTTTATACTCCGTTATTTAAACGATTATTTCTATCCATCATAATTGCATCAACGATATGGGGATATAGGAAGTGCTTCTCATAATCTCCTTGTTCAAACTGAACCTCATTCCACTCATCAAAGTACTTAGGTATGCCGACAATTGCTTGTGAGCATTTGCAGGCAAACATTTTAATATAATACCTTTCTGCACTTACGCCAGCAGGATCGTAGAGGTACGGTACGAATCCTGTGTCCAGGCAATAGTAACATCTCTCAATATTAGGATCGTAAGATACTCTTTCGCTTGACTTCTTGTTGATTAAAGCACTATTTAACCTTGCCAAAGGTGGAAAGGTAGTGTCATTCTGAATTGAAGCCTCAATAATGTCCTCTGCATAGCGACCAGCCTTAGTTACCCATTCCATATAGATTCTTCCCTGTCCTTCTGAAGTCCTTTTTCCAAAAGCATTAAATAACCTACCAACTATGTCTTCTTCTATCATTTTCTAAGCCCCATTTCTTTTGCGATTTTACTTAACACATTTACTTCTTTCCTTCTCACCCAGTCAGAACTCAGCCAATTCTTGAACGCCATAACATAGTTCTTGTAGGTTTTTTCATTTGCCCCTAAATAATACTTAAACTTCTCAAACTCATGTGCTACATCCACATCTGGAAATTGGTCTATAAGGGAAGGGATATCAATCTCATCTATTGATTTTCTATATTTCTTTTTTTCCTCATCTACTGACTTGTTGTATGTCTTTTTTTCATTTTTAACATTCTTAACATTCTTGTTTAGTGTTCGCTTGTTGTTCACTTGTTGTTTAGTTTGTTGTTCATCTTGTTGGTAGTCTTGCCAGTTAAGTACAGTTATTATTCGACATCGGGGATTAGTTTGTTGTTCGATCTGTTGTTCGATTTTAAAGGTTTTTAAAATTCGTTGTACTTTGCTTTCATTTATCTTTAAAGCCTTAGAGATTACCTTTCTTCCAGTGATCAATTGTCCTGGTTTTAATGTTTTTCTTTTCCCTTCATAGGAGACATCATATCCTTTATGCGTGGCATTTAAAAGGAGATACATCCATACTGCAAAATGATCGTTAGTCTTCATAACTATTGGACTGTCTAATATCTTTCGATGCAGTTTTATGTAGCCTTCCACTATCCAGTTATTTTCTCAATGTATTCTGTCTTTGGGTCAGTTTTTCTATCTATGGATGCTTTATGTCTTTCGTCCTTTATCCATTGTTGCATCTCATTCAGTTCTTTATATAATTGAGTTTCTAATTTTGTTACTTTGTCTCCTCCCAGCTTTCCAAAGTGTGTCTCAATCATGTTATTTAAACATATAAGCTCCGCCTCTGTAAACTTAATTGTAATTGTACCTATGTCATCCATCTGACCACCCCACATATCATAAACATTGCAAACATCCCAATTATAATTCCAAACAACAATATAAAGAGATTTTCTTTTACCCTTTTACCTCTATCCCACCATCTTAAATTATCCCTGTTAAATGTTATTTTCTCTGGTTTCATTTTTCCTCCTTTTTAAATTTCTCTCTCCACCCTATTAAATAATTTTCACGGTCAACTCTCTGCTCTATAAGATTATAATTAGGTGACTCAGGTTCAGCGTGTTCTCCACAAGCAGTACAGATATCATTGTCTGGATAGTCGGGTTCATAGAATCTTGCTCCACAACAATTACTTATTAACATTTTTTCTCTCCTTTGTCAAGTTCCTCAATCCTGTCTGCTATCTTCTCTATTACATCGTATGCTTCCTCTGGATGAGAGATTGTTGATTCCACCATACTCTGTATAAAAGACATAGCGGATTGATATTTATGGTACTTCTTCATAAAAAAGATTGTTCTTTTCTGCTCTTTCTTTAAAATGTTCAGAATTTCCATTATAATGCCTCCGAAGGTTTTGGGTTATTTGTTTTAATTGTCTTTCGCTACATTCTACCAGGGGTTTCCTGCCGACAACCCCCTCCTTAATTGAGATTGTCTGCCGTATACCCATAAAATACTGAGCAACGGCAAACTTCTCAATATAATCATACTTTGTCAATCGCCTCTAGCAGACAAAAGCAGGGGGTTAGGAATCTTATATCCCGAAAGTCATCATAATCCACATAAGTACCATTACCGTGACACATATCACATTCTTCCTCTATAGAGAGTTCCGTCATTTTGTCCAGACAGACCATATAAAGTTCCTGTTCGCCCAATCCGAAAAGGCTTTCTTCAAAGCTACTTGTCTGTTCTTCTAAAGGCATCTGCCTCATCCTCCGAATAGATTCCATATTCATATGCTTGGATCAACTTTAAGGTAAGGCGATCCTTCAATCGCTTTTCTGCCATAGCCCAGAAATAAGGGTTCTTGCAGTTATGAGAAGATGCTTCGCCTGTTGTCCAGATTTCTTTATCTCCTAACGATCCTACCCCTATCATCGCCACATTAGTATTATCTTCTCCTGTGAATACCTCTGGTGGGTGGAATATAATACCTTCGATAGTGGCTATCCTTTCAACTGCATCGTGGGTTAGAATCCACTTCTTTGTGTTACCTCTTGCCAGTTCCCAAAAGTCGTTTACTGGATCAAGGTTGTATTTTTTTGCAAGTTCTTTTATTTTCATTTTGCCTCCTTTAATTTACTGAAAATACCCGTTTAATTTCTAATCAAATCGGTGTAAAGCAACCCAAATAAGACTGGGGGTTAGTCTTTTAACATTTCCGTTTTTGGTATTACTTACCCACTTCAGTATTGTTTTATTAACTTCCTCTCTTAACATATTCATAGTATCGGTGGTAACCTGGATACCTTCATTATGAAAAGCCTTTTTCATTTTACTCATATTGACCATTATTTTTTCTCCTTATAGAATTGTTTTGGGTTTAATTCATCTCTTATAATGTCAGATATTGTCACATCATTTAGTCCTCTGCACCATTCACAGACAAATATTTTGCCTTGCAATCCACAAGAATCTATGAACCTGTAATCCTTATGCTTTGCCTTGTGTTTTCTACATATATTACACTTCATCTTTCACCTCTCCATCTATGTTTACCTGGGAATCGTCACCATATTCTGTGCCTTCAAATGTAACCTTTATGCCCTTTGTTGGATGGTCGGTTATGTTGGTTGCACCGTTAGTTAATCCTACTTCGGGAAATGCCTCATAGATTTCTTCTTTAGTTAGTTTTTCGTCACTCTCAACAAGATAAAGCCTAACGTCCTGGGAGTATTCCTCAACGTGATATTTATATTTTTTCATTTTTCCTCCCTATAGTTGTCAATCTTTTCATTGATCTGGTGATGACTATTAGTGTTTTTGATTTCCTCCAATAACTTCTCTGCCTTCTTTAATCTTTCCTCTAGGATATGATTTTCAATCCCAAGATCAGAGATTATATTTTCATATTCGTTCTGACTTATAGTGCTTTCAAATACATCACTCATTTTTTACCTCCTTAAATTTGTTGACTATTTTACTCATTATGTATTCATAACAATCCAGGGTTCTAATTCTATCTTTAGAATAAAGAGTTGGAGTAACCTTTTTAATTTTGCCCTTATCATAAGAATAATATGTCCTGCATTTTTCACATTTACACTTGGGCAAATGAACTTCAGTTATACCCTCTCTTCTTTTCGGGGGTGTCTTTCCTTCCTGTTCTCCGATCCCACCGATCCCAATGGTATTCTTTAGTTGTTGTTTTATTTTCATTTTGACTTACGAACTAGTCTTTCTTCTTCAATCTTAAATAACTTCAAGACATGATTTTGTAAATTTGATACAGTCTGTTGTAATTGAAGTATGTCTTTTTTAATGATTTTGATTTCCTCTGTTCTTTCTTTGCTCATTCTGTACCTCCATTTATAATTGTTAAAAAACAGGGTGTGTTTTCACCAACATAAGAACCCACAACATTATAATAAAAATATTCTTCTGCTTCAAACCAGTTCATATCTTTCTTAGTGTTTCCAGCAAGGATTTCAATACACTTATTTTTATCATAACAGGCGATTGTCGGCAAATTAGCCCTCTCCACAATACCAACCAGGGCATCGCCAAACCCATCGGCAAATAACATATCCTCATTATACTCAGCTAGATGGTCTTTCATTTTTTCTTTTTGTATTTTAATAACACTTCCTCCTTATTGTTCTCTATTGCAGTTACAACTTTTCCCCAACCCAAATCGGCTACACCACCTAAACTACAGGCTATTTTTTTAATCATTAAATGTGATTTCAAATCCTTGTAAACCTTATTGTCTATTCTTAATTTAATTTCTTTCATTAAATATACTCTGACATATAATAATCAAATGTTATTCTTGATATTCTTCTTGTTTCAACAAGCCAATCAAGATTTTTCAATGCCTGTTTAAGATTAAGTTCACCGTCTTGAAAGAACTGTTCATCGGGAAGTTCTCTATCGGCTATATCCATAATTTCATTATCATTTAGTTCATATTTCTTCACTTATTCCTCCATATAATTGAGATTATAATTAAGGTCAACATCCAAAGTACATTTATAAGAACATAGGGATTTAGTATGTAATCAATCATTTGTTTCCTCCTTTGTACATTTTAAGTGCCTTTTTGAATCCATCTTCATAGCCACTATTATAAGATTCCATTTCGGTTTTTGTAATGCTTATGATATTATAATCGCTTTGCCGAATTGCAAGTTCTTCGCCTAAAGGGTTTGGTTGAGCATATGCCTTGAAATATTTATCAAGTATGCTTGTAATGGCTTTCATTCTGATTCCTCCTTATCAAAGAATATATCTACATCTCCTGTATAGTTGGTGTTGCCACTCCTGAATTGATCCAAGATATATTGCTCAGCAGATTCCCTTGATTCAGCCATTACACCCCAACTACCTATTATACTTACACCGTATTCTTCTTCTTTCACATTATCTTCCTTCATTCTGATTCCTCCTTAAAAATCCGTTCATATAAGGAGGATACCTCTTCCTTGCTATTGTCTTTCTGGAAGAACTCTTTTACCATCTTTTTGATGCGTTTTTCAGCCTTATCTTTCTTTTTTGGCGAACCAAACAACCACCTGGTTCCCAGAACCGCCCATTTATTTTCAAGGCTAGAGTATGTAACTTCAGTTATAAACTTACAACCTTCGGCAGTACCTCCATATTTGGTAGATGAAGTATAATGATCGTTGAATTTTATTTTCATCATATTGTCTTCCTTCCTTTATGAGTAAACTCTTTTATAAAGTCCTTTTTGATCTTTTCTTTTATTTTTTTATTATTCTTTTTGGTTGATCCTATTACTTCAACGTGGTCATCAAACCAATCTGTTCTTTTCTTTTTCATTTTTCCTCCTTTACGTTGTACATCTTATATTTTAAGGTTAATTCCTCACCTTCCTTAATATTTTTAAGTGCATATAATACTGATGTGGATATAATCCGTTCTAATTTACAGTTTGGATCATTAGAGTGGTTAATAAAGCCACCTAAAGCGGTTCTGACCACTTCCTCCCATAGGTGATGGTGGGTTATACCTATTTCTTTGCCTTCTGGGATATCCTCCAGGGCAAACAATCCAAGTCCATTTATACCAGACCTGGAAATAGTTAAATAGTTCGGTAAGGGTTTATAATTCTTCACTTTATACCTGTTTTATTGTAAATGACAAATATTGTGATCTACGATCTCTTTGCTACACATAGGACAAGTATCGTTAGATTCGTTGTCTATTGTGCCATTTATCTCTTGGTAACATACAGGACAATGTTTATCTGTGTCGCTATATGGATGTTGGTCGCACTTAGGACAAGTGTCCTCTTCTGAATATATTTTTGTATCTCCAACAAACCTATCACAATGTGTAGCACCAACTCCGTTAAGATGAGCATATTCAGACTTACCACAATTTTCACAAAACTTAACATCCTTTTTATGTGTATGCTCTATTAGTTCTTTTAGCATATCTACGGCAAGGCTGAATTTCTCTTCCAGTAGTCTATCTTCAAAGAAAAAGTAGCCATTATCGGATACAAAATCTTTAGCTATATGCTTGTCCATTACATTACATATACCATCATCAAGGCTCTCTAATACATTCTCAATATCGCAATCCCTTATATCATCGTCATCCTCACTTACCTTGAGAGCCTTGTTTATTTCTTTGTGGATAATGTCCTGTATACTAAATTCCGTAGTATCATTAGTGTCCGTACAATCCTTGACATATCCCTCTTTAACAAGGGTATTTACGCACCTAATTGCTATGTCTCTTATAGTGTCGTTGTCTATCTCTTTAGAAACATCCGAATTATAACAATCATCTTTCAGCATATCCATAGCCTCAATATCAGCATTTGCCTGTGAATAATTCATTTTATACTCCTATTTAATCCCTTTAATTAGGTTATTTTCCATAGTTACACTAGCAAAGAACTCTCTACCTTTTCTCTGCTCAAACTTAGGATATTCGGGCGAATATGGACGATTACATCCAACAAAAGAACCATCCGATTTATACTCAGCACCAAACATTGACGTTTCAGTATAATCTAACGATTTTCCGATAGATTCCTTCATTTGCTTTTTTGATTTATAATTGAATATCATCATTATCATAACCTCCTATTTATCTGCTATTAAAATACCATTCAAGTGGTCAACTTCGTGTTGAATAATTCGTGCCTGGAATCCTTTGAAATCTTTAAAACCCTTCTGAGAGGAAACCATTCTTATGCTTGAATGTCTTTCAATCGGAAAACTTTTACTGGGTAATGATAAACATTCTTCATCTAATGTAACTTTTTCTTCTGATCTCCTACATATAATAGGGTTGATATAACGATCCCATTTATTTTTATTCCTAATTATAATAACCCGACCTTCTAATCCAAGTTGATTACAAGCCAACCCAACCGTATTTTTAGCAATATTTTTATGGGATAAGAGAAATAATATCATCTTATTGGCGATTACCCTAGACTCTTTATAAGGCAAGGACAAACACCTAGCAGAGAGTAATTTTCTATTTGTGATTATTTTCATTCTTTTTTCCTCTTTTTCAAGTCGAATTTTTCTTCTTCGGTCTTCTTCCATAAATCGTAATGTTGTATCCCATTTATTTTTATTATCCCGATTCATTATTCTTTCTTATCTCTTTTTGGGGATTCTTTGTATTTGGAAATTGCATTCTGGATATTCTTATGTTTTGTTAATCTTTTTTTATTCCTGATCTTTTTAATTTGTTTCCTGTTCATTATTTCCTCCTGTTTTTATTCTTAAAATGCCTCATCGCTATCTTCATTTTACAAAATAATCCATTGCCTGTCAAGTCCTCATTTCGCTTTTTGTTAATTATTTTTAGTTTTATAAGGATAAATAACAAAATATAAGTATAAAAATATAACATCCAAAATATAACCTCCAAAATATAAAGACTGATTTATAATATGGTCAAAAACCCGTAAAAATCCGAAAAATCCGAAAATCGCTATTGAGACCAAATCTCAATAAGTAATGAGACAAATTCTCAATAAGACCCCCCCCTCTAATTTTACAATTCAGTAGGGGTAAATTATGCCTCTGGTCAATCTTTTTGTTTTGTAGGGTATTCTATCCTATGTCCTAAAAAAGTCTGATTAAGGGGTAAAATTTCTCTAAATTTGGACATTCTATGTAAATTTTCAGACCTATCAAAACAGAACAAAAAAAACCCCGATAAAATCGGGGTTTTTCCTGGTATGCAGACAGGGGTTATTTTTCAACCTTTCTGTTTTCCCTTGTAAGGGAGTTTTTAAAGTAATCGTATTTTTCACCTGTGCAAATGTACATCCAATTTTCCGAACTTTTAAACAAACCTTTCTTGATTGCATTCTGGAAACATTTTTCAAAGGCTTTGTTGAAAGTGTATCTTTTATTCATTTATTTTTATCCTTTTAAATTTATTTATTTTTTTACTGGTTATGTATTCAAAACAATCCAGGGTTTTCATTTTGTCCCTTGAATAGAGGAAAGGAACTACCTTTTTTACCTTTCCATTGCTTAAAGTGTAAAAGGATCGGCATTTTTCACACTTACAGAAAGGAGGATGTATTTCTAACTTCATTTAGTGATAGATCAAACCGATTTTATGATTACTCTCATTGATTGCAATCAAATCATTTTTTGAAGCGTCTATATATCCAAAATTTAATAGTTCTTGCTTATCCTTGAATATTTTAGAATGAAAGTCCTTTTTAGGGTCAATTAAATTGTCCTGCTTTCCTCCATATGAAAAAACAAATTTAAAATTGTCTGGTTTTTTTACTTCTTTGATCATTTTAACGCTCTTTGAATACCCGTAAAAAACTATTTTAGGGTTTTTTATTGCTAAATTTATCCAGGTATTTAAGTATTTTTTTGAGTAAAAGTCCCCGCTTGAATGTATTCTAATATGGGTAACCTTCTTTTTATCAAGTTCTTTTTTTATCAAGTCTGGAAAATTGTTTTGTTTTGTCAATTTGTAATTTTCCTCATATTTATTTTTTGCACTATTGAAAGTAAAAAATCCTTTTTGTGCATAACAGTATTTAATACAATCCTTTGCAAAGGGGCAAATTAACTTACCTTTTTTGTTTTTGTAGGCTGGTAGATCAAAAACGAATATCCTGGAGTTATTTATCTTTGAAGTGTGTTTTATTTTACTATTACTATTTGTTAGTAAATTCATTTTATTTTACCTTTTTAATGATCTTGTATAATGAATTTTTCCGTATTTATTGGAATTACCGTTGTCAATTCTTGCACCTTGAATAGAGATTCGCAATAACTATAATCTTTGTTGTATGCTCTTAAATTGTCATACTCAGTATATTCGCAACAAAGAGCAATAACATCAAGTTCAATTTCTTCCCCTGTAGATTCCTCTAATTCCTCCAAATAGTCAAAGAGAGCCTTTAATCCATCATAGGAAAAATTATCCCTTTCACATTCTTTGAACGCTCTTTCAAAATCGTAAAAACTTACTGTTTTCTTCATTTTATTTTCTCCTTTTTATGAGTTATCCAGTATATTCTTTTTCCCAGTTCATCCGCTTTCATCTTGTATTCATTCAAGACAAAACAAGCAGTAAACAGTAAAACAAATAGTAAAACGTGATACTGATCAATGCTATTTAGTATTTCATTCATTTTATTTTCTCCCTTTGTAATATTCTTTTAAATCAGTGTTTTTGTTAAATTTACCAGACATTACATCTTTAACAATTTGAGGCTTTTTAATGATTTCTAGATTCTCTTTTATTTTTGTTTTATGCTGTGTAATTATATACGGGACAAAGTAGTTTAAAAGATTATGTTTTGATGTATGATTACAACTATGATTTTTTGGATCAATTATAGATTTTCTCTCACACTCTGTAAGCGTCCAAACATCCTTTTTATCCTTAAATGTAATTTTCCCAGGATTAAAGAAAAACACACTTTTTATATCTGCAATCAGCATTTTACCAAGGGTAAAAACCATTGTAAAGGTTAATCCTAGAAAGATTATTGTAAATGTAATTGTTAGAGGTTCCATATTCATTTACTCCTGTTTTATGTTTGTTTATTCATTTAACTAAAGGAATCTCTTAATTAAACCAAAGCAATGCAACAAAAACTTTTATTTATTTTTTAGGCAACAAAGTACTCCTTGTATATATGTAAGTAAAAAGCAATCTAATTTAAACCGATCCAAACCAGGGCAATAAATCCAGGGCAATAAAAAGTAAGGCAATAACTAATTATCTGTAATAGCATAGAAGACTTCTAGATTGTACCTTATCAATGTTTTAAACTAGTTGGTTTGGTATTCTACTCCATTTCATATAAAACAAGGTAAAAACATTCTATTTTACTTCATTCTTTTGATTTGGCAGGGGTAGGAGGGGATGAACTCCACCGAGGGCGGCTGTACTACCTCTCCTCACTAAAAAGGCATATCAATGTTTTGAAAAAGAATCTAAAAAGAACATTCACAGTCGGATTCATCGTTTAAGTTGTTATACATAGGTTATGCTTTGTACATTATAGTAGGTATTTTGACATTGCCCGCAACATTTTTAAAGGAGGAATAATGATAGAGCTGAGTACATTAAACGCATCAATACTGGTACGGCGTATCAACGAGAAGAGGGATCAATTTAATAATCACCCATCATTTCTTGGTGTTGTTGACTCAATAGAAAAAGGACTGAAGGAGTTCACAGAGAACGAGTTAGAATGGATTTATATTGCAGTTGATCTATTTGAAAAACAAGAGATGCCTTCGTATGGTGGGGATACAGAGCAGTCAAAAAAAGAGTTCCTTGAAATAAGACGTAAACTAAACAGACAAATTAAGAGAGCCAACAAATTGTAAGTTTTTACTGAACAAATTGTAAGTTTTTACTGAACAATTAAAAAAAGTGCACAACATATGAAGAATAAATGGATAGTATAGAAAAGTGGAAACCACAGCAGATACTCTTGCTTGAGTATTTGATTGAAAATCCTTCTGCTACAAGGAAGGATATGGCAGAGGTATCACAATGTGGTGTAGACAAAATCGGAACTTGGCTTAAAGACCCCATATTTGTAGAGGCTTTCTACGATAGGTATATGATTGCTTTTGGTTCTAAGTTGCCTTCGGTTCTTAATTCAATGGTAAGGGAGGCTTTGGAGGGGAATGTCCAGGCAGGAAGGTTGGTTTTAGAACATTCGGGCAAGCTTGTTAAGAATGTCCACATTAAGCATGAGAGTCCTTTTGAGAAGTTTATTGCCGCAGAGATAGTTAATGATACGGTTGATGCTGAGTTTAAGGAGGTTATTGCCGAAGAAGTTTCAAGAAGCCTTCCAGAGAGAAATAAGGAAAATGATTCACCTCAAAAAAGAATTGCGAAGGAAACAAAACGCATGAGGGAGATAAGAAGGAGAAAACGTATCAATGAGAAGCAGCGGGAAAACCACAAATTGAGAAGAAGAGCTGAAAAGGTGGGGTTAAACCCTCTTAAAGGGGGAAGACCGTCTAAATATGATAGAAGAAGATGGTTACAGGAACTTGAAAGAAGAGAGGCTAACCCTCTCCCCAATCCTCAAACTTGAATTTATCTATAAGTTCCTGCATTTCTTTCGGTATCGTTAAAGGCTTGTCGGGTTCTCCAAACAGATGCTTGCAAATAAGACCTAAAAGCTGATTGTTCATCCTTGTAATATCCACCAATAGGTTAATTTGTTCTTTTCTTGTCATTTTTTTAATGCCCGACCAATATGCTTCATTAGGACTTTTAGGGACTCCCTGATCTTTTCTTTCTCAAATACTATAAAATTTCTAACAGGGACTCCATCACCCTCTAAATGGTATGTCCCATAATACGACCCTTTAATGCCCTTGATAATTGTTCCTTCTTTTACAGGCTTTAGGCTATTTGCAAGTTCTCCTGTACGAAATAATGGGGCATTTTGAGTAATTCCCATGCGTTTTCTTCTTCTTATTGTCTGTTTTTCTAGTGCAGGCTTCACTTTTCCTTGCATAATGAATCTTTTACTTGCCTCCACTATATGACCACCCAAAATTTTATGTGCTTGCTTGGTTAAGTGTCCAAACTCAATATATGTGGCTAATTTCTCGAAATCAAACGTTGTTTTGACTGTTATTCTCATAAATAACTCCGTTTTGGCTTAAATCCTGTTCTGGGGCAATCTGAGGTTCTGGTTCGATGTCATTTGCTTTCTTATTCTCATCAATCACCTTCTGAGCCTGCTCTATAGTCAAATCCTTATTTTCCCTTGCCATGATCTTGGCTTCGGTAATTAAATTGTGTTCCAAATCAAAATTGTCCCTTAAAATCTGGTCTTGGACTGTTTTTGGGTACTCAACCTCAATAAAGTCAACCCCAAAGTCTTCTGGAAGAGAAATTCCGTTATAATCGGCAATAGCTCTCTCAACTTTGTATAAGTCCTGTTCATATAGTCTCCAAAGGGCAATATCATCAAAGTAATCCTCTTTTCTTTCAATATCTTTAATCATTAAGCTGATTCCTGAAGGAACTTCACCTCCCTGCTCTGACCATTGCACCCATAAATGATTGTTTAATGCTACAAGCTCAATTTGAAAGCGGATATTGTCAATAGCACCTGTAACATCCCCAGCAGGAGATGTAACATTGTAACTTCCGTCCTCTCCCATGTCAAGGATCTCATTTGAACCTGCTCTTGCCATAGTTTGGTCTGCGTTTATGCCGTTTACCCAGGGCTGACCGAACATATTGAATCTGAGTCCCAATTGCATTTCTGTCATGGCTATATTGACTTGTTCGTTGCAATTCACAATATCTGAAGCTCCCTGTACAAGAAATTCATCAATCTGGTCTTCCCTGTGGGTAAAAACAAACGGCAAAACACCGTAAGGATTGGTTTCTTCTTTTACAGGGTTGCCGTCTGCATCAACTATCTTGTAAGTGCTTTTGTCCCAGTATGCCCATTGGTTTTCCATAGTATCAGAAACATCATAAACATTATGCAGTAGAGGATAGATGATTGCTGAAGGAGTAAAGGGGTCTTCGTCAAAATAACACTCAAAAGAGTAAACAGGTCTGTATTCAAACTTGTCATCCTTCCAGAAAACACGATTTGCAATAGTTCCAAGCAGTCTTGTCATCCTTTCGGAGTGCTTCATCCTCACATCCTTTGTAGGAATGAGGGATTCATATAATTTTGTCTGGGTTTTGCTGCCTATGGTTCGTTTTGCCCCCAAAGTATAGATTCTGCTTATCTTATTGACAAATTTGCGGGTAAAGTTTGTTTCATACGGAGGGACTTCGTTAAAAGCATCCCCACTAAACCGATCAACAATGTACTGGGATGTGGAAGTGCCTGTATAATAATCAATCTTTTTTTCAATAGCCCTTCTTCGCTTCTGAGACTTGTGGAGTTTAAATTCCTTCAATAAGCCCTGCATTATATCTGTCATCTCTTAATCCTTTTCATTTGCCTGTTTTTCATTGGGAACCTATTCACTATAAAGTATCTCCACGCATCACATCCATGATCGTGATAACCATCTTTTATAGGCTCATCGTTTAAATTCTTTCCTTCTCTTGCCTCTGGATAACGATATCCTTCAAAATCATCAATAATTCCTATACATTTGTCGCTGACATGAACTCTTCTTTCCTCATCGGCACTCTCAAAGAATCCCCTCACATAAGAAACCCCACTTGCAACGTTTCTACTTGCTCTATCTCTTACAAATTGAACATGAATACCATGCCTTCTAAAGATTTCCGTATCCCCAAGACCTGTCTGACCTTGGACATAACTTCCAGACGGATCGCCAAAATAAGATTGAATAGGATATCCCTTTAACAGGATTTTCTTTGCAAGAACATCAGTTGGGATATCTTTTTCATGTATGATTTCATCAATGATATTTATATGCTCAACCCCGTTCATAGAATATGTCTGTGCCCATATAACGGCAGGCATCCTGAATCCAAAGTCAATACTGCAATAAGTCGGATAGTTTGGATTGTATTTTATTTTCTCCATATCCTTAAGGCGATTGAAAGAATAAACTTTACCCTCAAATGATGTAAAGTGTGCCCCGAACTCCTGTAGAAAATACTCAGGGGAGGAATTTCTCTTTCTTTCAAGAATGGCAGGATCAAGTTCCCCTTTGGGAAACTCGTGCTGGTTGATCCAAGAAGGAGCTTGGTGGGATTCCCATTCAAAGTCTTTTTGTCCAAGTAAGTACAAATCGTGTATCCAGTTATATCCTTCTGGGGTTGTTATGAAAATAACCTTACCCTTTCTTCCTGCTACCGTAGGGGCAAGGTACATATCCCAAATCTTTTTAGGCATCTTTGCGGCTTCATCAATGACAAGCAGATCAAGACCTTCCCCAACCAAAGAAGAGGGATTGTCTGCTGACATTGCCTCAACAGATGTCCCCCATTTGAAATGAATGAACATATCTTTCTCTGAAGCACGTTCAATATCCTCTCCATGCCCGATAACCATCCTTTTCCATACTTCACGAAAGATTAAACGTGCTTTCCTGTAAGACATCCCCACAAGCCATACCCTCTTGTCTGGCTGTGATGCTACATAAGTGGCTTCCATAGCAGAAGCCCATGTTTTTCCAAATCTTCTACCGCAAACCATCACAAAAAACCTTGAATCAGGCTTTGACGGGTAATGAAGTTTTAACTGCCCCCTATGAGGCTGATACTGTAGATATTTAAACCATTGATCCTTGTATTGGGATTCTTTTTTAATATTAAAGTCCTTTTAGTAAAAAAACCTTGTAATATATATGTTCTTTAATTTAAGTTATGTACTGTATATAATTCAACTTATTTATGTTGAAATACTACATACTCACTTAAGAGGTTTAAAATGTCGCAAGAAACAGCCGAAGTTGCAGGCGTAAAAACGCAACCAGCCGATGATAAAGGCGTAAAAACACCATCCGAGACTGAACTCGCACAAAATGTAACCAAAGTTGACGGTAATGAGCCGTCAGTCAAATATGTTCCCCGTACAAGACTCAATGAAGAAATTGACAAAGTTGATGATCTTCAGAGTAAGGTGGAGGAATATGAAAGGGCAAAGCTTGAAGCAGAAGGTAAGATTACTGAAGTCAATGCAAAGTTAAAGCAGGAAAATGCTGAACTAAAGCAGACTAAAAAACTTTACGATGAACTTGATAATGCTGTTCGTGAAGAAGCTTTAAGTCTTTTGTCAGAAGATAAACGTGAAAAATTTAAGGGATTAAAGACTTCCGACCTAAAAAACGTAGTCGAAGAGCTTGTTTCTGTTAGGAATAATCCACCTGATGATATTGGGGCAGTAACCTCAAAATTCAAAGGGCAGGATTGGACAAAGATGGACGACAAGGAGAGACGAAGTAATTGGTCGGATATTGTTAATTCCTTCAAAAGATAAGGAGTTTTAAATGGCGATAACAGGTGGAATGTTAGGTGCTGCTCACACGACTTCAACTGCTGACGATTTCGTACCAGAGTTGTGGAGTGAAGGTATCTATAGATATTTTGAAAGAGGAACAGTCTTTAAGAGTTTAATTGAAGACTACTCTTCTTTAGTAAAAGGTAGTGGCGATACAGTTAATATCCCACAAATTGACTTTGATGCGTCAAGCGATAAGGCTATCAATACTTTGGTAACTTATGATGCAACTGCTACAACAGTAACTCAATTAGCGATTGACAAAC
>VTLG01002318.1_pt1 | contig 38346 bp, 44 predicted proteins | sample 4694571 | NCBI WGS metagenome assembly VTLG01 (sample SAMN12604809, study PRJNA352737) | marine metagenome | biome: ENVO:00000447; feature: ENVO:00000209|ENVO:00000569|ENVO:01000036; material: ENVO:00002151; isolation source: viral sequences binned using virsorter ...
CGTTTTTTTGGCGTCGAGCGGCGAGAAAAAGAGAGTGGCCCGCCGCTGCGAGGGGGTCACAGTGACGGGCCACGATTTATGTGGGGGGATATGTTGTGTGGGGGGCTATGCCAGTAGCAAAACTCTATCGGTGTTGAGTGTGCTGCTGCACCCTGCTCCGAATGCTGGCGAGAATGCCGCATCGGGGTGGCTGATTATCTCATCGTAAATGCCGCATGAGTAGTTGCCTGGGGTGTCGCCTTCGAGGTAGGCGCACTGGTTTACTGCTTCATCCCACTTGCCGAACGGGCAAGGGGCTTGCTTGCAGCAGTACCCTGATCGCACACAGTCGCTCATGCCGTTGCCTTAAGTAACGTGGCAGCGTTTTTGGTGAGGGGCATGTCACCGAACACTAATTGGTCCACATGTTTGCCCTGTGTTGAGCGCCCTTTACCTCGCTGGACGTGCTGCTCGTAGCCTTGAATGGCCATGAGAGCTCCCCACTTGGTTTCCCTGATGAAGCCGTCAAGATCGTCACCTCGATATCGGGCAACGATTGCCTCGAACTTGTTGTCCCACTGGGTGAGAGCTTTAGAGGTGTCTTCTGTGTCTTCGGGGCGGGGTGGCAATAAATCTTTAGTCATGTCCATGAATTGGCCTTCAGTGAATGACGTGTCGATCCATCGCTCTACTTCTTTGTTGATCTCCTGTTGGAATTCGAGATTGGCGTAGAAGATTCCGATAGCAGCGTCCAAATATTCTTGAGCGTTGCGAGTGTGTCGAATGGTCCACGTTGCTGACTGGTTGCCGAGCACGTAAGCGGCGAACGTGTTGGCACACACAACCACTCCGAGGGTGGGGCGTGCCGACAGTGACACCGATGAGTCGTGAGCGTCGGCCAGTGTGAAGTACCGGTTTATCTTCGAGTAGTTCTCGATGTCGATAGGTTCCCCAACTTGCAGTGTCACGTACCCTTTGCGGCCATGCTGCAGGGTGCCTTTAGATTCGACGCCAGTGGCGAATCCTCGTTCCAACAAACTTGCGACTACTTCATCCATCAAGTGGTATTGGGTGATGGCTCGCTGCTCGGTGACTCCGATGTTCAGTGGGTAGCCGTTATCTGAGCGGCGGATCATGTAGTGATCCTTGACTCCCTCGAATAGATCGACGGGTATGAACTTTTCTACGTCGAAGCTGTCGAGGTTTAGTTTGTGGTTCTCGATAGCTCGCATGGTGTCAATGTCGTTGCTGTTTTTGGCTGCTATCCATTGAGCCCAGGTTGGGTTCTTCACGTATAGCGGTTCACGTTGAGCAACGAACGGCCACGGGTAATCAAGGTATGTGTCCAGGTCGATGAGATCGCCGTGGACGTGACCCAGGCGATGCCATGCCGTTTTGGCATACAGGGCCAGATCGTCTTCGTATATGTCTGCAGACATCAGTTTGTCTCCTCAATGATTGTGTATGTCTCTTGGTTGTTTAACAGTTCGAAGTGAAGATCGAGTGCCTCGAGGAATCGTGCAGCGTCATCGAACCCTAACGTGTTGTAGGCAGTGTCGATTATCGCTTTAGTGAGTCCTTCGACGGCACCGTCGATTACTTCTTCACTTACGGTGAATGTTTCGGTCATTAGCTCTCCTGATCTAATAACAGTGAGCCTCCCTGACTCACTAAATAGCAGGATACACAAGTGGGACAGTGGTCACAAGTATTCATGCTGAATGATTCTCGAGATCGAGCAGGAATTATCGGCTGGGCATTGCTGGCGAGTGTCGTAGTTATCTTCGATGCCTGGGCATTGACGGCGAAACGCCAAACGATGTCCGCCGCATTTTTGGAGGCGACACGTAAGCCTGTATGCCGTGAGGTGTTGGCGATTATGTGGGGGGCGCTCACTTGGCATTTGTTTGGGGGGCGGCCTGACCCATTGCGGAAATTGGTGGGCTAGTCGTGTAGTATGGCGTTCAACCTTAGGAGGCTGAATGTCAACAATAGAAGTGTGTGGATGCCACCAACTCAAAGTGTGTCCAAACTTATGGATGGGGGATCCCCAAATACTTGAACTGACTATCGAGTCAGGCGAACAGTGTTGGGTGACCCCTGATGGGATGGCGCATTACGATCTCGCTGCTGCCCAAGCTCGACTAAAAGAACTTGTTTATATTCCCGAACCCGTGTTTGGTGGTGAGGGGTGACCAAAACAAAGGCAACGAAATATAAAGGCCGCAAGCCAAGTTATCTCCCTGTATGTGATGGGGTGTGCGATGGGTATTTGAAGAACCGTTGCGATAAATGCAAGCGTGCCGTTAAACGCTGGTCCTCGAAGGGGGATCGTGGCGTGTCGAGTTACAAAGAAGGGGCGTTCTCTGATGTTGATATTGTCAGGGCAAACCCTCATTTAGCTTGGTCCGATAAACAGTTGAAGAAGGCAGGATTGAAATGAACGACATGGGACAAGACGCAATAGATGAGCTATGGGAACAGACCCACACCGCTTTACATGTGATGCGTTCTTTCGCATCGCACCTAATGGAACAGTCCGCTCGACTCGAGAACGCTATGGTGGATTTTGCCCCCTGGTATGAAGAGCTTTGTGGCCCTCAAGATGAGGGGGGCGACAACGTTGTTCCCTTCCCCACTGAGGACTGATGCCGTGGGTAGCGATCTGGCTACTCATTGATATTGCTGGAGTTAACGCTTCGAGCCCCGATCACCTCAAAATCGTAGAAGCTAGTAGTTCTTATGATTGGCCGGTGGTCGAAGCTCTTAGTGTTGCCTGGTGTGAGAGTCAGTTTAATCGGCGTGCCTACAACGGGGTTGACCATTCTGTGTGGCAAATAAATCAGGACTGGTGGGGGGAACGCATTTTTGGGAAACGCATGTGGGGGGACCGCTATGAGATCCACACAAATGCTGCTATGGCCTACCACGTATGGAAGGCTGGGGGGCGCTCATTTAAGTGGTGGACATGTGGGTCCCACACTCGAAGATGAAGGGTCGTTATAATGGAGCTAGCGCGATAGAAGGCACGCCCCTGAGGGGCGCGCGAGCAGCTAGCGTTAGGAGACAAATTGCAGGCATCAGCGACATGCCAAACCTGTGGACGCACTGATTCGGTGAGCGTTTGGAAACGGGATTGGGACAAGTACATGGGGGGCGAGGTAGTCCAGAATGTGTGGGGCTACTTTGACGCAGACAAACGAGAAATTCTTCGAGGAGCTCGAGCGGGATATTATTTCTGTCCTCCTTGTTTCGATGGTCTTCACAGCGTCGAGGAGGAATCGTGAAAGTAAGAGCTCCTCGACATGAACACAAGTTCAGGCAAAGTTTTTTGAATCAGTGGTTTCTTTGCCCAGAGTCCGCTCGACGGAAGCACCTGGGTTTGATGCCGCCCGAAACGAACAACAGTAATTTGGTGCGGGGCAACGCTGTGCATGGTGCCATTGAATGGTTTGGGGGGGAGTGGATGGAAACGAATCGGCTTCCTGATGCGGGGGATCTGATCGAGTTCGGGTTAAACGAGTTCGAGCTTTTCGCCAACGAAGATGGGACAGTTTGGCATCAAGATGCTGAACAGGTGGAAGGTGCGGTGCGGGGCAACCTCGACATGTGGTACACAGAAGTTCTCCCGCAACTAGACTGTCCCACCGATGTGGAGCTTTACTTCAACAAAGTTCTTTACGAAGATAACGACCGTGTAATTCGTCTTTCTGGAACCTGCGATTGGGTTCAAGATGAATGGCTGGTTGACTGGAAGAACCCTTCGAAGGCTCCTCGGAAGAACGAAATGTGGATCAAACATCGATCCAATTTGCAGTCTCATGTGTATACGTGGGCGTTAGAAACACCAAAATTTTCTCTGTGTCATTTGTCGCAACCTGATGTGGCTTGGACCCATATGGAACGGGGCTTTCAGGACCATGCGGCACTCACAGATCTATGTCTTTCTGTAGCGATACAGATAGAAGCGAACCTACCATCCGCGATTCAACAGTGGGACTCATGGTATTGTTCACCGAAGTGGTGCGGAGCTTGGGACACTTGCCGAGGCAAGTTCTTAGGTGAAGACCCTTTCTAGTCAGCCATCCACAAACGATAGGAGTAAGCATGGCTAGCGATTACAACCCCTCAACGGGGATTATCCAAACAGCCGCCCATGTGGCGGGTCGAATACACGCAGGCTCAGGAGATAGAGAAGCTTGGGCGGTTTCATTTGAAACAGTTCTTGCAGTCCTCTTAGAAGAGGTCGAAGACACTAACTCCAAAAGCGCTGCGTCTACTACGGGAAGCGTTTCCAGGTCTAGTGATAACGCAACTCCGACGTTAGCTACCCCACCAAAGGGTGGCGATAGCAACGGCTTTCTCTCTAACAATGAGAAGCAAGCAATGTGGGATTTCCTTTGGGAGAACCCAAGTACAGTCTTCAATAACTATGGAGACAGTCGAGCGAAATCTGGTGGCGGCAAAGGCCCCGATTTCAAATTCCGCAACGACTGCGGAAATGACAACTTCAAAGGAGAAGGGCTGTGGACTGACAGCATGCCTTCTTCTTTCCGCACCGCTGAAGGTATCGTAGAGTTTGCCAGCAAAGGTCAAGCACTCGATGCCCTTAGGGAGCGAGTAGGATGAGCGAAGGGCCGACACTGTTAGAAGCCTCCCTGATTGAGTCACTCATTGATGAGCGGCTCGATAATGTTTCGGAAAGTCAGTCTCCAGGTTCCGAAACATCTTCTTCGGTGTCGGCCCCCTCTTCCCTTATTGAGCCCACCTCTACAGCTATAGATGGGTGGCTTGATTACTCAGAGAACCCGCAGTCACGTTGGATGACGGGGTTCCACAGATTAGATGTTCTTACCCGTGGTCTGGGCCGTGGGGAAATGATGCTGTGCGTGGGGCGCAGCCATTCAGGTAAATCCCAGTTCCTTTATCAAGCCATCGTCAACACTGTGATGAACCAAGACGATGCACGCATACTCATTTTCTCTCCCGATGAACCAAGAGAACTAGTAGTAGCGAAACTTTATTCCATCATGTTTGGTGTGAACGGGGCAGAGGTCGAGCATGCATTACGCAACGGCGACCCTGAAGTTAAAAACCATTTACAAGAACTTGGGGAAACAGGGAACCTATTTGATCGTTTGATTATTCACGATGGTTCTCCGAGTTTTCGAATCATGCACGACGTGATGTTCGAAGCCGAAGATTACTGGCAGATGCCAACGACTATGGCAATGGTCGACTACCTGGAATTGTTGGTACCAGATGCAAAAGAATCAGGAAGCCAAGCTGTTATCCGTTTGGCGCAAGCCTGCAAACGATGGTGCAAAGAAGCCGATCTGCCTCTTGCAGTGGTTCACCAATCAGGGCGAGCGAACGAACGAGGAACCGCTGGAGGTATTTCCGTTGCTCGATATGGTGGAGAACAAGAATCACATCAGGTCATCGAGATCTACCGTCAACGCGACAGGAAACATTTAACCGCAGGCGAAGCGGCCTTCCACAAGAACTCAATAAACGTCAATCTGGTTAAGAACAAGCGGCCACCTAACCGCCTCGAAGATCTTCTTTACTACATCGACGAGGATTGTGGATCTATTTGCGAGTACACCACAGACCGAGAACCAAGTTATGAGTTCTGAATGGGTGGAACGCAGCAGATGGATTGCCGAAGGAATTGAACGAGGATGGGTGAACTCTCCAGTGTGCTCAACCCATGAGGAGTTCATGTCCGAAGAAGAAGTTGAATTGTTTTGGGCGGGCTCCGACCCTTGCATAGTGGTAATGAGGATCAATGAGTGACGGAGAGCTAGTCAAACGATTCGCTGAACTTCACCAAGGTGGAGCAATAGCAGACCTCTATGGGGGAGGGGTACGTCCCCGCAAAGACGCTGCAGGAGCTCCAACAGGACACAACGGAGCATCCTGGTACATCAATGTAGAAGCACACCTCTTTGGTGAAGAACCGTTAGCTGTATATCCGATCTTGCGTGACACAAACCAACTCTGGTTCGGTGCAATCGACTGGGACATAGGCGACGACGACTCTTTAGTGCATGCCTACAACGTAGAACAAGCCCTGGCTTATCTGGATATCAACTCGTTTGTTGAAATGTCCAGGTCCAAAGGCGTTCACTTGTGGATCTATGTTGACGAACCAGTTGACGCAGAGCTCATGAGAAACGCTTTAACTTCTATCTGCGATGTGGTTGACGCACCAACAACAGAAGTGTTCCCCAAACAAATATCGTTAGAAGGCAAAACGTTTGGGAACTGCATCAGATTGCCTTACCCCAAGGTGCGCTCTACGGGCCGTCAAGGCGTTCGTAAGGGCTCATGGTCGTTAACCCTTGAAGATTTCGTTGAGGCCGCATACAGCAGCAGAACCACCGCAGAACACCTCGAGAAAGTAGCTTCGTTAGCTAAACCCAAACCGAAGCCTGCCCCATTAACACAGAAACGAATAAGTTTTCGACGAGAATACCCAGTCTGGTTAAATGACATGCTGCGTTACGGGCCATCAAGAACAAGAGCCACAGAAGACCGGTCAGGAGCACTGTGGTCAGTAGCGGTTGGGTTAGCTTTCGCAGGCCACGACCCCAAAGAAATGAGAGAACTTCTAATTGATTGGGATTCTCAATGGGGGCAGAAATACACAAACAGAAACGACGCTGACGTACAATACGACACGTTGGTTTCGAAAGCGTTAACCCACGCTCAAGAAGAACAACAAAAATTCAAACTCAAATTTAAGGGCAGCAATGACGGATCTTGAAGGAAGCTACTTTGTTCACGTCGCCTCGAGGCCGAAACCCAAAGAACGGCCCCGCATGACAAAACGAGGACACGCTTTCACACCCAAAACAACACACGACGCAGAACAATGCATACGAGATGCCTGGGAAGAATCAGGCAACCCAACTTTCGAAGGACCAGTATCGGTCGTAATCGTTTACAGCAAAGAAAGTACTTCGATATGGGTTGCACCAATGACCTTGGAAACCAAAAACTGGGGCGGTGACGTAGACAACCTAGTCAAACTCACGCTGGATGGGCTACAAGGAGAAAACGGAGCGTTTCTAAATGACTCTCAAGTACGGCGAGTGGACGCAATAAAGCTATGAAATACACCCTTCAAGAAAGATTCAATGGCACTTGGGGAGACATAGCAGAAGGACAATTCGAAGCACACTACCCGAACGCCTTACGTTACGGGTTAAACAAACCACCACTTGGTTGGGGGGTCGAACGGCTCCCTCTGATGATGCGATACACCCCCGACTACATTCTCCCAAACGCCTTAGTAGAAGTTCAAGGCTTCGGGAAAAACGGGTTAAAGATCAAGTTCGAGAAGCTACGAGCCCTCGACCTGTGGAACCAACAACTTCCCGTATATTTCTGGCTGTGGAGTTCAGCTAGATCTGATAGTGTATGGGTACCCCTTGAAGGGATTTGGGAAATTATCGATGGGAATAAAGTCACATTGGATTCTTATAACGATACGAAACGCGGTAAAGCGTATATCAAAATTCGGCCTGGAGATCTCCCGTGGGATATCCATGCCAGCCCGTCGATTCGCTAGAAGCTCTAGCCGTTCAAGACGAGTTCAACCAAGAGATCCACTCGAGGGTTGGTGGATGCCACCAGACCAACGAGTCGAGCTCGCAGTTGACGAAGAACTCGAAGATGCTGTAGCTGAAGCTTTGAAGCATTGCTGCGAAGATGATATCGACCGAATGGTCGTCGAAGCCTTGTTTATGGCAAGCTTGTCGCTACGCAAAGCAGAACAAATTACAGGAATACCGAAAACAACTATTGCTCGTCGCCGTGACGGGCTAAAAGTTCGTTTAGCCACTTACTTGAAACAAGAACCAAGTGTTCAAAAAAGATTGGTCACGGCTCCTGAACGTCAGAAGCAATATCTATAAATTCCATGAAGTGGCCAAGCCACCCAGCTACAAACGAACCGGCACTCATGTTTCCATCTTGGGCGTCTTGCCACGCACAAACCAGTTCGCTCACTTCCTCAGGGGAAAACACTAAAAGAATACCCAGCTGTTCTTCATCGCTTGGATGATTCTTAACCCATTTGGCGTGAGTTCCATCGTCCATCTCGAAGGTATTGCGATTACGAAGAAACTCTTCTTCGACATCACTCTCGAGGGCTTGGCCTCCTTCGGCCATCCATGAAGCCCATCTCTCCTCGAGATCTTCCACGGTTTCAGCGTCCAAGCCTGGCTTTGGCGAGAGATTTGAGGGAGGCGATTCCTGCTGCAGCCATCGCTGTTCCAGCCGCTTTGACGCTTGAAACATCAGTAACAACAAGAATAGCAAGGCCAGCTTCGACGGCTGTCCAGATTGTTCGTTCAAACCAATCGCCCCAATCCATTTTCTTATTCATCTCAGTCACTTCTTTTTTCTCCTAGATTTCCTGGCATTCGAATGAGCTATAGCCGCAGCTTGATCACGAGAATACCCCTCAGTAATTAGTTTCCCTATATTATGTGAGATGGTGTCCCTCGAAGAACCTTTCTTCAAAGGCATCCTAATACCCCGAAGAACGCCGCTTAGGTTTCCTCGTAGGCGCTTTAGGCTTTTGAGGTCGTTTAGCTTTCTTAGGTTTTTTCATTTGCCGAACGGACGCCCACCATGCGCTTGATTTCCAAGTGCAGTGGATCGGAGGAAAGAAGCATCAGCTTTCGCCTTAGCAGCCATGTCAGCCATGTTGTCAACCGACGACGAATCGTATGGTTGTTCATCAGCATCCCCGAAAGTTTCTCCGAATTGTCCGTAACCTTTGCCCTTAGGCATATCCATCTCCTTACTGAAGGAACAAAGCGTGAAAGGTTCTTACACCACACACACCATCGGGCTTCAAATAGCCCTGTGATCTTTGGAACTGCTTTAACGCAGCTGTGGTCTTACGACCCCAAATACCGTCAACAGGCCCAGGATCAAAGCCACGTTCAGCTAAACGTTCCTGAACCACACGAACAGCTTCACCTCGAGAACGTCGCCGTCGACTCAAAGGCCGCCGAGCAACCTGCTCTTTGATGCTTTCCAAATAAACAGCGGCACTTTGTACCGTTGTTTCTTCAACTACGCCGTTCACGGGCATCCCCTGTTGCAACCAAGAAGTAAGATACGACCCAGGACATGATGTGGAACCCAGCTTTGAATGCGGTTTGACCCACAGCTTTCCTCCATAACGAGCCTGAATTTCCTCCACTTTAGCGCGAATTAAACGCAAGTTCTCCTCGGCAACCTCTGCTGAACCCCATCCTGCATAACAAATGCTCTCTGTTCGAGAGTTCCATCCTTTGGTTGCACCCGAGATGACTCCTGCGCCACGGCCTTCATAAAGAACACCGTCAGAAATAAGCCAGTTATAGGCAATACCACGCCACCCTCGAGTTTTCATGTGGAAACGCTCGTAAGCTCTTACCGCATCTTCTCCCGAAGGGCCGTTCTTCACACCGCTGTGATGCAACACAATACCAACCACCCTTGACGGGCGAAGCCTAGAGAAAGGCTTGGCTGGCGGTGTAGCACCCCATTCGGTTCTAGTTACATATCTCACTACAGGGTATGCAGGTGTGTCCCGTTAGACTCTGCGCCTTTCAATATCTTCCACATCTCTAAGATCTTGAGAATGGCGAACTTGGTCTTTGATAAGCTGATTTCTTCGTTCTTGAAGGTCGTTCACACGGAACCCGCCACCAAATAAGAACGAGATCCACGTCATGGTTGCTCGACGCCTCTTCGCTTCTTCATCACCAAACAATCTGCGATGCCGCCCAAAGATAGGAGACATTTGTTCAACTAAATAAATGTCGTGATCCCTCATCTTCCACTCACCCTTGTTGTTTTTTACCGCTTTGCCGAACATCCCCAAAGCAGGCATCAACCCAGGAATAGCTTTATAAGAAGAAGGAATTTGCTGGTATCTTCCACTAAATGGAATGTCAGCAAAGAACTGTTTCTTCGCCCAAATTTCTGCTGGTGTCTTCAACCAAGGATAAATACCGCCAGTGACAGTACGAACAGGAGAAGTAGGTTCCTTCGTTAACTGGAACAGCTGTCTAAACGGCGTGTCAGGCACAGCATAAATTCTGCCTCCGAAACGTCCACCTGATCGCCACGGCAAACGTATACCCATCATCTCAGCGTAATAGTCAGGTTTAACTCGCTCATCTTCGCTGCCAAGCTCAATAGCTCTTTTCGCTCGCAAGAACCCAGTCCAAGCCTGAGGTTTTTTGCCAAGCGATTCGATCAACACAGGAATAATGTTTTTCTGCCATGTGTAGAAAGGAACAAACGCTTTGATTCCACGCTCAAACTTTGTTAAATCCTGATAATCGAAATGGTATTTGTTGATGGCGTTCATAGCGTCTTCTCGAGTGCCACCTTTTTTCATTATGTCGAACCCAAGAGCTCCACGCAAAACAAACTCTGCTCGTTCGTTCTGCGTTCGAACAGCCACAAAGGGTCTGAAATCGGCGCTAAACGGGTTCCAGCCGCCTTTACCACCGTTAGGGTCAGCCATCAACCCCTCACGGAACCCGTATCTTCTGGTGCGTTCTAACGGCATTCTGCCCTCGAGGACAGCGCTAGTAACTTCAGACCAAGCTTGACCGTTGCCAACAATGCCGCTTTCCAACAAGTCAGCAAACACTTCCCAATCCTCAGCAGTAACAGTTCTGTTTATGCCAAACATGTTTTTCAAACGAGTGCTCTTACCCTCATTCGCAAGCAACCTGGCACCCAACACAACATCCCCAGCACCAGAATCTTTCACTTTTTTATAGGCTTCTTGAGCCATAGCTGCGACACGGCTGTGAGTTCCCATCTCAACACCAGCAACCAAACTATTAACCATCGCTCCACCCATAAGGTTTCGCATAATGAAACCAGGCGAAGCAACAGCTTGAGCTTTCCACCAGTTAGCAACTTTCAAATACACATCCAAAGCTTTGTTCATTCTCTTCGGATCGTACAAACCGGCGCTGCTTCTAATCGCTTCCTCAAACATGCGCCAGCCTTCTTCGTCCATGCCGCCCATGAAGTACTGTGGTACCCCACCACCGCCACCGCCGCTGCCACCTGGAACAAGATCTTTAGAAAGCTGCCTATAAGAATTAGTGAAATTAGTTAAAGCATTTCCGTAAGCATCAGCAAACGCCGACATCATCACACGGTTCTTCATAACTGCCCTAATTGCTTCCTCTTGAGAAGCGGCAGCACTAACTTGATCAAGAACATTATCGGATTCAGCTAATAATCTAAGTTCGTGTCGAAGATTTTCTTCTATTACAGCTGCAGCATTATCGAACTGCATTGCCTCAGCCGCTCGAGTCCAATTATCGGCTTGAGCTAACTCCAAAACCTCATCAGCTTGAGCTTTTCTTAACAGCAAATCTTCAAGGTTTTTTACAGCAACATCGAATCTTTCAATGATGCGAGCCTGAACGTTCATTAACGCTTCTTGTTTAATTTCCGCAAGCGGACGATCCGTGAAACCTATAGGCAAAACATTTGGATCTGTGGGTTCCACAGTAGTGACACCCTTGCCAGCAGCCTTATCCTTCCTGGGGATTTTGACACCGTCTTGAGTGAGTTCCGCCACACTAAAATCAAGTTCGTCAGCTAACTCGCCTTTGCGAATTTGCCTCCCCAAAGCAGCAACTACAGGTTGCATCTTTGAACGGAAGTTTCGTAAACGTTCAATGCGGGCTTCTATCTCTGTTGCCTGCGCTGATTCTCGCATAATAATGTTTGCGTCAATTACTTGATCCAACGCTTCAAGCACCATCATGTTTTCTGCAAAGCTACGACCTTGAGGGTGATCGAATATGCCACCGCTTTCCCCAACGAGATCTTGCTGAATTTTCTTTCGGACATCAGCAGGAACTACGTCCTTGCCTAGCTGCATCATTATCGGTTCATCAATAGCTTCAGGCCACGGCCCTTTCCCAGGACCTCTCCAAGACCCAGGACCAGGAGGCCCCCAAGGGAACCCTTTACCCGAAACTCTTGGTTCGTCAATGAATTCGTAGCCAGCTTTCCGCCAAAACTCTCGAGTTTGTGATTCACCTGTGATACGTGCAACAGCTGAGGGATCGAGCTCAAGCGCAGGTAACTCCATCCAAGATTCATTCGCTATTTCATCTTCGATCCGAGCCAACCTGCCCGCAAATTCCAAATCTTGAGGGCTTTTGGTTGACAAAGAACCCCAAATCGTGCGTTCGGCTCGCAAACGGTATTTCCTGGCTTCCCGAAGTCCTTCTCTTTCCCCCATAATCGCTTCGAGGTCATCAAGGTAAAATTTGACGACCTGCGGGAAATCTCTGTAACTCTGAACGTTACTTGCTGTCGTGCTGCCGCCTTCGACGCTTTCGTTCATAAGTTGAGCTAAAGACACTTCGTTAAAAGAACTACTTTGACCAACGTACATAGGTTTGCGAGCTTGGATGTCACCAAAAAGAAAATCTAGTATCTGATGAGGATGCTGATATTCTGCTGCTTCCATAGCGTTGACGTAACCACGCTCAACCATCAAATCCAATAACTTGACTGGGTGAACGTAAAAAGTTTTACCTGAATCGCTGTAATGGAATGGGCCACCATCAACATGCAAACTAGAAACATGCGTATCTATGTTTGGCCTTTGTCTTTGTATGGTTCCTTCCCAACCTTCATAAGGTCGACCCAAAAGAGCGGCAACAATATCGTCAGCAATTTCAGAGTTCCCAAACTTTGCCGTTAACTGAGCGTGGATCTCTTTAGCGTTATCCCAACCATCGTCGTATTTGAACTCGATAAGTCTAGGGTCGCCAGCAGTACGAATCTGCCCAAGGTCATTCCAACGAGGATCAAGGATTCGCTTTTTCCTTGACCCAGCTTCAATAACCCAATTCAAAGCATCAGAAATCCCTCGTTGTATTTTGAGGTAGTATTCTCCTGCTTCTTTTTCCGTCATTTCAGCTAACGGTTTCGGCGGCACAGCGCTAGACACATCATAAAATGGGGCATAACCATAGTGGCCACGCCAACCATCTTCAGCAGGAATAACTTTTCCTGTTTCTACGTCTACGATTTCGGCACTAGCAAAATAACTATTTTCGGGGAATACGTCGCCAGCATATTGAGCAGGAGGGTCACCTATTTTCCGCCCTGAAGGAAGTTCCTTCTGGCCAGTAGAAATCAAAGGCTCCGTCGCTGCTTCTTCCATCGCTAAACGTCGACGCAAAGAATGAACATCTCGAGCAGCGTTATCCATTGTCGCGAAGTATTCTTGCACTACGTGAGGCTCGGCGCTTTGAAGAGCCATCAAACGGCTCAACAAACTTTCACCCATCTGGGCGCGCATCGAATAGTCATCACTGAAACTCACTCTTTGTTGAGCCAATGTTTGCTTCATGTCCCACACGTTGAACGGTCCAGGCTCAACAACCGCAATAGGAACATCCATAGTTGCCATAAACTCTGGCTGCAACATGCGTTCCGCAAGCTCAATGCTTTCAGAAAACTGAGGCAACAAAACTTGTTTAATGTATTGCTCTAATCTGAAAAGGCCCTGCGCCGCAGCTTTATGGTAGTCGTCTGTGACACGTTCACCTGTGGACCCCAACCTTCGTTTAGGATCGTACTCTCTTTGTTTACCCCCCACATAGTTGTCTCTAATATTCCAATTCAACACTCCCTTATCTTCAGGATATCCTGAGAGTCTGTTAAGTTCGCGTCGAAGAATAGTGCCATCTTCATCGTGGGTTCGCCAAAGAGCTTTCAGGAAAGCTTCTTCTTGTTCTGAAAGATTGGGGAAAGAAATATCGTCAATAGTTATTGCCCCAGCCTTAGACAAAGGCTGATCCAATGCTTCCTCGGTAAGATTTGCTTTATCGAACCATACATCAGGGAAAATGGATTGGGTTTTCCATCCAGCGCTACCTTCTGGGGGTGGAAGATATCCAGTGAACACCATGTCTTGTTCAGGGAGCCCTTCAGCACCTGGTGCTCGACCTTTAAGGTCAATGTATCTTTGTTTGTTTCTTAAATCGTAAACAAAAGCGTAAACATCGTCAGTTCTAATATTGTCTGCAGTTAACGACGTTGCTTCTACATCATTCCAATAGTCAGCAATAACCTGTCTTAAAGCAGGATTATCTGTGACCTCCATAAACAAAAGCATTTCGTGTTCAAGCATGTCAACTAAAGGAACAGCAGGAATTTTTATGTTTCCGCCATCGATAAACCCGAGTGCAGCGTCATCTCCAGTTAGGTTTGGTATTTCAACAACTGGGTCTTGCGCCAGCACAAGTCTTCGCCAAGTAGCAAAATCGCTCTTTTGGCCGTCAGGTAAAGCGCCTGCTTCCGCAGCAGCTTCCATCCGTCTTTGCCCTTGAGGAAGATCGTCTTCGTAAGTTCTCGGATTCGCAAAATTAGTTAAGAGCTCTTCAGTTCTACCAATTTCTGCTAGTTCTTGTTCGCTAATAGCAGTTGCACGAATTGTCCTATCGACAGCAACCAAAGTTTCAGCATCAGCGTTGTCGATTCCGCCTCTTGCTACACCCGCAATAGCCGCAAACCCTTCATCTGCCTCAATACCCATTTTTACGGCTATTCGCTGCAAAGCTTCATCTGCCGCACCATAGCTATCTCCAAGAAGATGGCCTTTGTTATTGGCTATAGCTTTCAAACCTGCAAGCGTTGTTGTGGTTTCTATAATCCAATCGCCCACAGGTTGGTTTATGTTACTTGCGTCTAATAAATCTGTTAAGTCGTCTATTCCTAATGCGTCGGAATCACCAAACCACTGTTTAGCTATTGCTTTACCTAACGGAGTGCCAGGAAGCTCCCCACTAAACCACCAGTCCCAATCTTGCCCTTTGGTGTCATGGGTAAATACTTTTCCTCTACCTGGCTCGTAAACCCATTTCCCTTTGACGGGAGGCGCTAGTTTGTTACTTCCAACTATGTTTTCTATATACCCCAAGTATTCGTATTCTGCTTCTTCAGCCGCAACCGCAACTTGGGCCTTCAAAGTACGCCAAGATTTCCTAGCCTCAACTGGATCAAAGTTGTAAACAACTTCACCCTCAGGCAACCAATCACCACGAAGCTCTGGGTTGTTTTGTGGAGCCTTAAAATGCCCAAACTTGTCGCCCTGAGCGGAAACAACATAGATAGCATCTGGTTCTAAACCAAGAACTTCAGCGTTCCCAGGAGCTCTAATTAAAGCTTCGCCAGTTGACTGATTGTATGCAATAACATTAGCTTCCTGTATGAAACCTTGAGTTTCCACTGCCCAGTTATCAACAAAAGCTTTAACAGGCTGATTCGACAAAAGATCCACAGCGGGAACAAATCCTGGCGGAAGCGCCCGCAAAGCCAAACCTTGAGCAACCGCATCTGGATTCATCAAATCAACTATTTGTTGCAACGCTTTAACTTCAGCTGTTTCGTGTGCCGCTGTGACAAGATCAGCAGCAACATTGCGAACTAATCTTTCAGCCGAAACTATTCTTTCCTCAAGGAAATCAACAAACTGTTCCCCCTCTGGGGTTAACCCACCAATTCTTTGAACTTCTTCTGGAATTTCAAGCACTTCTTTTAACCTGTTTTGTGCTTGCCTCAGTAACTGCACTTCTTCTACAAGTGGTTGCAGTGATGCTGTCGCTACAGCTATTTCATCACCTTCAAGCTGCGCTTGTAAAATTGGTTTCTCGAAAGGTTCTTGGAATTGTTCAATGAAAGCTCTTAAACGTTGCCGACCTGCAGCCGTCAAATTCTTAAACTCGGGAACTTCTTCGATTATTTCGTCGATTCTGACAAGAAGCTTGTTTACAAGATTTAGCTGATCGTTAATTTTCATCAACGCAGCATCCTTAACGTCAACTCTGTTTTGAGCGTTATGAACTGCTTTGACTGCTCGACCTACTGCTTCTTCAGTTTTTTGGTAAGCGTTATCGTTAAGAAGTCTTTGCTGATTTAACTCTTTAAGGTACGCATCAAATTTTTGTGCTTCATCTCGAGATAAAGTAAACCCGCCATCTTTACGAGAACGACCAGCTTGAATCAAACCGGCTTTCTCCATTTCGTTAAACCAGTTTTGGTGAAAGAACCTATCAGCTGTGGCTTTGTCGTATCTGACAACAACTTGCCAAAAGTCTTTCAAGAACATGTCTTCATAGTCTGCGCCAAGAGCTTCTCGACCTATGTCCAACATTTGTTCTCGAACAGATTTGCCAACTACTTCAGGATCTTGTAACCGAACTCCGAAATATTCTTCACCGACAACCCATTTACGTTTCCTGGTTGGGTCATCACCTGACATTCCACGAAATTCCCAAGAGTCTTCAAGATCTTCAACTTCGATGTTTTTTATCTTTCGACCAATGGCAGTATCCATGTCCAAGAAACGAGCAGCGTAAAGCTCATCTTTCAAAGGAGGAACTTGTCCTCGATGACCAATAGTTGAGTTGTACTGCTCCAGTTTGTTGCTCCAGAATGTTGTTAAAGCGTCATGGAGCTCATGTAAGTCTTCATCGACCGCACTTCTTGGAGTGTCGGACATGTAAATAAGTTCTTCAGCACCAATCTCAGGTAAACCATCCTGAATTCTTCTAGCGTTTATTTCCGTAACTGATGCTTTTATTTGTTTCGAAGCTCTAGCTGCTTCACGCATATAGTTTCGCTGGTTAATTTTAGCTACATCTCTTGCGTCTAAAGCCCGTATCCCAGCGATCACTGTGTCGTCGTTCAAAGATCGAGACATTGCACGCAAAGGACGTGCAGTTCCACCGATTTTAAGGTTCTGCAACCCTGTGCGCCTCATTGTGGCACCCCACAAACGGCCAGGTCCTGCAGCTAAAACCCCGAACGGTGCAGCAAGTCCTCTGATCGCTCCAGGTATTTCAACTTGCATTGCGTTAGCGAAACGTGCAGCTTGTTTAACTTGATTTGGAATCGCATCTAACTGTTGTTTTGTTGCTTTAGATCCACGCCGAAGAAGATGCATTGCTTTCACAACTTCTTCTTGGTTTTCTGCAACTTTCCACGTTGGCGAATTAAACATGTAATTAGGTACTTGTTTCGCTCGTTGTTTAGCTAAAGCTTTAGTTAGTTTGCCACCTGTAAGAAGATTCAAAGGCTTCTCAACTATTTGACGGCCAACTCGACCAGTGCCAGGAACAAGAAGGGAAGCCCCTGCTTTGTATCCGAGTTCGTCTAAGACTTCTTTGCCGCCGCTAATGATGGAACGGTTGCGAGCCATTCTGGCTGCACCCTCTTTCATCATGTTGGCTTTAGCGATATCGCCAGTCATGGCGAAACCGATAGCCATATCGTCTGCGGCTTTAGCTGCTTTCAACCAGCGGCCACCTTGCGCTGTTCTCGCCGCTGCACCAGCCCCAGGAATGTACATTAAAGGATCAGCAGCAACATCACCTAAGAAACCTAAACCTTTGGTCACCCAACTATTTGGGTCCATGCCTTCTTCAGCGAGTAATTCACTGAACATGTAGTTGTCGTCTACACGTTCCCGCCAATCCTTGTTTAGCATCAGCGAAGCACCACCAGTAGGGAATGCGAGACTTAAACTTAAGTAGTCTTTCCAGTCTCCTTCGCCTTGAAGTAGATCAACTCCCATTTTGACAGTCGACATGACTGCTGCTCTGGGTTTGTCTATCCAGTTGATAATGTCCCCGATGGGACCCAAGAAACCTTTTTCTTCATTAACAACACTTGCAGGTATTCTAGGCGTCCAAGCAGGATTAACCCCAGATCGCACAGGAAGCCCTGAGACAGGATCTCCACTTCCCCTGCTTACCGCAGCCAACAACTCTGCCCTAGATGGCTGTGGAGGCCGCTTAGGGGCTGCTGGGCGTTTAGGGACTGGCAAACGCGGAGGCACTATTGACCAATCGCGTAATTCGGAAATGCTCGGTTGTACTCGTCTTCACCGTACTTTTCAAGAAATTCAATCAATCTATCTTGATAACCAACCAAAGAGTCTGCTTCACCCACAGGAGTCGGTATAGGCGCACCAAATTCGTCAATATCAGTAGGATGCGCCACCATTATCTCATCTGAACCAGACCTAAGGTCACTCAAATAGTTCATAAACAAAGCCAAACCATTCGGTTGCTCCATGAATGCGGCAACAGCATCAGGATTAGAAAGGGTGAAATCAGCAATAATTGCTGCTTGAGCATTCTCACGATCCAAAAGCTCTTTACCTTCAGCCTTAGAAATCTGTTGCTGAAGCACAGCCTGATCTATCGCAGACAAACTATTTTGCAAATTCATTGAAGCGATAGCCATAACATCGGCAATACCGCCAGCCAAATCAGCTTCAGCTTCACTTAAACCAAACTCGATACGGTTACGACGCATATCAGCGGCCTCGTTACCGATCATTTCGACGTGGTTCACATAAGCTGCACCAGAGCTCAAACCTTCAGCTATAGCGCCACCAAACTCGTCACGCACATCAGCAAGATGAACAGTCGGGTCAATACCCAAAGAGTTCAATCTACTAACAGCGGCACCCAAATCATCAGTTAACTGACCTATGCTTTCAACAGTATTTGTTTGCTCCGCATCACGAATACGGCCAACATCTCGAGATCTACGTTCGTCCTGTTGGTCAAGCTGACCACCAATACGTGTCCGATAGTTAGCTAAACGATCCCGACCACGCTGATCCCTGCCACTAGCCCACTCTTCAATAGAGTCATAAGTGCCTTGAGCCTGATCTCTTTGAAGATCATACAGCTGCTGATACAAACGTTCGCTTTCAGATAAAGCCAACCTCGGATCAGGAGCTTGAACACCCCCAGGAGTGAATTGGCCAGTCATCCAAGGATCACGGCCACCACCCACACCAGGCATAGCAGGCTTCCTCGGATCGTTAGGTTGCATCCCAATCCCCGCAGAAGCAGAACCGTATTTGTTTTCTAAAGCAGCTGCTTTCCGAAGATCAGCCATTCTTTGCAAACCATAATCAGACTTGTAAGCAGTATTGTTTACACCACTTAAAGAACTTCCAGCGCCAGAAGGCTGCGATTGGATTGTGTTTGTTGGACCTGGCTGCGCTGGGCCGTCACCCCACCAACGCCAACCCGAAAAAAAATCTCGAACAAACCCAGGCATTGGCACACTTTGTGGGCCACGTTTACTTTCGTTGTAAGCAATAATTTCGGGATCATTCGGATCGTATACGTCTGCTTTGTTGTGAGCCATTACAGTGCTCCCCTTAAAATGCTCGTAGAAGCAGCCCTGTTAACATCGTTCCCACCAGAAAGAATCCCAGGATTAATATTCGCAGCCGCAGCAGCCTTAGCAAGAACTACTTCTTCAGCGTCATCACCTATCGCCCTGTAATACTTCTGATCTGACCTTAAATCATTCAAATTGAAATCTTGTAACCCTCGACGATACATGCGTTCCATGTCCGCCAATTTGCGTTGACTATCACGCTCAAATTCGCCAACATCTCGATTAAACACACCAGAATTACGCATACCTATTTGGTTATATCTTCCAGGCAACTTACGAAGAGCCTGTTCCAAAGCAAGATCCACAGTCTTTCTGTTAATCCCGTAATCCTCTTTCCAACGAGCTCGCTTTAACTGGTTATTCGCTCTCCGAGTTTGCCAATTCAAATAAGCTTCATCTGAAGCTCGAGAGCTAAACCCCCCGCTACCCCAATCATCTGCATTTGTCCCAGGACCGCTAGGGCCTCCAGGGCCGCCAGGGCTACCAACAGAACCACCGTTTGTTACAGCACCAAATGTTGCGGCATCAATATCAGCCCAATTAGCAGGCGCTTGTTTCTGACGATTAGACGACATGTCTATACCCAGCATCTGAGTATCTAAATCACGTTGCCTAGCAGCGTTAGATCGACCTTTGTAACCGTATTCAGTTTCAGCAAACTTATTTGCCAAATTCTGAGCGCGATTATATCCCCTTGTTCGAGCAGGTCGAACAGGGATCAGACCGTCCATCTGGTAAGCCGTAACAGCCATAAGTTACCTCACTCAGTGTGTTCAGATGTCCCACAACAACAATCACAAGTACATTGAGCCGCTTCAAGATTGGCAATGTGAACCCGCATCAAAGCGAGTTCCCATTCCATCTTGCCACGCTCACTCAAAGAATCTAAAACTTCTTCGATACCTACGTCAGCGCTCATGCTGTCGGTTCTGGAACTGGTTGCACCTCTGCGGGTGCAGCCCCAACCAAAGCATTAATCTCTGCTTCATCTAACCCGAGATCAGCTAGCTTCTGGCGACCAGAAAGCGCTTTCTCTCGTTCCGCAACCCTCACAGCATGTTCAGCATCTATATCTTGTTGAGCTTGGGCAACACGAGCATTGTGTTCTTCAAACTCTTCGTCAGTCATTCGACGCTCAGTTTGAATTTGAGTCTCACAATCAAATTCAATTACTAAAGGTCTTTCTTCTTCAGACATAGCTATTTCCTTTATTCATTAATATCTTTTGAGTCCCACGCATAACAGACAAATGTTGAACCAGCCGCCCAGTTAGTTCCGTTATAAATATTAAGAGCGTATGGCCCCCAGTTACTAGCGTTAGCTCCGCCACCCATTGAGGTGTTGTCGTTGATAGCGATGGTGGCGTTGCTTGCAGTGCTGTTATCGCCTGGGCGTACAGAGAAACTATGAATGTTGGCGCAAGGCTTATTATTAGGCCCAAAGTTGTAGTCGATGTAGCCGTGATCCCACTGAGAATCACTTTCCGCTAAAGACGCCGTAATATTCTGATTTGAGTATTGATACAACCAACTACTAGTTCCTATCGCTCCCAGATCTGGGCTAGCGAACATGGCTCCCGCATAGGTGTAACTAGGGCTGGAGTTCCAACCATTAATCGTTGTGTTCGAGGTTGACGCCGCAGATTGGTAGTAGAAGCCACTGCGATCCCAGTTGTAATTACTGTTGTCAGACCAAATGTATGGGTACGAGCCGTAATACATAGAATTGCTATTGCCGTTACCTAAAGCTCTGAAATAGATCCGAAAATTCAGACGCCAAGTGTCGCCCACATTCAGGTCAGTGGCATTGCCCGAACTCGTACCGATGCTGCTGTAATAAGGCGATTGAAAACTGTTGACGTTGGTAAAGGTAACCTGCGAAGTAACACTCGTAACCTTTATGGTGCCAATATGCCTGAGGGGAGTTTTTTGAGCCATTACCAACCATCTCCTGAGCCTTTGTATCCGAGCATCGTGAACTCGGTTCCTGCGGTGTACGTCGGAGAAGTCGTGTTGCTATACGTCCCGTAATAGACCAAGCTCATATTCATGCTTCGCCACGGGCCTTTACTCCAGTCACGTACAGTCTGATTTCTTTGAGCATCTAACCCGAACGCTCCGTTAAAGAAACGAGTGTTAGTACTTGTGTAGTTATCAGCCATTGTTCCTGTAAAAAACACTTGTTTAGGGCACTGGCTATTTGGCCCCATCAACTGCATCCTGACCCCAAAAGCCTTGTCGTAACTGTCGTCGATGTTGTTGTCGGGACTTAATGGAATGTAACCGAAATAGATAGGGTTAGCGCTGCTTCCTCGCCACCCATAACCGTATTTGGTGTAGCCATACCAAGAACCGTAGGCACTCATATACATTCGGGATACATCAGCGGTATAGCCAGTAGAACTCGGGTCGTGAGTGTCTTGAATTGAGCACCTCATGTATTGGACTTGACCGCTGCCTGCGTCGTCTTTAGTAAAGCTACCTGCGACAACAATTTCGATCACGTCATATCCCGTAGGGATAGATCCAAAAGTAAAGCTGCTTACACTGTCCGTTGCTGGAACAGTGTATTGACCGAGGATGTAACAATGATTGTCGCTCATTAGACTAATCCGCCCCATCCGTACACCGAAATACGGTTATAACTAGAAGAGCCGTTGCCGTAGTTTGTGTACATATTGAAATTCGTGATTGGAGTCCCTGCCTGTAAATAGCCGCCACCCGCACCCGAATAGGCGTAAGAAGTCGAGTTGCCATTCGCTCCAGTGGACTGATATCTCCAAGGCTTAATCACCGTCGAAGACGAATAGTTGTAAATATCTATTGTGATGATGTGCGGATAATCTGAGTAACCAGTGCCATCATTAATGGTTGTACTGCTATTCGTGGTGTAGCCCTGGTAATCGCCTTGGGACCATCCATCTTGAAAATATGAATGAGAACCAGCGGTATTCGAGGGTGTACCACCGCTGTTACTGCCCGAGTTGAAGTTGAAATAACCCGTCCCATACCAGTTTGACTGCTGGGAGTTATGAGCATAGATACGCAAATGCCTGTGAGTCTGTGGAAGGTTGTAAATCCCTTGGTACCCACTTGCTTCAGTAGAAACAAAATGGGACCAATCCTTCTTAGGGTTCATCTCTTCCGAAGAAGTAACAGGCCCAAAAGCCATTCTCGTCGCAGTCGTTACACCAGCCATTAGCTCAGAAGCCCTGCCAAGATCCAAAGGTCAGTGTCGCACTTTGTTAAAACAGCTTGACCGTACTGGCCAGTAATGTTCAGCGCAGCGTTGTACGAGTAAATCGTTACACCAGAACCAGCAACAAATTGTGTTTGACCTGCACCATATTGGACAACGTTGATTGTTGTTCCAATGTCATAGTTGACGCTCGAACTTGGGGGCACCGTTATGGTGTTCACCGCAGCATTGTTCGCTTTGATGAGCTTGCCAGCGTCCCCAGCGACCAACGTATAAGCGGTACCTGTCTGCTCGTTAATCGTGAATATGTCGGTACCAGCTAACTCTGCGTAACTCAAAGAGGTCCACGCAGTAACGCCGTCACCAATCTTGTACTTGTATCCATCAGTTTCTAACCCAAGCTCACCAAGAGCAAGCGTAGGGTTAGCAGAGGTCCAGTTCGTGCTGGAGTCCCGTCGAAGTTGTATTTGTACAGCCATTTATATTCCTTGTGCGTTTCCACCAGTAGCCGTAGCTCCGATGCCTCCATAGTTAGTTGCCGCTTCGCCCCCGTCAAGGTTATTAACGGAAGTTCCGTGAGGACCTGTCGGTCCAGTCGGGCCTACAAGTCCGCCATAAGCCAGCGAACTCCAAGCCGTAACACCATCACCTATCTTTAAGGTCATGGCTGGTTGACCGCCACCAGCGTCAGTTTGGATTGCCATTTCGCCGTCAGCTAAAACGGGATTAGCAGCCGTCCACTCGGCATGGGTTCCTCGGCGGAATTGAATCTGAATAGGCACTACGTTGGCCCTCCTGCGTCAATAGGTGTGACGCCTCCATAATCTCCATTTGTATTTGACTCAGCAACACCACCATTTACGGTTCCTGCTGCTTGACCTGCTGGACCTGTACTTCCCGTGGGACCCGTGGGGCCTACCGGCCCAGGGGGACCACCAGGAGGGCCGATTGGCCCAGTCGGACCCGTCGGCCCCGTCGCTCCCGTTGGCCCAAGAGGACCAACAAGACTAAAACCTGGGGGCCACACACCGCTGACCTTAGGTCCAAAGAAATAGTTGTTGTTTGTATTTAAGTAATAATCCCCGTCAGTGCCAGTAACACTTTGTGGATCACCAACACCGTACAGAATTGTTGAACCTGCTGGGCCTGTCGGGCCAGACGGCCCCTGGGGGCCAGCTGCTCCTGCAGGGCCAGGACCGCCAGCAGTACCAGCATTAGAAACTACTTGCCAATACGTGCTACCTGAAAATGGGGTATTATTTGAATTAGCTGACCTGCAAACATATGACCCGTTGCTGTATTCAACAACGTCGCCAACAGAGTACGACACGCCAGAAGACCACGTTCCTTGATAACGGAAACCGTCAGCATAGGAAATGAGGTTTGTTCCTCCGCCTACATCATTGATGTACGTCGTCCCTGTTGCCATTATTCAAGAGCCCCCACACGATTTTCAAGATCTTGAACTACAGCCACAAGCGCAGATACAACTGACTGATGCCGCCACGTTTGCGGTAAATCAGATGAATCGTATGAAACCCAATCGGGAGCCACATCAGCGACTTCCTCAGCAATAAACCCAGTTTCAGGAGTTTGATTCTGATAATCAATTCCCGAAGCCGTAGAAACGGCAGCATCCCACTTAAATGTTCGTGGAGTTAATGCCGCAATCTTTGTTTTAGCAGCAGCTAAATCAACATCAGTAATATCTTCTTTGTATCGTTCCGAAGAAGAAACAATTCCCAACTGGTTAGAACCAGTCGTTGTGATACCAGCATTAGTAGTTGAAGCAAGCGTTGGCCAACCTGATTGGCTACGCAAATCAAGAACACCTTGTGATTCGGCAATCGTTAAATGAGCGTTGCTGTTGTGAACAAATTGGAAACCAGGAAGGTTGGTTGTTGGAAGACTGTCATTCCACTCAATATAATCTTCAGCCGTGTAATAGTCGTTCCCCATGTAGATACGGGCATAATTAAATCGAGTTTGTACTCGAATATCCCCACCAATATCTACGTTCGCCCCAACATTCAGCCACTGGCAGTCAATACGGGTCCCTAATCCAAGCCCATAATCAGTTGACGTTCCAGGCACGCTCTCGTTTTTGTTGGAATAACCAATAATGTCGCCACGAATCGCCATCGAACCGTTAATCACAAGACGATATTCGGACTCGGGTCGAGCTTCCGCCGCCCCCGAATAGCCTTCACCAGCACGATTCGAATACACCGAGTAACGGTGTTTCTCAGTGTTGTAATTCCCTGCGAAAGCACCAGAAGCAACATCAGTTGGATATGACAAAGCGTGAGTGTTGTTTCCTGGTCCGCTAGCTGTAAACCCAGCACGATACTGATGATCGAGTAACCAGTTGCCAGCAGTTTCACCATTAATATCAGTACCAGTGCTCAAACCAATAACACTATGTTGCGTACTATTCAAATACAGATGGTTTGTGGCTCCAAGAGAAACAGTTCCCGTAGCAGTCAACGTCCCCGAAGCACTAGGATTAACCGCCCTCAACAACCCTGGATAAGTAGAAGGATTACCCGCATCCCCATTAATAAAGTTCTTTACTTCATTCCAGTTATCGTTGTGCTTTGAAGCTTCAATAGCCGTACCTGCCGTGGCACTATGCGGATAAGAGAAATCGACCATTAACGCAGTCTCCTGTGTAGATATGTAAACGCCATAGCATTCACTTCCCAAGCCTCATCGTTGGTAGTAGGACCATCAATCTTCACTTGTATGGCTTTTGCTGTCCCAAGCGTTGGTAGGCGTTCAATGTTTGTGACGCTAGTATTCGGCTCTCCAGCCCACGTAGCAGCCGTAGCCGCTGGTGGGGTAGCTGCCCATGTACTCGCACCCCAGCTGCCTCCTGTGGATGCTTCTGTTTGAACACCAAAAGGCATTTGTTTCGTGTAATCAGAACTGTTGTAATCGACATACAACTTTGCTGTCAAAGCAACCGTATTATCTGAGCTCACGACGATACGTGGTTTCCCCCAACGTTTACGCACAATAGGGTTGCCCCCCACAAGCCAACTCGACGTATACGAACTGTCTATATGAGAAGAAGCAGAACCATAAAAATCTGATTCTAAGTTCTGTTCTAAATGAATAACACGACCCGTGTTTTCTTCACATCCCGCTAAAAGCTCTTGTGCCGCATTAGGTGGAGCAAACGCCAACATTACATTAGCGTCTATGTCGGTCATAGTCCACGCTCCAGGGCCATCAGGTACTCCCAGCGTCGGGTCATAAATCAATACTCGACGTTTAGCGTTACTCCCGCTTGTCTCATCCCAGTCAACAGAAACATATAAACGGTTTTTGAACCAAGCAAGCTGTGGTGGGCTATTGAATTGTAATCTGCCGTCGTCAATCGCTGGCATAAGTTTCTCAAAAACCCAGTTAAATGAGTTTCCGTCGTAAACATAAACGCCTTGCCTGTCATACCAAAAGAACACACCGTAAGGAGTTGACACAGGAGAAGAAAGCGAAACTGACCCAACATCTTGGCTTAAAGCAACAAGACGAAACGAATCAGTGCTGTACCCATACAAAGCATGAACACTATTTGTTTTAAATATCAGTAAACGGTCAGCGAAAGGCACTAGACCCGATAATTCGTCGCCTCGTTCTCCCACGTTGACATCGACATAGTCATAATCAAACCATGTTTCTGGGTCATCGAGTTTAGACCAGCGAACCCGATTCGGATACGCTGTTCCACCTTCGGTGCTATGAGCTACCCAAGCATGATTATTCCAATGACAAGTGTATTTAGCTATAGGGTAGTTACCTGCTGAACCGTTAATGTTTGAAGCCAAGTTCGAAGCCGTTGTGCCGTCATAAACAAAGGACGCAGCATTTCCCGAAACTCCATAAAACTTGTTGTTAGTTGTTTGCCCGTACAAACGATCATTGTTGGTTACCGATACCCCCGAAAGGGCAGTGAAATCACCTGTAGCGGATTCAGCGACAGTAGTACCATGCGAACAGATAACTCGAGGTGTTCCCCCATCAGGAGTGAACTGCGCCAACCCAGTAGCATTTTGAAGTAGCGCTGTTCCGTTACGCACATTTACCCCAAGACGCATTTTGATGCCACCTCTAGGGTCCACATCTACGTTGAGCATCGCTGGGCTCTCCGAAGGCGCAAGATTGAACTGATCTGATCGTAAATTCAAACCGCCGCTAAAGTCTTGCAGCATTTGCAATTTGAAGCCATCTCGTGCCATTCCTACTCCCAGGAATATCGCAAGCGATCAGGCATGATGCTTTGCGAACGCCACCTGGAAGCAAGACGATCATTGATAACCAACGGTTGTGGAGCAGGACTATCCAAATGGCGTGCTCTGAGATTGTCTAACTCTCTAACAAATATGTTGAAATACGAAGCAGCCATATCAAGATCTTCTTGCTGTTCGTAAGCTCGACTCACACCGTAAGTAGCTATCAAAATGTGGAAAGGTTCTGGGAAATCGCTAGGTGAAGTTCCATCTAGCGAACCAGCCCCAAACGCTGTTGGATTCTTGTATCCACGGACATGAATAGTTTTGACACCACCAGGTGTCGGATAAATTCTTGCGGTTTCTCCCCAGTAGCTCCAATAGTATGGATCTCCATTGCTTGCAGAATCCAAAGGATAAACAACGTCTGCGTCATCTCGACCCAAGAACGTCAATACCCAATCGTCTGTTCTTAAAGACTGGATTTCTCGCAAACCGTTAGTCACAGAAGCACCAACAGTCGCTATTGGATAATCTTTTTGTAAACCTACTGTGTCGAAAGTTGTTGAAACTTCATACCAGGGCCAACGTTTTTCGCTGTAAACAATTTGGTCGTAACCTTCACCCAGGAAACGGTTTAATACATCATCGGAAATGTCGCTGCTGTCGATTTCTACAACGCTTCTAATATATGAACGCATTTCTTCGATTTGCATAAACCCTACTCAGGTAGTTGTGAATGGAAAACGCAGCGATTCGTTCCAACCATTGGTGTTGCTTTACACGCCCCACCAGATTTAGTAGTAGATACGCATTTATCTGCAACAACTTCACCAGCGTAAGCTGGAGCTTGTGAGACTTTCCGACCACCTACATATTCGACAGTTAGCCCTTCGGCGTCATCGGTAGGTTGACCGTAAATTCTTGTGTTCTTGCTGTATCCAACTTGGAGGCTACGAGGCATAAGTTCCTAACTATTGGGGGGATGAGAGCCGAAGCTCTCATCCCCCACCGTATAGCTAATTATCAGGTGACACCCTCTAGGTAACCTTGACGGTCCCTATTTGAGCAGGTCAACTGTCCATAGCAAAGGATTTGGCTGAATACCGCATCCTGGTTTGTTGGGCGCACGAACGGCGTTGGCTTAAACCAAGTATCCGAGTGACGCACAAGTTGCAGGTACTTCGTGTTCAGCATGTAGATAACACCGTCGGCGTTAGCTGCATCGAAGGTCCACGGAGCTCCCTTATACATGAGATTCTGGAATCCTGCGTCCGCCATGTCCGTATCGGTGTAGCGGATGTTGCTGGTTAACAGAGCCTCATAGCTTTCATAGTCATCTGCTTTTGAGATGATTATGGTGGGCTGGTCGTTGCCGACGCTTACGCTGTTGTAGCGTGTCGCCAGTTTCGCCAGAGTCAAAGCGCCAGTTGTGGTTGTCGCTTGCGACTTCCAGAACTCGTTGCCTGTTACTGACGGGTCAATTCCACCAAGGGTGTTAGCTGTAAGAGCGGAATCGTTCACAATGTTTGTGAGTCCGTTCCAGTCCTTGTTGGTGTTGCCAGTGCCATCAGCGTGGAACATGGTGTTCATGTTTTCGATGATGGTTTCTTGTGTTTGGAAGATTTTACCTTCGAGAAGGTCAATGATTTGAGCTTCGCCGTTGTTTTTGGCTTCTTCCATACCGTTGATCGTTACGGTAGCCGCATACTGACCCCAGTCGTACTCAGCAGCGGAAATGCCTGTCTGAGCCGCAGTGTCAATAGTGTCGGTACCACTGTACGAAGAAGCGGTTGAGTTGGTGCCATAGATGATTGGAACAACAATCTTTGCGCCACCGCTAACTGTTCGCATTGTTGACGAGTTTGTCAACGCATAGAACAGTGGACGAGCCGAAAAGACGTTGTCAACCAGCTTAGGAACGTAGTTGTTGAGAGTCGTAGTCAGAATCTCATCGAAATTGCTGTTACCAGCCATTTTGAATTACTCCTAAAAGGTTAAGTGCCTAATTGTTCTTTTGCCAGTGCAAACGCTTCTCTGATACTGGTAACACTTTTCGGAGCTTTAGTTTGGGTTCCCGCTTGGGTTGACCCGCCAGGTGTAACAACAGCAGCCGCTGAACGCTTATTTTCTATGATATCGCGTTCTTCTTGCAGCTTATCTGCTGTTGATTTGACGTTATTGAACTGCCAGTGAGCATACGCTGCATCAAGATTAGCTATCTTGTTTTTAACCGCATGGTTTAACAGATCTTGTTTGTCGAAATCTCCGTACTGTTCTTGTAGTTTCAGAACTTCACGTTCTACTGATCGCTGACGCTCTGCAGCTTCTTGTTGCTCAATCTTTGCTTCAAGAACTCGAAGTTTCTTTTCCGTTGGGTCAAGAAATTCGTCATCCTCGATATCGTCGCCTAAAGCCAGAGAAACATCTAGCGTTTCCGCTAGTGCATGCAAAGTCGCTTTAGGGTCTGATTCCAAAGCAGCAACAATCGCTTCGGCTTGTTGAAGCCGTTCACGTTCAGCCGATAAATCCTGCGTTTTGCGTGTATAATCCGCTTGACGCTGGTAACCGTTTTGAAGTTCGGCCAAGGTGACCTGCTGTTCTTCGCCATCAATCTTGATGGTGTAAAGCTCACCAGGTTCTTCTGGAACTTCTTGTGCAGCATCAGGAGTGTCAAATTCGACGGGTTCCTCTGCTGCTATTTCTTCTATTTCGGACACAAGCCCTCCTGTGAGTCCTAAATGGTTGCTCACCCGTAACAGCAAAGGTGTCCCACTTAGAGTGCTGGAAGATCCATACCCATCTGATTTTGTAGTTGCGCTAGCAACTCAGGAGGTATTCCACCAGTGGGAGCGAACGCCCCACCTTGCGGATTCATTGCCCTGGGATCCACAGAACCAGGCATAGGAGGCGCTCCTTCAGGCGGAACTTGACCTTCTTCTGCAGCGACAGCTTGATCAGGTGCTTGCATCAAGAACTTCTCTGGATCTTTGATACCAAACCCTGATTCCAAAACATGAACCGCTAAAGCTTGTGGATCTATAACAGTGCCAACCATTGGGGAAATAGCGTTCATCAAGCTAATAGCTTGCTGCTTCCTAATTGTTTCGTTCATGGGTTGCGTTGAACCAGCTTGAACTGAGAAATCGTATTCTCCGACAATGTCATCTCGAGAGTAATTAACAAACATGTCTTCGCCACTAATAGTGACTCGAGCCATTTGTTGCCCAGTCATAAACTGTTGCATTAACTGAATGACACGTCGAGCAACACTTGAAATTCCTATTTCGACAATAGCCAACTTGTCTGCCGCTCGAGCGTTCTGGGCGTCAGCAATAATGCTCGCTTCAGTAGCAGTACGCCGTATCTCAGGCATTGCTCCACGAGCATACTCTGAAATACCAGAAACCGTATTTATGTCTTGTTCGATGATATCCGAATACGCATAAATTTCAGGGCTGATAGGCACCTGCGGCATGGGGATAACAACTTCATTCAAAGGCCGGTTCTCGTCTACAACAGGAACCATTCGACCATCTTCTTCGGATTCTAAAGCCTCGCGGCCTTCAGGTCCGAAAGAACGCTCATGGTAAAGATATTTTCTGGCGTAACGCTTCCTGTCGTTCATCAACTGAGAACGAGTTTTGTCGAGCTCTAATTGTAAAGACTCGATAGATTCCAAATCACCTATTGGATAGAACTGGCCTGGTACATCGTAGTTTCGAAGCATCGTAAATGGATGCCCATAGGCGTAAGGCATTGCAACAGGGTCCACAAGGAACTCGTCGCCACCTTCAGCATAAACTGCGACAGTGCTTGCCGTAATATCGTAAAATTCCCAGATAACTACTTGATCCTCAAGGAACTCCCAACGATCATCAAGCATCGCATAAGTATCTTGATTCAAATTGTAGTCGGCGTTTGCTGAAAGGCGTCTTCGCGCTGACGGCTTATACTTCGGGTCTTCTTTTGCTTCTTGCAAAGGACGAGTTATCCGTTGGGCTATCCACTTTGCGTCCTCGATGCAAGTCGCTGCTGGATCAACAAACATATCGAACGGTGATACTCGTTCAACAAACGGCTGATCTTCAACGACACGCATAACGGTAGAAGGAATATTTGCGGCAACGTCACCAGCAGAAGGAAGATCTCCTGCTAAATCGGGAGTTTCAGTAGCAAATGCGTCGAGCTCGAACATTGCTGATTCGAACATCCCATCACGCTCATCGTCGCTAATGCGCTGTTCTTGTTCAACAAATTTCCAACCAGTTTTTATCCACCCATGCCCAAAGATCAAGAAATCTTTGACAGACCTACGGAAAGGAGTTCTGAAATCATGGTGTTTCCAAAGATAATTTGCTACAGCTTCAACAAAAGCTGCCCTGTCACGGTTCTCTGGGTTCGTTGCTTGAACAACAATTTTGGGGTAGTTAACAGCAACACTTGGAGCAATAACGTTAATCGTAGAAAACGCTAAATTAACCGCTATTAAATCAGAGTTCGTTGACGTAGTAGAAGGCCAATGTTTGCCCTTGTACATGTCAACAAGCCGTCGCCAAGTTTGCTCGTACTGCTCTTGATCACGCCAACGTTTACACTTATCAACTTTATCAGTGTAGCTTTCAAGTTTTTCTTGCCGTGTTTTTCGAGCCATACTAGAACTGGGCTTTCTCTGGGAGTTTCTCTATGTTCCGACCCTGCGATATAGCCTCAGAGTAAACCTTTGCTTCACGTTCGCGTCTCGTCAAACCCTGCTCATCTCGAGGAAGCATCGACTGGTAACCTTGCCCCGTAGAAACAGTAATTGACTTCAGGCGCAAATGGCGTTCATAGAGTTCTTTAAGCTCCACAAGCGGAACTTGGCCACGCCGTTGTATGACGTACTCAGAGAACTCTTCAAACGTGGCCCCATCTCGTAGGACCGCCACAATCAGCCAGCGTCGTGGCCACGCAGATCAGGCTGCTTGCCTGGTTCTACTTTGCCAGTTATCCCATGCTGATTTCCAGGCGTGCTACGCACCCCTGTTTGGCCATATCCGCCAGTTTGGTTAGCGTATTTGCCTGCGTCCATGCGCTGCTTAGGAGACTGTGAACCACCTGGTTCCCAAATAGGGTTAGCAGACACACTGCTACCCCGCTCCATTTTAGCGTTTTTCCCTTTGGCACCATCTACAGTGCCGCCAGGAGTATGAGCGATGTTTCTTCCCATCAAAACTCCAATAAAGTCGACTACCCATTGCCTCAGGGTGTCCCACGAATGCTTCTAGATCCTATTCTGAAAGGATCCGCCTTGTCACTATTACCGTTAGCAAGACGGGCAAACCAATCAACAGTCCAATAATCATCATGTTTTTCAACATACTCAGGAGCATGAGCGTACTTTCTCATCTGGTTAGCCAAAGCTAACGCCATTACACGGTCATCAAACGGTGAACCTGACATTCCCCCTCTATCGTTACGAACAAAAGTTCTAAGTTCAGCAACAGTGTGCTTATCATAAATTGTGAGCTCATTATTTCTCATAGCTGAACCAAGCTCATCGATCATCAAAGGCTTAGAAGTTCTAGTGGTTTTCCAACCATACTCTTGAGAAACACGGTTATTCACCTGATTCAAAGCTCTGCGCCTATACAACCTTGGATACCCCAAATGACGCAACTCCGTGATCGTAGTCAACCCGTGGTTGTTTGATTCAACACAACACAAAGCATCCAAATAGTAAAGCCCAACAGCATGAACTTCCTCAGCGAGCTCATCAGGCGCAATATGGCCATGCCAAATAGCAGATTGCTCACCCGTATTCACATCCAAAACCTGAATAACACTGTAATCGCCGTGTTTCAAACCCTCAGCCGTATCAACACCCATAACATACGCATGACGGCTCTGCGGTTCCTCAAAAACAACAAAAGTCATTTCCTGAACTCCACATGATTTCCTTTACGCCACATGTACCCCTGAATACCAGGACGAACATACTTACTCATCTCATCCAAAATATCTAAATCAAACACAGGGTTACCTGAACGAATAAACGCCTCTTCAGGTGTAGTCGGATACTCCTGAGCAAGCTGCCAAGGCAACATAGACTCAACCTTGTCCTGATACCAAGCATCCCCACGATCCTCAGTCGCAGACCACGGAAAAAACATAGGCGAAAACTTGTTAGCCCCAGTTGTGGACCCCACCCAAAGATCGTGAAAAAAGTTTCCAGAACCATTAGCAGTACTTAAACCAATAATACGGCCCCCCACATCCGCCACAGGCTCTATCGACGCCCACGCCTCCTCGGGGTTCGGCAAAAATGCCCACTCATCAACCACAATAAGTGTCGCTGATTCACCACGGGCAGGATCTGAAGCAGAAGGCATCGACGTAATCTGGCTTCCGTTGTCAAACCCCATCCGTTGCTGATGCTCAACCAAAGACTTAGGTCCACGTTCAATCATCCATTTCGGTAAATGCTGAAACCCGTACTTTGTTTTACGCAACAACAACACAGCTTCACGCTCAGTACGACTCAAATCAATAATGTTCTGGTCAGCATGAAAAAACGCTAACCAAAACTGGTGAGCAGCAACCAACGTCGTCCACCCAATCTGACGGGCCTTCAACGTCAACGAATACCGCTCACTTCCCCACTCATCCAACGCAGATCTCTGAGCATCCCTTAAAGAAAACAGTATTCTTCCATGAGCAGGATGAGCAATGGACCAGTAGTTCTCTAAGAAGTAAACTTCATCACGGCGACACTTACGCCACTCCACCTCACACTTTAATTCATCGAGTCTAGACATGCTTACCAACCACTACTGGTACGTCCCAGAGGCGCTAACCCCACAGCAGTGCGACGCGATTCAACACGCCGCTGCTCAAGCTCAACAAATCGAAGGATTCCACTTCGGATCAGAGAAAGACCATCGAAAGTCACAGATTTCCTGGCTTTACGATACCGAGATTGTTCAACCCGTTGCTGCACAAATGCGTCAAGCCAACACAGCAGCAGGATGGCAATATGACCTAGAAATAACAGAAGCACTCCAATACACCAGGTACCAGCCGTCAGGTTACTACGAGTGGCACGTCGACGGAAACCAAGACTACCACGCCGCAAGAAAGTACTTTCCAGAAGTACCAGCCCCGATTCCACTAAACGTCACCCCATTCCCAAACCTACAAGGAACAGTCCGAAAACTTTCCGCAACCGTCAACCTTTCAGACCGAAGCGAATACACCGGCGGGAACCTCGAAATAAGATGCTACGACCAAATGCACATCTTCCACGACTCCCCCAGAGGATCCATGATCATATTCCCAAGCTTCATGGAACACAGAATCACCCCAATCGAATCAGGAGAACGCCACAGCGCAGTTCTCTGGTACAACGGCCCGCCGCTACGTTAAAACGCAACAAAAAACACCCTCTGACCTGGGGTTTTATCATCGAGTTGCATACAAATAGAAGCCAATCAACAACCCAAATCTTTCCGCAACTGCTCCCACACAGACCACTGAGACTCAGTCCACGTATGATCAATCGTGTTATACAACTGCGAACACTGAGGCCCATAACCAGGAACCAAATCAGTTCGCACCACAGGCACAGGATCAGATTTCTCCTCACCAGGCCACAACATCATTAATCCAGAGATCCCAGCAACCAACGCGACAACCGCCGCAGTAATGGCCTTAATGATCTTCTTAATCGCCTCGGACCAAACATCAGCTTTTTCTGCAACATCCTCTATCGTCAAAACGCCCCCCTACTGGCATGACTCACACACCTCAACATCATCCAAACCACACTCCAATGGCTCATCATCCAAAAACGGGTCAGTCAACAACTCAGGCCGCTCACCCATCTCCTCCAACTGCATCCACATCCCGTCATCACGCAAATCCTGAATATCAGGCATCGTCACCCCGAAAACCATCCAAAAGACTTTCGAGTTCCTCAACAAGCGCCTCATCAGACAAACCAGACGCATCATCATCAACAATGATCTGCCGCTTCGGCGTAAAACGGTCAACATACTGCAAATACAAAGAAGCAGCCTTCACATCCCCCTGAGCAGCCTCCCTGTACACCGCATCAATCACAGACTGCACACGCTCAACATGAATATTCAACTCCGCAGCACGAGCCTCCCACTCCTTACGAAACCGAGGATCACGCTTCCAACGCCGCAACGAATCCTCATGCACACCATTAGCAACAGCCCACTCCTTCTGAGTCTGTGGAACCCTCTCAGGCCCCAACAACAGCCACTCCAAAAAACTTTTCCAAAGCTCAGGCATAATTTTTTCGCCAGTATCAGGATTGGTTACCCAACCCTTACCTCCACCGTTCTGCGGCATTTCTACTCCTATCGTCATAAACAGTCAGATATGTCCCAACAAAAAACTAGCAACTATTTTGGGACACTGAGCTATCATAGATAGCAGCTAGCGCGATCTGGTGACCTACGGTCACAGAACCACAAGCCAGCCCCCTTAAAGAAATAAAAAAAGAACGCACTGTCCCTGGATATCTATACATAAACGGGGGCATAGCCCCCCTGGGGGCCTAGGGTGGGTACGGCTCTGATGTCCTCTAAATGATAGGTCGCTTCGGAACTGGTCGATTGCTGGCCGAAGTCGACCAGCTGCTGCCAAGTCGGCCACGGTCACCAGGCCGATCTCTCGTCGTCATCACTTAGCGCCACATATCCGTTGACGTCGTTTTCGGCTATCGGTCGGTCGGCGCTCGGATCCGATTCGACGAACGACGACGGTCGGCCGGTCTGTCGGCCTGGGTGTCGATCTCGGATCGATCGCAGCTGGTCGATTACTGCCACGGCTCGGCCTGGGTCGGCTTATCGACAGACAAAGAGCTCATCGACTGCTGCCAAACAGCGGCAAAGAGCTCCGAACTAACCGAACCGCTGCGAGCAGCCGGTAACCGATCATTCGGCGAGTGTTTGGGCGTGTTTTTTTTGGGGGGTGGGGGGCGTGCTTTTGTGCGTTTTTGGTCCTGGCGGTGGCGGCTTTTTGGTGGCATCCTGGGGGGCTAACCAATTCGAATTCTGGAGGTTCGATGCATAACCAATTAACTACGACGTGGCCTTGGGTCACGACACCAGGGGCGCTGCTTCTGGTGCTTATCGCTTTAACGTTCGCGGGGCTCGGGGCTTATCACCGGCGCGGCAAACTCGAGATCGATGAAGCCGAGCGGGCGAGATACCGACGCGAGCTCTATTCGACGGCGGAGGCAGTGGCGCGGCATCGCTTGAGGCGGGGCAAGTGAAGAATCTGTCTAGGTCGCTTGAGGACCGCGGGCCGTTCGAGGTCGAGCCCTTCGAGCCTGGGTCTAGGTCTAAGGCTAGGGCGCTCGAACTGTGGAACCGGCGCCGAGTTCGGTTCGGCTTGAAGGCTGCTCGTGATTGGGGCGGCGCTCCGCTGCTATCGGCGGAAGTTGGCAAGCTGGAGAAAAACGAGATCCACACCCTGGGCCTAGTGCTTGCCCCGTCGATGTCGAGCGGCCTGGTTAACGCTTGCGCCTGGTCGACTCCAGGCTGCGAGCCGCCCAACTGCCTCAGTGGTGCCGGCCATAACGGCCACGAGCGCAATCACCGAGTGCGGGCCGCTCGAACCGCTTTTCTCTATGAGTGTCCTTCGACCTTTTGGCGGGTTGTGGGCGGAGAGCTCCGCCGAGCTCTTGATCGGCATGGTTCCGTGGCTTTTCGTGGCAACACGCTCAGTGATTTACGGCTTGAGCGAATTGTTCCGAGTTTGGGAACTTGGCAAGGCTTGACGCTTCTCGATTACACGAAGGCACCACCACGGGCTCGCCGTGGCGCTGCTGCTGCAGGGTGGCATCTCGTCCACTCGGTAACCGAGCGGCACACCGCCGCCCAAGTCGACCGGCTGCTGCTTGAGGTGCCGGTTGCGATTGTCTCCAGTGCGCCGAGCTTGCCCAAATCGGCGAAGCTCGAACACTGCCGCCGACTAATCGACGGCGACAAACATGATGAGCGCTGGCGAGATCAAGCGGGCGATGTGGTTCACCTATCCGTCAAGGGCAAGATGCCCCGCAACGGCGGAATCGTTCGCAATGACCTATTCGGCTAACGCCTGGCGGCGGTTAGCTGCCCTAATCGCAGCTGCTCGACTACTGCCAGGCGGGCCGCCTAATTGACGGTCACAGCTGCTCGACTGCTGCCGAGACATCAGAAAAGCCGCCCTCACGGGCGGCTTTTCCATTTTTGGGGGGAAGGTGCGAGGGGCTGCTATTCGGCGAGCCTGCACCCTTCGCATGTTTGGGGGGGTGTGTGGAGTCGTTCCTGCCTATCGAGGCCGAGCGCCGCCATGAGCGCCGCCGGTTTGTCGAGGGGTAGGGGGCGGTGCCACGTCCCGAAACACTTAGGGCAGCGCTCTTGAATGATTGCCCCGCTCATTTGTTGATTCCTGCAGCGTTAACTACTTGCTGGAAGGTCAACAGTGGCCGCCTGAGCGGCCATTCTTGGGGCTGATGGTCAAGGTTGCCGCCTGCTATTGAGTGACACCAGTCGAGCACCGCTTCATCCTCGCCACAGGGGCTGCAGATGTAGGTGTCTTCGTGATGTCTGCTCAGGGCGTTGTGGACTAGCTCGGTGGCTAGTGGGTGAAGGTCGCACCGTGGACAGATTGTTGCAAGGTTGGCTCTCATACTTCACCGCCTAGAGCCTCGAAGATTGCATCAAGTGAGGCTCGCCGGTTTTCGTCGGCGATCTCATTTTGGAACGCTTCACGGCTCGCCTCGGTTGCTCGCTTCGATGCCTCGCTGAACATGGCTAGCCCGAATTGCTCACCGGCTAGGCGACCAGTCAGGCTGAGAGCCTGCAGAAGTGTGGCGATTGTTTCTTCTAGCTGTTCAACTTTTTGGGCTAGCTCGGTGACTGTCGAGTTGGGTGCAGATTCGTGGGCCACGTCGTGTAGCTCGTGTGTTGCTTCGAGGTGTTGCACCGCTGCTTTAACTGCGTTCGTGAACGCATGACCAGTGCTGCATGACCGGCCAGGCGAGTAGTCGTTGAGTAGAGCTTCGACTTGGTCGTGTTTGTTGTCCTCGAACCATTGGCTGACCAGACTGTTGTTGCCTTCGAGGTCTTCGAGGCGGCTTTTCCAGTCGTGGTACCAGTCTTGCGATGTGACGATGTCGCTGACCTCATCCCAGATGTCGCGGTTGTCGTTCGCTATGTCGGCGATGACGTTCGAGTAATTGAGCAGCATGTCTTGCCAGTCGACTTGGTCGATGACGTGCTCGGTTAGAGCTTCGAGCGCTCCTTCGTCGAACTCGGCGGATACATCGCCGAGTTGAATGGATATGTGCATTGCGGCCTCCCTGGTCGCTTAGTTAATTAACAGTTCCTATTTAACCATGTGGGACAGACAATTACTAGAACCTTTTATTGGGGATTATTGGTGGCGGCGTTTACTGGCGTTGCTTTCGAGTTCGAGTGCAGCTGCTCGACTGCTGCCATTCGTTCGTTTTTTTGGCGTCGAGCGGCGAGAAAAAGAGAGTGGCCCGCCGCTGCGAGGGGGTCACAGTGACGGGCCACGATTTATGTGGGGGGATATGTTGTGTGGGGGGCTATGCCAGTAGCAGAACTCTATCGGTGTTGAGTGTGCTGCTGCACCCTGCTCC
>VTLG01005808.1_pt1 | contig 38344 bp, 48 predicted proteins | sample 4694571 | NCBI WGS metagenome assembly VTLG01 (sample SAMN12604809, study PRJNA352737) | marine metagenome | biome: ENVO:00000447; feature: ENVO:00000209|ENVO:00000569|ENVO:01000036; material: ENVO:00002151; isolation source: viral sequences binned using virsorter ...
ACCACAGTCTGGCCATGCCATTTAACTTTTTTCTTTTTTGGTTTTTCTAACATATTTATTCCTTTCTAATTCATCCTACATGATCCCGGAGCTCTAGTCAACCCTGTGTGTGCTTGCTCGTCTATACTTACTTATATTTTTTTCTACTTTAGAACGATTCTAAAGTTGGCCAAGTACTTGACTTGCGCTTGCGTGCCTATCAAGTTAGTCCGGACCTAGCTTTCAGTACTTGACCCCGGATCCAACTGGTTTCGATTTTAAGCTATGCGCCAGCTGGATCTGGGCTCAAGGGCGCCTCTACAGGGAATACAATAAATTGTTTCCTAATCAAGGCGCCAATTGGCTTTTGCTTATCATCAAGCCATTACAGCTCTATCTTCAGCAAATTCTATTAACTAAACCAATAAATAATACATAAACTTACGAGTGCTACTATTGGATAAAACCATATACTTTCTAATATCATTATACTCCTATATAGTCCCTTGACTTTTAAATGTCAATAGTTTAAAAATCTATTTATGCAACAACAAACAGAAAGGAAAAAAATGAGTAGAATAAGACTTAATCAAGAGTACAGAAACAAAATCGCAAATCGTATGCGAGTACATCTTGAACAAGAGAACACGCAAGAGAAAGAGAAATATCTTCAAGCAAGGGAAGAAATGAAACCTTTACAAGATATCACTTGGAAACTTGCTGAACAAATAGTTAGACGACACTACACACCCGAAGATGTTAAAATGGCATATCACTTACAGAACAAGTTTCAAAATGTAGATACTATTGCGAAAGATAGTTGTTTTCATTTTGGTTATATGGGTGAGGTAGAGGATAGAGATCAAAACGATAAACCAATAATGAAAGATAAATTTATTGAAAGTCATTTTGATTTTAGACTTAATGGTAATATTAATGGCGAGGAACATTCCAAGTCAGAAGATTTTGGCTATGCTTATTTTCGTGACGAGTTAAAAGGTCGTGAGAACTGCAACCCAGATATTAATATTGAAATGAAAGACAAGGACAGAAATCCTCACCAACAAAAAATCCAAGATGCTAACGACAAATATCTTGGAACTACTGGTGGTCGAGATAATCAAACTTCTTATGCAAGAGAGTGGAACAATGATTATGTTTTAGATTTAATTGGGCGAGAGTATTGCCGAGATAGATCAATAGCTTGTTCAAAAGAGGAATATGACACTCTAATGTTCTGGCAACAAAAGAAAGGTCATTTAATTACTTGTCATCAAAAATGGATTGAGAGTGTTTTAAATCAAATGAAAGAAATTAAACTTGGTTTAAAAGGTTATAAATTTTTAGACGAGGCTTTAGAGTTATCAACTGAACTTGGTTTAGATATTAATGACGCAGAAATAATTAGAACTAACTCAACGGGCTTGGTTATTTACAATCCTAAAAATCTTGCGGAAAGAATAAAAGGTATGAAGAATAAAAACATATCAAGAGCAGATAAGATAGCCGCTAGACTAAAATACAATCAACAACAATCACAATAAACACCATTGACATATTAGGGATAATCAAGTATTATCCCTATTATGGACAAATCAATAGAAAGAAATAAAACCTTTAAAATCAAGTACACTAAAAATGATGGCGAAGAAGTTAGACGTTTCGGCATCATCAATGACGATTGTCGTGGACTTGGGAATAGACAAAAAGACAATCGCCCTTTTTTACATTATTTTGATTTAGATAAAAAAGGATATAGATATGCAACTAACTGGGAGATACTATGAAGAAAATAGAAAGAAGAACAGTTGATGATCACTTGCCTAAATGGCTACACTCTAGAGTTTTGAGTGCAGTTAATTATATTTGGCAAGGCAAAAACGCAGGTATGGAAGAAAGTGTTAGACGCATTAAGCAAGTTGATGATAGTGGACAATTTACTTCGGAAGAAATGGGTTGGGTGATGATGTTGCTCACACTTCCTAAACTTCAAACTATTATTGAAAGTTCAGAAGATTGGATAGCATTTAAAAAACAGAAAGAAAAAGAAAAGAAAGCGAGTGTGCATTAATGAAATATTGCCAAGGACCAAAGTGTCATACTTATCATACTAAGGATAGAATACGAGGACCAAAAGGCGATAAGCATTATCAGACTAGAAGAAGATCAAGCTTTTATTATCTCAATGGCAATGCGTGTTCACTGAACTGTCAAGATGATTGGTTTCAAAAGTTTGGTGAGCAGGCTCTCAATCACGTCGGCAGACTAACCGAGCCTAAACGAACTGATTGTGATAATGCGTGGTATAAATACTCTAGCTATAATGGTTATGATAACACACCGCGATACAATAGATTCTTCGTTAATGATTTACTTGGTCGACGCGTCCCAATCACAGAAGAACAATATCAAGATGAGAATTTAGATCGTCCATAACTACACACCCAACGCGCTAACGCGCGTTGGGGTCCTTATCCAACCCAAAAAATCCCTCGACCAACGACCCCCCAACCCCCTTTTTTAAAAAGGGGTCCCACTACTTTTGGTTGAATTGCTTGATTTAGAGTGCCATAGGTGTTAAAAACTTTTTGGGACTCCTAGTATGAACCTAGATAATATAGATATTAGTAAATTGCCTGCCGATGTCCGAAAGACCTACAAGCGTTATCAGGTGATGCACGCAGAAAAAAAGATACAGAACCGAGCTAAGGAAGACTTTCTTTCTTTTGTTAAGTGCGTCTGGCCTGATTTCATTGAAGGGTCCCATCACAGGCACGTTGCAAAAAAATTTAATAAATTAGCCACAGGCGAAATTAAAAGATTAATTATTAATATGCCACCACGGCATACAAAATCTGAATTCGCATCTTATCTGCTACCCGCATGGATGGTGGGCCGTAATCCAAAATTAAAGATCATTCAAGCTACCCACACGGGTGAACTTGCGATTAGGTTCGGTAGAAAAGCAAAAAATTTAATTGACTCCCAGGAATATGCAAAAATTTTTAAAACTCGTTTACAAGAAGACTCCAAGGCCGCTGGTCGGTGGGAGACGGCACAAGGTGGAGAGTACTTCGCCGCTGGTGTAGGCGGAGCCATCACGGGTCGGGGTGCCGATCTATTGATCATCGATGATCCCCATTCAGAGCAAGACGCCTTGAGCGAAACGAGTTTAGAAAACGCGTACGATTGGTACACGTCAGGACCCCGTCAACGTCTTCAACCGGGAGCTTCGATCGTTCTCGTTATGACCAGATGGTCTTTAAAAGATCTCACAGGACTTTTATTAAAAAATCAAAAAGAAGTGAAGGCCGATCAATGGGACGTGGTCGAGTTTCCAGCAATCATGGACGACGGATCACCGGTCTGGCCTGAATATTGGAAACAAGACGAGCTGGAGAAAGTTAAAGCTACCCTTCCGGTTGGAAAATGGAATGCGCAATGGATGCAAGCGCCGACGTCAGAAGAAGGAGCGATTATTAAACGGGAATGGTGGAGAAAATGGAAGCATTCATGGATCCCGGACCTGTCTCATGTGATTCAAAGCTACGATACCGCGTTTTTAAAAAAAGAAACAGCCGATTTTTCGGCCATTACCACGTGGGGAGTGTTTTATGAAAATGAAGATGCACCCGCTAATTTGATTTTACTCGATATGGTCAAAGGTCGGTGGGAATTTCCCGATTTAAGACGAAGAGCGCTTCAACAATATAAATATTGGACGCCTGAAAGTGTTATTATCGAATCAAAGGCCACGGGACTTCCGCTCACTTATGAATTAAGACAGATGGATATCCCGGTCGTGAATTTTACCCCCTCACGGGGCAACGACAAGCACGCTCGTGTCAATTCGGTTGCACCTTTGTTCGAATCTGGTATGATATGGGCGCCGGATCAAAAGTTTGCTGAAGAAGTCATTGAAGAGTGTGCTGCTTTTCCGTTTGGCGACAATGACGACTTGGTGGACAGTACCACACAAGCTGTTATGCGTTTTAGACAGGGCGGATTCCTCTCTCACCCTGAAGATTACAAAGAGGACAAAGTAGATCACATAGGTAGGACTTATTATTAATGAAAAAAGAAATTTTTAAACTGCTCGTTGCCGAATTTCAAAAATTAGGCATCAATCCCACGCAATGGCTGGGAACAAGAACCAATGTCAAAAGAATTAGCAAAAAGAACATGGCGGAGTCGCCCATTAATGAATATGCCTTTAATAAAGAGTTAGAAACTCAAGGTAAAGACCGATTATTGAAATTATTCAACGAAGAAGCAAAATATCTGGGTCAACTCAACGATATGCAGGCTGCAACCCTATTACAGAATTTAAAAACCGTTAATAAAGTGATGAATCCCCCTCCGAAGCCGGAAGCGGGCATTTACCAGTTTTCAAGATTTCCAGGCAAGAAATTAACACCCGATGAGTTCACCGGGCAGGCTGCCGAGAATGAACAGAAGATTCAAAGTGCTCTTTTGAACCAGGCGATGAAAATATCTGCGGTGGATCGAACCTTAGCTAAACGATTGAATTTAGATATGTCAAAAGCGGGTGATTGGGAGAAATTACAAACATGGAAAGATAAACACGGAGTTCCTGACTGGGCTAAAGAGACAAAAGAGGGAGTCGGGTCGTTATTTAAAGTGACTGAAGACAATCCGTTAGCCGATATCGGAACACAACTCGACTTGATTGAAAAAGAAGGAAAATCTTTAGTGGATCAAGCTAAAAAGTTAGTGGATAAAGCTTGGGAGATGTCTCCTGAAGGAATGGCTTATCGTGAAATGAGTCGAAAAGATATTCTACGTAGAGGCAGTGAAGGCAAAGGTTTTGCAGGTGGAGTCTTTGGTGACAGATCCGATGGCTATTTTAGAGCTCTCGTTAGACCGTTTTTAATTGCTCAACATGAAAAAGGCAAAATTAAGTTGGCTGACAACGTTTTAGAATCTTTAAAGAATAGTGATGACATTAAATCGGGCGGTGGCATGGATTTCATGTACCCTGATCCGGTCAGAGTGTTCCGTCAACATTATGGCGATGATGCTTTTGATTTAATTCCTGATTTAGATAAATTTGGTATGGGACCTTCGGGTTATGGCCCCACAACCGAAACTAGAGTAAAAGTTTTAGAAGAAGTCATTGGAGAACCGATTCTGAAAAAAGGATCCGACAAACCCGGGGATTATTTAACCAAAGGAGAATTTCAAGCGAAGATGGATCATGAAGATGAAGTCTTGGGATATATTCAAAGACGTGAAGGTCGATTTGGCGATATGAGTGATAAAGAATTAGCGGACGAAGTAACGGGGACATTAAACAGAAAAGCTACCTTAGAAGATTTGATGAATAAGGCTTATCCTGCATCTGATTTAGAAAAATTGGCTTTTGATCCTGCAACGAAGGCTAGCGTAGGAGAGAATATAACGGGTGGCTTTAAAAAAGGTACAAAGAAAGATCCCTTTGGAATTAGACTCATGAAGAATTTTGATCAAGACTTAACCGATGAAGGTTTAGCAAAGGAAGGTTATAACCTTCAAGAAATTGATATTCTTAAACGAGCACGAAATGTCATGAAAGATCCTGAAAAAGATGTCAGACATCCAACCGAAGCGATGCGTTGGGTCAGAGGTGAAATGGCCGATGAAGCGGGAGTGGATATTGATGAGTTCATGACCGATTTTAATTGGGACGATACGTTTGATCCTTCTGATAAATTTGCTCACGGCGGTGGCGTCGGCTCCATGTTTAGGAGAGTTTAATGACTGCAAAAGTTTCCGACGAGATAAAACAAAAAATAGTTAAATATCTTAAAACTGATAAGGCTAAATTCGTTGACCCTAATACTGGCAAAAGAACTACCAAGATTGATAGTTATAAATTAAATGAATTTGTAAAGAATCTTTTAAATTTAAAAACTACGGATCATGCTGCCAAGAGAATATCTAAATTCAGACTTCGATATCCTAGTATTTTTGCAGGCAAGGTTTTTAAAAAACCTGAAATGAGTGAAGCAGACAGACTAATCATGAGAAGGAAAAGTGTAGCAGACTACAGAAAGAAATTTCCTATTCAAAGGACGCAAGTTGAAAAGAATATTACTAAAGAAGTTAATCCTGCTACTGGCTCAACTAGGTACAGGCTCCAGTTTAAAAGAAAAGGTGAGAAGGGTTTTTTAAGTGAGTATAGCGACTCTCTTTCTGGAGTAAGAAAATTAAAAAAAGAACATTTAGAAAAATTTCCAAATTTAAAAGATTATGACGCAGAACTGGTTGATGATTTTATTAAGTCTAATCTGGACCAAGGAAATAAAATTAAACACAGTGAGTTAATAGCTAAAATAGACGACGCCGGTTATCCAAATCCTGAGGATAAATTGAGACGATTAATAAGATATGGGGATATAACCCACAAAGATATTATTAAGGATTATCAGGTTGCAGAGCCCGGTGAAGCAAGAAAATTATTCAATGAATACGACGAAGTGATTGCAAAAGCAATTAAAGATAAAAACACTAAGGCGGCGATTCCTTTAAATCAGTTCTTATCTAAGAAACTTAATATATCCACTGATGACGCCGAGAATTATCAAAGAAGTGCTAGTTTCAGAAAGAAGGATATTATTGAGCCAAAGATACCTTATTATGAAGCTAGAGAGAAAATTTTAAAACCTGAATATGACGCAGCTAAAAAATGGTATACAGATCAAAAATTACCGTGGAATAAAAAAGCCGTTGAGACCGTACGAAAAGTTATTTCTTCTAATCAAGATAAATGGGTTCCTCCAAAATTAAAACCAGAACTTTTAGACAGAGCAATGGTCAGAGTTGCCCAGGAACTTAAAATAGACCCCGACGCTAATGAAGCACAATTAGCAAGACAAATTTATGGTGATGATAGCATTAAAAATTTAAAAAACATAAGAGCAGATGTTTCAAAGTTTTCTGAATTTTTAGTGGGAGCCAGAGAGATTGCAGGTTTAAAGCTTGGTAATTATTCCCTTGCACAAAAACAAGAGTTACTGGGTCATATTTTTTATCCTGGAATGTTTAAATTTGGATCAGGACTAATTGGTAACCGAATGGTCACGGTTAGGGATTATCTTTTAAAACCCTCTGGTAGAACTTTAAAATCCATGCTGACTGCCTTACAGCCCGGACTTGGACACCAGAGAATTGACATTGATGAAGTTATTGGAAGAGCAGCAACTTATGAAAAAGCACCTGGATACACTGAACTAGGTCAAGTTTTAAAAACAAAGATTAATCAAGATAAAGGTAAGTTATTAGATAACAATTTTTCAAGAATTTTCAACCAGATCATGGATGGAAAAACCAAAGATTTTACTTTGGATGGAAGAAAATATAATAGTGTTGAAGACATCGCTAAAGCATGGAACACCAAATCCAGTAAATTTGCAAAAGATTATGGAATTCATACGGCTCAATTAAGAGTCGGAAAAGATTTAGATCCTAGAAAATTAGTTAAGCATTTTGGCTTACTAACGCCTGAAGCTCAAAAAGATATTTTAAGGGTAGCTCGGACGAAAGGACTTGCTATAGAAAGTGAAGCTCTTCCGATGACGGCTATGACGGATATATGGGAAGCACGAGGTAAAGGAATTGAACCTAAGAGTTTATCTTTTTATAAAAGCATTGTTCCTGAATTTGCCAGACAAGTTTACGCAACCGGTGATAAAGACTATATCAACATGTGGGAAGAGAGAGCGGGTTGTTCTGAAGGATGTTTAGCTAGAAAACCAGGAATAGTTGGAAGGTTGTTACAAAAAATGCCCAAAGGCGGGAGAACCGGAGCGATATTAGCTGGTCTCGGGGCCGTGGGCGCTGGTACGTATGCCATGATGGGTGGAGCAGAAGCCGACACCATGAAGTATAACCCAACCACAGGAGAATTTGATAACGCAGAAGGCGAACCCGAAACACAAGAAGGTATTTTAAACTGGATCGCAGACAATCCGATTAAATCAGGACTGGCTCCGATCCCTGCTTTATTAGGCGTTTCCCATTTCGCTCCTAAAGCAGCCGCTAGAGCTTTAACGAGTTTCCCAGCGTTAGTTGCACCAGCCTTAGCCGCAGAAAAATTATATCAATACAAAGAAGGCGTGGATCCCGGAGATATGGCATTAGATCCTCTCAATGCTATTTGGGCTTTAGGATGGGATAGCCCTAAAACAGGAATGGGTCCAACAGGGGCTAAAGGAGCTTATTATGCAGGATTATCGGATTCACAAAAATTGGGTTTAAGAAAATTAGCAACCAAACAAGGGTGGAAAGATTTACCGAAAGCAATGAAAGCTGGAATTATGTCTCCACGAGCGGCCGGAACTAAAATGGTCTTTCCTTTCGCAGGTCCTAAAGCAGGAGCTGGAATAGGGAGTACTCTTTTAAGAGGAGGAGCACGATTACTTCCATTAGGTCCAATTCCTTTAGCGTTAAGTGCAGGTTATTATGGATGGAATAAATACAAAGATGTTCGAGACACAAATTCTATTTTAGATAGTATGCGAGAACGAGGTAGTATTACCGAAGAAGATGCCGATACTTTAAGAACGATTATGAAACAGGGTTGGTTAGGAACAACTTCGTTAGGCGCTAAAATTTTAGGCTCGGAAGAACTCGAACTCGGTGGAGAAATGATAGGACTGGATCAACAAAAACAAGTGTTGGATCGATTAAGAATGGATGTGGATGCTTTTCAAGAAGGTGACCCTGAACAAGGTTTAGAAGGAAGAAAAGGGGTAAGAGCTAAAGAACGTCAACAAGAATTCTTTAACTGGTTCAGTGATGGCGGTCGAGTCGGCATGAAAACGGGTGGTATGGACCGAAGAACTTTTTTAAAATGGATCGCAGGTCTAGCGGCCACAGCTACAGGATTAATTAAAGGAAAGGGTTTAACTCAAAAAGCTCCTGTTGCAAAAGCAGTACCGAAAGCGGTTTCTAAATTTCAAGGGGTTGAAGGAATGCCCGCATGGTTTCCAAGAGCGGTGGCGAAGATTAAAGCCCACGGGAAATTACTTTCGATGGCTGACAAAGATTATGTGCAAGGGGATATGTATGAAATGATGATTCCTATTCAAAAATATTATTCTAAAGGACCTCGAGGTGAGGGAACCCAAATTAAAACAGAAATGGAAAAAGTCATCATGGAAGAAAATCCATTAACAGGAGAAATTAGTATGCAGTGGACCGGCACCGATAATTTTGGTGATGAGGCGGTTCGACAGATTAACTTTAGACCTGGAAGTGCAGGTTATCAGAAATTTGGTGTAGATCCTGAACATCCTCAAGCTTGGGAGTATCAGCGAGTTAAAGTTGATGAGCCAGAATTTAGTTATAGTCAACCTGATCAGTCTCAGCCTTATCGAGATGATATTGAATATTTAGATATTTCTACTGAAGGAGATGAAGTAGTTGCAGGGTTAGAAAAGATGACAGGCGAAGTAACTAAAGAGGGCACCGTTGTTGATGACGCTTTCAAAAAGAAAATTTATAGAGATGTAGATCAAGAGGAGGCTTTATTACCCGATCCAGAAGGACAACTTGGACCTGAAGGTGATTGGTTAGGAGACCCTCCTAATGAAATGATTGAAGGAGATATCCCTGATTGGGTGCCTAAAGATGAATGGACTAAGAAAGCTGGAGGGGGAAGAGTGGGATTTGATGAGGCTGGTATAGTTGGAGCTAAAACAGGAATGGTTACGGAATATGGAAGAGAAGTTTATGAAACGCCGGAAGGAGAACAGGTCTCTGAAAAATCTATTACGCTTCCTCTTGGTTCGATGTGGATTAATGTACCGAGTATTCATAGAGGAGTTGAGTATAATGAAGATCAGCTAATACAAATGCTTTCTAATGATGAAATTCAACCCACCAGTATTCATGAAACTCGAGAAGAAGCTGAAAGGGCGGCTGAAGAGAGAAGTGATACAATGCACAAATATAGAAAAGGAATCAGAGGGGGCGGAATGCAGACTGTTCAGACGGGCAACATTGCAAGACGTCCAGGAGCTGTGCCTCCATTATCAGGACCCAGTCCTGATGGGATCATGAGCTTGTATTCTAATCCAAAACAAGTTAATGTGGGGTAATCGTAGGAACTTATGGTAGACAAAATTGACAAAGCCCTTCCGAATGTGAAGGAAAAAGCTTATATTGAATCCCCTGAAGAAATTCAAATTGAAGAATCTAAAAAAATTCAAGAAGTTAATGATCAGGGCATTGAAGTTACTGAAAACGAAGACGGTAGCGCTGAAATAGAATTCGAGCCTGGTAAAGTAGCTGGGCCCGGAAGTGAAGATCATTTTTCAAATTTAGCAGACATTCTTCCTGATGATGTTGTCAATCGACTTGCTTCTCAACTTTACCAAAATTATGAAGATTATAAATCCTCTCGAAGAGATTGGGAACAATCTTATACGACGGGTTTAGACTTATTAGGATTTAAATATGTCAATCGATCTCAACCGTTCCAAGGCGCCTCTGGAGCCACGCATCCAGTTTTAGCCGAAGCGGTAACTCAGTTTCAAGCTACAGCCTATAAAGAATTATTACCTGCTGATGGCCCAGTAAGAACTCAAATTTTAGGAATGGCAACACGTGAAAAAGAAGATCAAGCGGCCCGTGTGAAAGAATACATGAATTATCAAATCATGAATCAAATGCCAGAGTATGAAGCTGAATTTGATCAAATGTTATTTTATTTACCGCTAGCCGGTTCATCATTTAAAAAAGTTTATTATGATGAAATGATCGGTCGAGCGGTTTCAAAATTCGTACAAGCGGATGATCTGATTGTTCCGTATTCTGCTACCTCATTAGAGGATGCGGAAGCAATCTTTCAAAGAATGTACATGTCTGAAAATGATATTCGTAAAGCTCAAGTTTCAGGATTTTATTCGGATATTGAATTAGGCCATCCTAATTTTACCCAAGACCGAGTTCATGAAGAAGAACGTAAATTAGAAGGCACAAGAAGAACTTATAGTTCCACTGCTGCCGATACAACTTTTACGATTTTAGAATGTCATATTAATTTAGATTTAGAAGGCTTCGAAGATGTGGGAGATGATGGAGAACCAACAGGAATTAAACTTCCCTACATCGTCACTTTAGAGGCCGGTGCAAGACAAGTTTTATCTATTAGACGAAACTACCAACCTAACGATCCAGCAAAACAGAAAGTCCATTACTTTGTCCATTTCAAATTCCTACCCGGACTTGGTTTTTACGGCTTTGGACTTATTCACATGATTGGCGGATTGAGCAGAACGGCAACGGTCGCTCTCCGTCAATTATTGGATGCTGGAACCTTATCCAATTTACCCGCCGGATTTAAAATGCGAGGCATTCGAGTACGAGATGATGCCCAACCATTACAGCCCGGTGAATTTAGAGATGTAGATGCTCCAGGCGGAAGTTTAAAAGAAGCCTTTTATCCTTTACCTTATAAAGAACCATCACAAACGTTATTGCAATTGATGGGAATTGTTGTTCAAGCAGGACAAAGATTCGCGTCCATTGCGGACATGCAGGTCGGGGACGGGAACCAGCAGGCCGCTGTTGGTACGACCGTAGCCCTTTTAGAGCGTGGCTCCAGGGTAATGTCCGCAATCCATAAACGACTCTACAATGGTCTCAAAAAAGAATTTAAATTACTGGCCAATATTTTTGCCCAGTATCTACCCGCCGAATATCCTTATGATGTTGTCGGTGGCCAAAGAATGATTAAGCAAATGGACTTTGATGACAGAGTCGATATTGTTCCTGTTGCGGATCCTAATATTTTTTCTATGACTCAAAGAATTACTTTAGCTCAAACAGAATTACAATTAGCAATGTCTAATCCACAGATGCATAATTTATATATGTCATACAGAAAAATGTATGAAGCATTAGGATTAAAAAATATTGATCAACTTTTACCACCTCCTCCACCACCGGTTCCTAAAGATCCGGCGTTAGAGCATATTGATGCAATGGCAATGAAACCTTTCCAAGCTTATCGTAATCAAGATCATAGAGCTCATATCACCGCTCATATGAATTTTATGGCAACTAATTTTGCTAGAAATAATCCTCCGATTATGGCTGCACTAGAAAAGAATATTTTTGAACATATTTCTTTAATGGCTCAAGAACATATTGAATTAGAATTTGCTAAACAGATTATGGACATGCAACAAGCTCAGGCTCAAGGTCTACAAGGTCCGGAAGCTCAACAAAGAATGCAACAACTAAATTTACAAATGGAAGCTAGAAAAGCTGTTTTGATTGCTGAATATACCGCTGAATTCATGGAACAAGAGAAACAGATTACATCTATGTTGGATAGTGATCCATTAATCAAATTAAAGGCTCAAGAGCTTGATTTAAAAGCTATGGAGAATTTTAGAAAACAAGAAGAAACTACTGAACGAATTAACTTAGATAAAACTAAGCTAATGCAGAATCGGGATCTGACAGAGCAAAAACTCGAACAAAACGAAGATTTAGCTGAAATGAGAGCTGAAACTTCGCTAATTAAGCAAGATATGTCCAACAAGGCTAAAATGCGGTCTGATGTGATGAAAAGAAAAGACGTAAAAACCTTGAAAGGACCTAGAAGTTAGTGTAGTAAATTAATAGGAGATACAAATATGAGAAATGATTTTGGAACAAGACCTTATGCAGTAAGATTCCCTTACGACAGAGAAGGCTTTAAAAAAGGCGGATCTGTTAAGAAGAGAAAAAAACAGGGCTACAAAGATAGAGAAGATGAATCTCTAGGAATGAGAACTGGAAAAGAATCTGGTAAGAAAGCTTCTTTTAAAGCTAGAAGAGATGAGTCTTACGGAAAATGGGGAAAACGTAAAAAGAAATTTGGTCGTTCAAACAAAGTAAATAAATAGGAGTTAGAATGGGTGACATTTCAATAAAAGGCCATGGCTGTGAAAGACGTGGATCTAAAGGTCGAACACGTCATAATAAAGGTGGACGTGTTGGATTAAAATTTGGTGGTGGACGTACGAACCTTTTAGAAGAATTAGGTCGTGTGGAAGCTGAACCATCTAATAGAAACAGAAGAGCTGAAGTTGCTAGAGTTCATAGTGAATTAAATAAAGGATATAATAAAGGTGGACGTGTGGGTGCTAAAGATGGCAAATGGATTCAAAAAGTTAATAAATCTATTAAAGCTAGAGGCACTAAAGGAAAATGTACACCGATAACTAAGCCAGGATGTACAGGTCGTGCTAAAGCATTAGCTAAGACTTTTAAGAAAATGGCTAAGAAGAGGAAGGCAGCATAATGTCAAAAGAACAAAGACCTTTTTATAAAGGCGTGGACTTCAAAAAGTTTACCAACAAAGATGGATATGCAAAAGGTGGAGTGGAATATAAAGTATCTGAAAAAATTCCACTAGAAGAACAAGTTGGTGGCCAAAGAAGAATGCTCAAAGACAAAAAATCCAAAGCTGGCTGGTATTAATTTATGGCCTGGTTCGGCTTAGCAAAAATTGCACTCCAAGCTGGAAGTAAACTTTACGCAAATAGACAAAAGACAAAGATGGCGATGTCTGATGCACGATTGATGCATGCAGAGCGTATGGCCCGAGGTGAGGAATCTTACCAGGGCAAACTTTTAGAAGCCCGGCAAAACGATTACAAGGACGAAATCGTACTTGCGATACTTACGCTCCCCATAATAATTTTGGCTTGGTCGGTGTGGACAGAGGATCCGGCGGCGATGGCGAAGATAGAGATCTTTTTTGAGTATTTTTCTAACCTTCCAAAATGGTTCACAAATTTATGGATTTTGGTCGTAGCGAGCGTTTTTGGCATTAAGGGAACTCAGATATTCCGTAATGGTGGTGGAAAAAAATGAGTGGTTGGTTAAAACAACTTCTTAATCCTAAAACAGCCGGAAAAGTCAAAGAAGTATTAGAAAGTACTATTACAAAGGTAAAACCAAAGCTTGGTTTTGAAGATACAAAAGCTTATAAACAAAAGCTTAAAATGAATAAATTTTTAAAGAAATAATGCCTTTTAAATCAGAAAAACAAAGACGATATCTCTGGAAAAATGAACCTAAGATTGCTAGAGATTGGACTAAAACTTACGGCAGTAAGCCTGTAGGAAAGAAAAAGAAGAAGAAAAAAAGGAAAAAATAATGGACGAATTTGTGTTTGTGCACAAACTTCAGCGAGCTATAAAACAGCGGCTGGCTGCATTATCAATTAATGTTACCTCTGGTGGGGTTGACAACTTTGATAAATATAAATATATTACGGGACAAATCAGTGCACTGGAATCAGTGCTACAGGAAATCTCTAACCTGCTTGATAAAAAGGAGCTATATGAAGAAAAAGACGGAAACGTTATTAGAATCGACAAAGACCCTGGAAAACCAGGAAATCCCAAAAGTTAAATTAGCTTTAGAGCCAGATTTAAAAAAAGCTGCTGACGAAGCAGAAGCCAAAAGAAATAAACCCCCTTCAGAAGAACGACTTCCTAAACCTACGGGATGGAGAATTTTAGTTCTACCTTTTCAACCTAAAAGAATTACCAGAGGTGGAATTCATATAGCCGATACAGCGGCAGAAAGACAACACTTAGCTACTGTATGTGGCTTAGTACTAGCGATGGGACCGGATTGTTATAGCGATAAAAAACGCTATCCTGAGGGACCATGGTGTAAGAAAGGCGAATGGGTGATCTTTGCACGTTATGCAGGATCACGATTTAAAATTATGGGGGGAGAAGTAAGAATCTTAAATGAAGATGAGATTCTAGCAACAATTCAAGATCCAGAAGAGATCTTGCAAGAAATATAAACATAGGAGGAGCTATGCCAGAAGAAAAGAAAAATGAAAAAATGGTTGATATCGACACTACGGGTCCGGGTGCCGAGATCGAAGTAACCGAAGAAAAAAAACCGGATCAAGAAGTAGAGGTAAAGAATGAAGAAGTTAAGCAAGACGATACTAAGCCCGCTGACACATCTGAGAAATCTGATGAGCAGCCTGTTGTTCAGGATAGCAAACCTGAAAAAAAAGAAGACGAAAAACTAGAAGAGTATAGTGAAACGGTTAATAAAAGAATTGCTAAACTCACTAAGAAATGGAGAGAGGCAGAACGACAGAAAGATGCTGCAATCGATTATGCAAAAGGCGTTGAACATAAACGAAAACAATGGGAATCTAGATACGCAAAATTAGATTCTACTTATCTTAAAGATTCAGAGACCAGAGTTAAAAGTCAATTGGAGGGAGTTAAAGGAAAATTAGCTGCAGCCATTGAAGCTGGAGATACGGCAAAACAAGTTGAAGCTCAGGCCGAATTGAGTGCTTTAACCAGTGATGTTCGTACAATTGAAGCTCAAAAGATAAAAAGAGAAGAATACGACAAGGAGCCTAGAACTCCTGCATATGGTGGAGGAACACCGGAGCAAACTCCGACCCTTCCCCAAGTGGATGAAAAAGCAGAAAATTGGGCGTCTAAAAATAATTGGTTCGGTCAAGATCGAGCCATGACTTTTACGGCGTTCGAGATTCATAAGGATTTAGTTGAAAAAGAAGGTTTTGATCCTAAATCAGATGAATACTATGCAGAAATAGATAAACGAATAAAAGTTGACTTTCCGCATAAATTTGGTAAAACAAGTAAAGATACGCCCAAGACCGTTCAGACGGTTGCTTCGGTGAAACGAAGTGTGAAACCTGGGCGCAAAAATGTGAAACTCACATCGTCACAAGTGCAGATAGCACGAAAATTAGGTGTGCCACTCGAAGAATATGCGAAACAATTATTAAACACGGAAGGAGCATAATATGGAAAACGATAAAAAGACTTCTCGTGCGAGCCAGACTAGGTCTAAAACTGAAAGACCAAAAGTATGGACTCCTCCATCATCTTTAGATGCGCCCAAAGCCCCCGCTGGCTATAGGCATAGATGGATCAGAGTAGAAACAATGGGATTTGATGATACCAAAAATGTACAAGGTAAACTCAGATCCGGCTGGGAGTTAATCCGAGCTGATGAATACCCTGGATCCGAATATCCTGTAATCACCGAAGGGAAGTATAAGGGAATGATCGGAGTTGGTGGCCTTGTGTTGGCAAGGATACCTGAGGAAATCGCCAAGTCTCGTGATGAATATTTTAGAAATATGACACGGGATGCGAACGAAGCTTTAGAATACGATTTGAAGAAGGAACAACATAAGAGTATGCCGATCCAACAGGATAGGCAGTCTCGTGTACAATTCGGTGGTACAAAGAAGGACAATTAAGTCTTTCTCGGAATAACAACCAATTTCCTATCATCGATTTTAATTAACCGTCTATAATCATTAAGATTATAGGCAAATGGAGTAATAATATGGCAAACCAAGACGCAGCGTTTGGATTTAGACAAGTGGGCGGACTCGGAAGCAGACCAACTTCTAATGGTACATCAAAATACGTTATTGCAAGTGGCTTAACAGGAGCTATTTATGCAGGTGACGTAGTAACATTAGGCGATGGAACTACAATTAGTGAAGGTGGCGGAGTAATCGCTCAAGGCTATGTAGGTTCATCTGAAACTGATGCAGTACGTAATGTAGGCATCTTTAATGGTTGTTTCTACGACGATCCAACTACTAGAAAACCAACGTTTAACAATTTCTGGCCTGGAGATGTTGTAGTAACAAATCCCGCGGCTGGAGCGACAGCGTTTGTGTATGATGACCCTGCTGATTTATTTGAAGTGCAAACTTCAGGTACAATCAATCAAACTTATGTAGGAAGATCTCTTGATATGGCTTATACAGCCGGATCGTCTGTAACTAATGGACGTTCAAAAGAAGAGATCGGCGCTACTTCTTATAGTGGAACTGCACAGTTCGCACTTATAAGAGTATCGGAAGATCCTGCTAACAGCGATGAAACAGCGGCTAATTCTAATTGGATTGTAAAATTCAATCAGCATGTTTATTACAACTACGCAATATAAGGAATATAGACTATGGCAATATCACGACAGCAGCTAATTAAAGAGCTCGAGCCCGGTTTAAACGCCTTGTTCGGGTTGGAATATAAACAATACGCAGACGAAACCAAAGATATCTACACAACTGAGTCTTCTGACAGAGCTTTTGAAGAAGAAGTAATGTTATCAGGATTCGGTGAAGCAGGCGTAAAACCTGAAGGTCAAGGAGTAACTTTTGACACAGCTCAGGAAACTTACACTGCAAGATATACGATGGAAACAATTGCATTAGCTTTTTCAATAACAGAAGAAGCTATCGAAGATAACCTCTACGATAGACTGGCTTCTCGTTATACAAAAGCTTTGGCAAGATCAATGGCAAGTACTAAGAATACGAAAGGTGCTAACATCCTTAATAATGGCTTCACTGGAACGGGTAATCCCACTTACGGTGATGGTCAAGTATTATTGATTGCGAGTCACCCAACGTTATCTGGTGACCAGTCAAACATTTTGTCAACTAACTCTGACCTTAACGAAACATCGTTAGAGCAATGTATGATAGACATTGCGAACACTAAAGATGAACGTGGTCTAAAAGTTGCAGCAAAGGCGAAGAGATTAATCATCCCTACTAACCTGCAATTCGTAGCTGAAAGATTGATGAAATCTGTAGGCAGAGTCGGTACAGCAGATAATGATATTAACGCACTTAAACACATGGGAATGATCCCTGAAGGTTATTTCGTTAATCACTATCTAAACGATACTGATGCATTTTTCTTAATCACAGACGTACCTAACGGAATGAAACATTTCGATAGAGCACCTCTTAAAACTTCTATGGAAGGTGATTTTGATACTGGTAACGTAAGATACAAAGCTCGGGAAAGATACGTATTTGGCGCATCTGACTGGAGAGGTATTTTCGGTACACCAGGAGCGTAATCAAATTAAGATTTGAGGCGGAACACAATTCCGCCTCATTTCGACTATAAAGTTAGAAATTAGACTTATGAAAAACTTCCGAATACAAATACGTTTTCACGGCTATTATGCAAATTTTACTGTAATGGCTGAAGATAATGCTGAAAGTATTGAACAATCTATCCTTGACAAGCTGGGAAAAAATGAGGTATTGTTCGAGTCTGATGGATTTACCAGTAAAAAAGGTAAATGGATTACTTATGAGGAAGTAACAGATGACACAAGAACTATACAAACAAAAACGGTCCTTGGAGTTAGATTGGGAGCAGGAGTATAACGAATCAGGTAAATATACTCTGAACATGGTTTTGATTGATGATAAGATTAAAGAAGTTATCACTCAAATCAAATTAGAAGAAGCAAAAGTTGCTCACCGTGTTAACAAAATTGAAGAAGCCCAGGCCGAAGTTTCGATAGCCACTTAAGCGCTATCATCAAAATCAATTTTTCACTACAGGATACCTTGCGCTCTACGAAAAAGTAGGTTATAAAAAAAGTACTATACAATTATTTAATAGAATGCTAACGCGTATAGTCGACGGCCTAGAGATAGCATTCAATAACTAGGAGGATTATAATTATGGCACAAACATTGTTTAGAGGTCCAGTACTACAGGGCAAATTCAACGAAGGTGGCCTGACTGGATACAATCTAACAGAAAAAAACGCTGACTACACGTTAGTAGCGGATACTGATTCTGGTACACAATTTACTAGTAAATCAGGAAGTCCTACGTTTACCGTTCCAACGCATGCTGGAGGACAGGTGTTTACAGTTATAAACACAGGTGCAGATGCTACGAATGAAGTGAAACTTACTGGCGATGCTGGTGAAATTCACTACAAGCAAACCAATGGAGCTACATTAACGAATACTCAAGCTACTCAAAAAGTAGGAGACTTTATTAGTCTTGCTACTCTACATGGTAGTTCTAAATATTCTGTTGTTGCAGTTCAAGGCGTTTGGGCGATAAGCTAATAAAATAATGTGAGCTCCCTCGGGAGCTCGCAAAATTAGGAGAAAATTATGAGTACATATCCAACAGATGTAAAAGCAGTCACATTTACGTCAACGGGTGCAGACACAATTTTTGCTGGACCAGCTAGAATTTTAGCTGTTCATTATGATGGTACTATAGGACAAGGCACTATTGATATTAAAGATGATACTACGACAGTGTGTAGTATTCCCACTCATGCGGGTGGACAATATATGCTTTTTCCAGGAACTGGTATTAGATGTGAAACCAGTGCAAAAATAGATTTAACTACTGTAAATAAAGTTACGGTATTCTACGGTTAGGGGTCTAAATGGCGACTTCTGACACACTCGCATTTAACCCTTCGGTTTCTCAATGCATTCAAGAAGCATATCAAAGATGTAATGTACAATTAACATCTGGAATGAGCTTAAGTACTGCTCTTTTTTCTCTTAACATTTTATTATCCGAATGGGGCAATCGAGGAATTCACTTTTGGGAAGTTGCCAATACTAGTATTTATATAAATGATGGACAAGGAGTCTATGACATTTATTGGGACAATACGATAAGAAATTCTAATACTACTAACCCAGCAAGAACGGATGCGTCTTCAACTTTTATTTATAATGCAACTGATATTTTAACAGCTGCATATCGAACTAATTCTGGAGCAACAGGTCAAAGCGATATTACCTTAACTAAAATTGATCGTTCAACTTATGCAGCTTTAGCGAATAAAAAAACTCAAGGCGTTCCTAGTCAATTTTGGATAGAAAGATTTATCGATAAAACAAGACTCACTTTATATATTGAACCAGGTTCTTCGCAGGCGAGTAATTATATTAATATTTATTATGTAAAAAGAATTCAAGACGCAGGTATTACTCATCCTAATCCTCAGGCTAAAGATGGGGCTTATACTTTTGCAACTGATGTTCCTTATAGATTTTTCCCTTGTATGATTTCTGGGCTAGCTTTTTATTTAAGTCAAAAATTAAATCCAGCTAAAACTCAAGAATTAAAACTTTATTATGAAGATGAATTAGCAAGAGCATTAGCAGAAGATGGTTCTGCATCTAGTACTTTTGTTACTCCTCAAACTTATTACCCAGCGGTGTCATAATGACGGCACGATTTTCGCAAGGGAAATATTCGTTAGCCATTTCAGATCGAGATGGGCAAGCTTATCCTTATACTGAAATGGTCAGAGAATGGACAGGTATGTGGGTCCATATTTCTGAATACGAACCTAAATCTCCTCAGTTAGAAATTAAAGTCACAGGAGGAGATCCTCAAGCTTTACTTCATGCTCGAACAGCAAGAACAGAATTTGCGACGACAACTTTATTACCTTGGAATCCATTTCAAACTCAAACTGCGGGGACCAATGTGATTCGTGTAAATGAACCTGGTCATAAGAGAACAATGGGAGATACCTATCGTTTTTATGGAGCTACAATGTATGCACCAGGAAGTGGGACAACAACTAATCCTGTTGCTCAATATGCAGACCCTCCTAATTTTGATGGCATCCAAGGATCTAATATTGCTAAAGCAGCTGGGTATGTGATTTCTCAATATGGCACTACTCTTATTCAGACTTCAAATTTTTATCAGTTTACAGTTGATTCGAATACTGCTACAACTGGATTTCAACAAGGAGGAGGCGGCATGGTTAGTATTGGCCCTGTTACCTTACAAGCATAATGGCACAATTTACATACGCAACTTTAACAACAGCAATTTTAAATTTTACTGAAACTGATACGTCAGTTTTATCTTCTACGATTACTGATCAATTAATTGGTAATGCCGAAGAAAGAATTTTTAGAGATGTTAATATTGATGCGTATCGTTTTTATTTTCAAGCAACCGCTAATGATGGTCAAGCAACCTATAATGCCCCATCAGGTACTCTGGTGATTCGAGCCATTAAAATGACTAATTCAGGTGATATGTGGTATTTGGAAAAAGTAGACCAAACTATGTTGGATGAATATACTCAAGATACATCTAATAATAAGGGAAAACCTTTGTATTGGGCTAATTATGATGGAGGAGATGGTTCGGGTTCAGGATATTTTAAAATTGCTCCTGCTCCAGATGCAGCTTATACGATTGAAGCTGAATATTTAAAAATGCCCGATGGTTTAAGTTCTGGGAATACCACTACCTATATTAGCCAAAGATTTGGAAATGGCCTATTATATGCTAGCCTTGTAGAGGCTTATGGATTTTTAAAAGGTCCAATGGATATGTTGACATATTACGAGCAACGATATAAACAGGAAGTAGATAAATTCGGTCTTGAACAAATTGGAAGACGGAGAAGAGGAGATTACACAAGCGGTACAATTCGTATTCCTCTTAATACCCCTTCCACAACGGATTCGGGTTTAGTAAAATAGGAAAATTATGGCAATAACAACAAGTGCAGTTTGTAATTCATTTAAAACACAGATCTTAGAAGGTGAACACGACTTTGGGGTTAGTACAGATGTTTTTAAAATTGCAATGTACCTTAGTACAGCGACTATTGGTAAATCAACAACAGATTATTTAACAGCTGGAGAAACTTCTGGAACTAATTATACGGCTGGTGGAAAAAAATTAGCAGTAGCAAGTCAATTGGTTACATTAGAATCTGATACAGCCTGTGTTGATTTTGCTAATGTTTCATGGCAAACAGCAACTATCACTGCAAGAGGAGCTTTAATTTATAATACTTCTTCTTCAGATAAAGCGGTATGTGTTTTAGATTTTGGTGGAGATAAAACTTCAACAGCCGGAACGTTTACAATTCAATTTCCTGCTGCTACAGATACACAAGCTATATTGAGAATAGCCTAAGGAGGTAAGCTCCGATGGCTGTTAATAGTTGGAACCAATCGGGCACAACCTGGGGCCAAAATGCCTGGGGTCAACAAGCCGATGTTAATCTCGAACTAACAGGAATTTCATTAACTTCTTCTTTAGGAGAAGTCACAGCATATCATAATTCAGGATGGGGTCGTCTCAGTTGGGGTGACTATGGATGGGGTGTTGATTATCTCAACGCTGCAGTTGACGTCACAGGTCTAGGACTAACTTCCTCTTTAGGAGATGAAACAGCCGAAGGAACAATTGAAAAAGGTTGGGGCAGAGGATCCTGGGGTAATAGAGCTTGGGGTGATGCATATTCAGTTCTTCCAACAGGACAATCACTTACTGCTTCGGTAGGAGATGTAGGTATCGTTGCTGATTCAATTCATGAATTAGTAACGGGTGTAGCAATGACAGCTTCTGTCGGAGCTATAGCAGGAACTTTTGCCATTACACCATTAGGATTAAGTATAACTTCAGCTGTAGGAACGGCAAGCGTTTCTCATGGTCATGTTATTCCAGTTACTGGTCAAGCCATGACGCTTACAGTTGGTGCGGCCGCTGTAAAAGGAGGAACGATTGCTAAACCGGATGCTGCAGGATTAACAGCATCTTTAGGTGATGAAACGGCTTATACTGATATCACAATTTATCCTACAGGTTTTGGGTTAACTTCTTCTTTAGGAACTATTCGTCAGGAATCTGGTTATCCAGTTGCAGGTTTAGGGTTGACATCATCGCTGGGTAGTGTAATTATCGATGGGAAAGCCGTTGTTAAACCTACTGGTTTAGGAATGACAATTGGAACTGGAGGAACAGCATTTGCATGGTCTCCGGTTGACAAGGGATCAACGGTGTCTTATAGTGAAGTATCTAAAGGCACTACAGTAACGTGGTCCGTAGTAGATAAAACAGCAGCTTAGGAGATTTTAAAATATGCCATCTACATATACAGCCTTAGGAATTCAAAAAATGGCTACCGGTGAAAAAGCCGGTACATGGGGTACATTAACTAATACTAACTGGGATATTATTGAACAGATTTCAGGTGGTTATACTACACAAGCTATTCCAGATAATAGTACAACAGCTTTAGTTAAAACAGAAGGCGCAACAGGCGCTACTCTTGCAACAAGAGTTTGGAAATTAACAGGAACCCTTTCAGCAGGAAATGGAATTTTAACAGTTCCAGATTCTACACCTAACTGGTGGTTGATTAATAATGCTGAAGCAGGTGGAACTTATAGTGTAACTGTTAAAACAGTTTCAGGTACAGGAATTACATGGGCTGCAGGCGTTACAGGAACAAAATTACTTTACAGTGATGGAACAAATGTTTTAGATGCAAGTGCTGATTTTGGATCAGTAGCAGGATCTACAACACAAGTTCAATATAATAATGCAGGAGCTTTCGGGGGAGATGCAAATCTAACTTGGGTTGCTGCAGATGGTCTAAATATTGGATCACAGAAAGAATTAAGACTACAAGACACTACAGGAGGAGAGTACATTGGAATGAAAGCAGCAGGAACGACGACATCTTATACTTTAACGATGCCGGCGGCCGTTGCTACTTCTAATGATCAAATATTAACATCAACAACAGGTGGTGTTTTATCATGGGTGGACAACTCAGGAGGAACATCCTGGCAAGCAGTTATTACAGCGGATCCTGGTCCTGCAACAGCAGGAAATGGATATTTCTGTGATACTTCGTCAGCAGCATTTACCTTGACATTGCCATTATCTCCAAGTTTAGGAGATGAAGTAACCTGTGTTGATTATGCTGGAACTTTTGATACTAACAATCTAACTGTCGGTCGTAATTCAGAAAAAATTCAAGGAACAGCAGCGGACTTAACAGTCTCGATTGAAAATGCTGGTCTTACTCTTGTCTATTCAGGATCTACATACGGTTGGCTATTGAAGGATAAATAATCCTCATGGCAACTTATAAAGAAATTCAAGGATATAACGTCGAAAAATTATCAAGCGATCCAACTGCTGCTGAAGCTGTTGGACAGCTTTGGTATAATGCTTCAGAAGGAGCTTTTAAATACGCAACGCAAGGCACAGGAGCCTGGTCTGCTGGTGGAGATTTAAATACTGGAAGAGACTGGATGGCAGGATTAGGAACTCAAACGGCCGCAATTTCTGTCGGAGGAGAACCACCCGTAAGTGCTGGAGCCGGAATAGCCGTTGAACAATATAATGGGTCATCTTGGGTAACTAAAACAAGTTTAACTACCTATCGATATGGAATGGGAGGAGCAGGAACTTCTACTTCTTGTATAGTTTTTGGAGGAGGCCCTCCAACAACTGGAAAAACAGAAGAATTTAATGGAAGTACCTGGACCGAAAAAACGGATATGCAAGCTGCGAAATTAGCAACATCAGGATCATCGGCAGGATCCGTAACCGCAGCTTTATGTTTTGGAGGATCTCCAATTCCTAATAATACAGATAGTGAGACCTGGAATGGCACGAGTTGGGTTGAAGGTAGTAATGTAAATAATGGACGAGATGCGGGAGGTGGATGTGGTACATCAACAGCCGCTCAATATAATGGAGGTGGAGGCACTTGGCCTTCAACTGCACTTTATGATTACACGGAACAATATAATGGTGTTACTTGGAGTAACGTGAATACTTTAAATACAGCTCGAGATGGTCTTGGATATGAATCTGTAGGAGGCCAAACTAGTTCTATGGTTGCTGGCGGGGCTACTCCTTCACATACGGATGCTGTTGAAATGTGGAATGGAACCAGTTGGTCTACATCCACCGTTTTACCAGCCGTGAGATCTCAAACAGGAAATGCGGGGTCAGTCAATACTTCAGCTGTGGTATTCGGAGGATCAGGACCCGGAAGCTCCAATCATGTGGAAACGTTTGAATGGTCAGATCCTGTTTATACCGTCAAAACGGTGACATTGAGTTAATTATGGAATATACATATTGTACAGCAACAAATACTGGAAAAGACTTTTTTACAGCTCAAGATAGCAAGGAATTTTATCTTGCTCCCCATCCTGGTAATGTTTGGGTTTTAGAGAATAATACTAGAGGAGTATCTTGGGTAAATCGAGTGGATGGTATTCGAAAAACAAAAGAAGAAGCACAAGCGATTGTAGATGGAGCAATTGAAACAGCGCAAACTACATGGGATAATTTGCCTGCGGAGGAAAAACATCCTATAGTAACTGGAAAAATAAGACCGGTAAAATATATTTTAAAATAAGGAGAAAACTATGGCAAATAACACATATTGTACAGCAACTAATACAGGGAAGGGATTCTTTACGCATGAAGATCGTAATAATTTCTATCTGTCTGGTCATGCTGGCGATGTTTGGGTTGTAGGTAATAATGCTGCAGGTCTAGGCTGGATCGACAGAGTAAGTGGAACTGCTAAAACAAAAGCAGAAGCACAAGCGATTGTTGATGGCAAAATTGATGAAGCTATCGTAGCGTACGATGCTTTATCGGAAGCAGAAAAAGCTACACACTCAAAACCTGTAAAATATACATTACCGTAGGACCTAACTATGGCAAAATATTTATATTGTACTGCAGTGAACACTGGCAAAGGATTTATAACTTATCAAGATCGTAATGATTGTGATATAATAGGTCATGAAGGTCAATTAGAGAATGGTGGAATTTGGGCTGTGAGTAATACAAAATTTGGCGAAGCGTGGATTAAACGCGTAAACGGAATTGAAAAAACAAAAGCAGAAGCACAAGCGATTGTGGATGCTGCTGTGGAAGCAACACAAGTAGGATGGGACGCTGTTCCTCTAGAACAGAAACAAAATGGTGATGGAGAATTACATCTTCTGAGACCTTATAAATATGATTTACCGTAGGAAAAATAAATGGCTAATTACAAAGGCATAAAAGGTTTTAAAATTAGAAGTGTATCTTCCGATCCAACAGCTAACTTAGGACAGGTATGGTATAATACCACTTCGACTACCATCAAATATGATGGCGTCGGAAGTGGCGCATGGTCTACTTCGACCTCTGCTCCAGCGGCTCGACAACGATCAATGGGTTTTGGAACTACAACCGCAGCTTTATATACAGCTGGACAACTTGCATCAGGAATCCCTGATGGGACCAGTCAGGTTTCAAGTTTTGCTTGGAATGGTGCTTCTTGGACTGATACCACGCATGATATTGGTACGGCACGAAGAGGTGGTGTAGGATTTGGAACTCAAACAGACGGAATGATATGCGGAGGAATTGGTCCTCCACCATCAACCTCTTTTGTAGAAATATATAATGGTTCAAGTTGGACCGAAACAACAGAGATGACTACCCCTAGAAGTGGTTTTTGTGGAGGTGGTACAACGACGGCTGGACTAGCAGCGGGGGGAGAAAGCCCTCCTGGTAGTACTTACAACTGTGAATCCTGGAATGGTGCAAGCTGGACCGAAGTTGGAGATTTGCAAAATAATAGAAATGAATCATCGGGTTCTTGTCAAGGCTCCCCTGCGGCATTTATTTATGCGAGTGGTGGCCCTGCCAGTACAGATCCCACATCGTGCGAAGAATACAATGGAACGTCTTGGGCTGAAGTCTCAGATGTAAATTTTGGTTGTAGTTTAAATGGTGGTAATGGAACAGCATCAGACATGCTTAAGTATGGCGGCGTCTATTCAAGTCCACCAGTAGCGTATTATGTAACCAACCATAGTGAATCCTGGAATGGTGCTTCTTGGACAACAGTTGGAACTTTAAATCAAGGAAGACAAATGCAAGCAACACAAGGAGTAGGAACCGGTTCATTAGGAATGTCTATAATGGGTGCAACAAAACCAGCTAACCACTCAGTATTAACACACTGCGAAGAATATGATGGAGCACCTCTATTAGTTAAAACGGTGACGGCAACATAATGGCAACTTATTCAACAATAAAAGGTTTTACAGTACAGACACTTGCGAGTGACCCTATTATATCCGTGGCAGCTTCAGGAACATGGGCTTCGGGAGGAGCGATGCCTACAGCTACTAATAATATGGCTTCTTTTGGAACTCAAACTGCAGCAATGAGTGCTGGAGGATATTATCCTACTGGCCTTACAGCCACTTCTTTTACTTATAATGGAACGAGTTGGAGTCCTATTCAAGCTTTACAAGAATCACCAACAAAATATGGTCGTAGAGGATGTGGAACTACCACGGCTGGCTTAGTATTCGGCGGAATACCGCCAGTGAGTACAGCTACTGAAGAATGGGGTGGAAGTTCTTGGACAGCAGGCGGGGCTTTAAGTACCGCACGATATAATTTAGGAGCCGCAGGAACACAAACTGCTGGTTTAGCTTTTGGAGGTAATCAAGATCCTCCTCCAGTATCTTCGGCATGTGAAGAATACAATGGAGTAGCTTGGTCTGCAGGTGGAAGTTTAAGCACCGCTCGAAATGGATTAGCGGGCGTGGGAATACAAACGCTTGCCTTAGCCATAGGTGGAAGCACAGGAAGTGATACAGCAGCAGTGGAACAATATAATGGTTCATCTTGGAGTGCAGGTGGAGATTTAAATACAGCAAGAAATAATATATCCTCAGCAAGAAATGGAGTGGTGGGATCAGCTTTAGCTTTTGGAGGACACGATACAGCTGCCACAGGAAAAACAGAAACTTATGATGGAACAACATGGACTGAAGTTGCAGATTTAGCGACAGCCAGAGGAGATTTAGGTGGAGCAGGTGTATTGACAGCTGCTGTAGCCTTTGGTGGAGAAGAACCTAGTCGATCAACAGCAACAGAAGAATGGGACACAGCTTCTCCTCCTTATACTTTCGCTCAAGAAGGACAGGTTTGGTACAATACTACAACTAATGTTTTAAAAGGATTTGGAGCAGTTGGAGCTATAGGTTGGTCTGCAGGTGGAGATTTAAATACGGCTCGATACCAACTTGGAGGAGCAGGTAGTGGTAATGCTTCTGGATTAGCTTTTGGCGGAAGATCATCAGCTCCTACCCCAGTTGATAATACAGAAGTTTATGATGGTACTTCATGGGCTGAACAGGCAGGCGATTTACTTCAAGCCAGATTTAGTGTAGTAGGATTTGGAACAGCAACGGCTGCTATCTGTGCGGGAGGATATGGTTATCCTACTGCGACTATCTATGATAATTCAGAAACTTATAATGGAACTTCATGGTCCGAAGGAAGTAATCTTACTTTGGGAAGAGGTTATGCGGCTGGATGTGGAATTACCACAGCGGGACTTTTTATTGGAGGTTATATTCCTGGAAGCCCTACTATTAGAAGAGATGAGGTGGAAGAATATAATGGAACGTCTTGGACCGAAGTGGGAGATTTATCGAATCCTGGACTCAATTCTCTGGCAGCAGCTGTTCAAGGAAGTACAACAGCGGCCCTTGTTTTTATGGGTTACGGAAATCCAGGACCTTCTAACAGAACAGAAGAATATAATGGCACAGGCTGGACAGAAGTAGCAAATTTAAATAGTAGCAGAGCTAATGGACAAGGGTCCGGAACATCCACAGCAGCCTTAGCGATTGGAGGAGAACCGGGAGCAAGTAATATGTCCGCTGTCGAATCATGGAATGGATCCAGTTGGACAGAAACTTCTTATGATCTAGGAACAGGTAGATATTGGGGAGCGTCATGTGGATCTGATACAAGTGCGTTGGTTTTTGGAGGTATGAATCCTACAATACTAGCCTCAAACGAAGAACTAGGAAAAGCTCAAGCTATTAAGACGTTTGCAACTTAATTTATTTAACCCTTGCGTTTAGTTTTAAAATAACTATATTGGAGAAAGAATGAATAAAGACAAAAGAAGTATTGAAAAGCAAGCTGATAAGGAAGTGAAACACCTTATGGTTTTACTTGATAAATCTCAAGCCAGTGAATTTAAAAAGATGGTTCCTGAACTACAGGATACGTGGGCTAAAAAACAAATGTTTAGAACCGAAACCGAAATGCGTTTTTCAGTTTTAGCGGATAATAAATATGGAAATAATGCGGCTAAGTATTGGCAATCGGTTAGAGAACAGAATACTCACTTTGAAAACTTAATGAATCTATCTTTTGATTATCGTAAAAATGATGTTGAAATTAAAAAGCTTGAAAGAGAAATAAAACAAGAAAAAGATCCTTTAGAGAAAGAAATGAAACAAATAGATCTGGAACAAAAATTTTATGCGCGAGCCAATATGGAATTGGTGGCTAAAGCACGGATGAGAGAAATTTCAACTTGGTCTAAACTTAAGAAAGAATTTCACGATGGTTCTTTTGATGATCAGGACGTTAACTCACATCAAGCGGAATCTTACATGCATCAACTCGAACAAAAGAAAGCTACTTTGACCCCAGGTTCTTCACAACCTGAAGTCTTTAATGTACTGGGTCAATTAGAAACTTTAAAACGTGTAAGACAATCGGGAGAATTACTTAGTGCAAAAGAAAAAACCCTCCTTTCTAAAAAGAAATAAAAAAATATTTTTTCTAGCAGGTTTTCCTCGTTCAGGAAACACTTTGCTTACTTCTATTCTTAATCAAAATCCGGACATTTGTTGTACGGCTAATAGTATTACTTTAGAAATTATGAAAGATTTATTTCTTCTTAAAAAAACAGATACCTTTCAAAATTTTCCGGATGAACAATCTTTAGATAATGTAATGGATGAAGTTTATAATCTTTATTATAAACATTGGAACTATAAATATATTATTGATCGGGGTCCTGCAGGCACTCCCAGTAATCTTAAACTCTTAAACAAACATTTTAAACAAGAGATTAAAATTATTTTTTTAGTTCGACCCATCCTTGAAGTCTTAGCGTCTTGGGTAACATGGACGAATAAAACTCCTCATGCCTTAATCCGAAGAGCTTCTCAGAATCCTACGGATATGTGTCATAAATTAATGAATCCAAAGGGACAAATTGTAAAAGAACTTTTATGTATGGAAAATTTATTAAAGCCCCAAAATAAGCACATGGCTCATTTTATAGATTATAAAGAGATTGTGGATAAACCAGAGAAAACCATTAAAGGGATTTATAAATTTTTAGGCATCCCTTCTTTTAAACATCGCTTTATTAATTTAGATCAAGTCGTTATTAATGGAATGTCTTATCAAGATGAGGGTGTATTAGGTAAAGATCTCCACACGATTAAAACCCACAAATTGATTAAAAGTAAAACGAATATCAATATTCTTCCTAAAGAAATTATAGAAAAATATGGAAAGATTAAATTTATATGAACTTTGATTTTTGTTTTTTAGGCCAATCCATTTTAAAATATGAAGTACCCCTTGAAGTTTTTGTTGGGCTTAATGAGCTTTATGAAAAAAATAAAAAACATTTACCGATTGCCAACAAGCAATTGGCGGGAAAAATTCCTGATGAACATTCCTTATTCTATGCAGGCCCTAATAGTAAGAAGATGCATCAACATAGTTATATTTCGGATGACATGCTTAAATGGTTCTATTCTATTTTTAAACATTATTTAGATTGGAATAAAACTCGAGGATATAATATGAATATTAATTCTATTTGGGTGAATGAGATGAAAGCAGGAGATTATAATCCAGTGCATATTCATCAAGGAAGAATTTATACAGGATTATCTTCAGTGATGATTCTTAAACTTCCCAAAGACATGGGTCCTGAATTAGCTCGTCCTGATCAACCTATGAATGGTCAACTTCAAATTATGGGAAATGGTGCAGGACAATTTTCTAAAATAGATTTTTCTCCTAAAATGAAAATTGGAGACTTTTATGTTTTTCCATATGATATGAGACATGTGGTTTATCCTATGACCAATAAAAAAGCTCGAAGAAGAACCCTGAGTTGTAATGTCGATGTCGAATATGATCCCATTGCTTCAAGGACGGCCCAATGATCTTTGAGCCTAAATGGAAATCATTACTGGCTAATACAATTAAGCCTATTTTTACTCCTCAACAATGCCAAGATATTATTAACATGGGGCATAAGCAAAAATCTGAAGAAGCTAAGGTAGGGCATACAGATAAGGCTGGTGGAAACTATGATACTAAAAAAAGAATTACGACTATCAGTTGGATTCCTTTTAAAGAAATGCCCGAGATGTATCATATGATTGATCGAACGATGCAGCAAGCCAATGGTAATCATTTTGGTTATGAAGGAATGACACTTACCGAGCCTGCACAATTTACTGAATATCCTAAAGGAGGATTTTATGATTGGCATATGGATGCAGATGTTAACTGTCAGTTTGAACCTCCAGTTCGAAAAATATCGATGACCATTTTACTCTCCAACCCTTCCGAATTTGAAGGAGGAGATTTAGAGTTTATGACAGAAGGTAATAAACCTCCTCAACTGATGCAAGGTCAAGCTATTTTCTTTTGTAGTTTACTTCGTCACCGGGTGAATAAAGTTAAAAAAGGTATCCGACGTTCTTTGGTGATGTGGTTTGGAGGACCTCCCTTTAAATGAAGCGAGAACTCTTATGGCCAACTCCTATTTATACGAAGGAGTTGCCTAATTATAAAAATCTTAATAAACATTTATTCAAACATATTAAAGCCTGGAGTAAAACCGATAAGAGTATGGAGAAAACAAATGCAGGCGGAGGATGGCATAGTCCAACCAACATGGGGGATAAAAAAGAATATAAACCTTTACTCAAAGAATTATTTATTATGGCTCAAGAACTTTTCAAAGATTATGGATTAGAACCTGAATGTGCTTTAGGAAATATGTGGGCCAACATTAATTATCCAGGCTCTTATAATAAAACACACATTCATCCCAATTCCACTTGGTCTGGTGCTTATTATGTTCAAGTTCCCAAAGACTCAGGTAATATTTGGGTGGAAGATCCTAGAGCAGGTCCACAACATCTGATGCCCAGACGAACAAATAATTTACCTCGTGCATTATGGCGCGTTGTAAAGTATCCTCCCATAGCAGGACAATGTATTATGTTTCCCGCATGGTTGCCTCATGGAGTAGAATCCAATGATACAAAAGAAAAAGGAGAAAAGGGATGGAGAATATCAATCTCTTTTAATTTTATTCAACAATGAAATTTGAAAATATTTATACTCACTTACCCCCAGACAAGTTTATCCATTTAAGGCGTACAGAATTTATAAATGGAACTGAGCAAGTTTTTCATGATGCTTTAACTGCTTCGATGGAGAAGTATGGATTTAAAGATCCGATTTATTGCTGGTATAATAGTAAGAATTGGGGAAAAAATATCAAAGTTATTGTAGGGAATAATCGTATGGTGGTGGCTAAAGAATTAAATATTCCTATCGTCCCTGCTATTGTAACTAATTTTAAAGAGGACGCCTTTCCTTTTGAAGGACGCATTCTTAAAACGGATGATGAAATTAGAGCTTTATTTCATCTTCCTAATAAACTTCATATTAGAAGAGATAAGAATGGGAACATTGATCAAATAACCCCTCCTCATTTTCCAACGGTCAAAGAACATTATGTTTAAAACAAAAAAATATCAAGTAATTCGAAATGCTCTGGATCCCAGACTCGCTAACTTTATATTTAATTATATGATGTTACAGCGAGACGCCGTAGATTGGATGATGAAAAATAATAAACTTAACGCTTATAATCCTTTTATAGGCAGACGAGATGATCAACAAGTACCGGGAGCTTATTCTAAATATGCAGACTGGGTTATGGAAACTTTACTTGTTTATATGATTCCTATTATGAAAGCTAAAACAGGACTAGAGTTAGTTCCGACGTATTCTTATACACGACTCTATGAAAAAGGAAATATTTTAAGACGTCATAAAGATCGACCGAGCTGTGAGATATCTACCACTCTCCACTTAGGGGGAGATGAATGGCCTATCTTTCTGGATCCATCAGGACAAACTTTTGTGATTGATGAATATAAACAGATTCATAAACCGGGCGCTCCTAAGGGAGTGAAGGTAAATTTAAAAATAGGTGATATGCTTATTTATTCGGGCTGTGAATTAGAACATTGGAGAGAACCTTTTGAAGGCAACATCTGCTCTCAGGTCTTTCTTCATTATAATCATGCTAAGGGACCCTATGCCAAGACTAATTTGTTTGATAAACGCCCTATGCTGGGGGTGGGGAAGTAGTTGATTCCTATTAAAATGTAGTATATTTATATCCTAAACGGATTTTTCTATGCTACATAAGATCAGATTAGAACCTGGATTAGATAAGCAATCCTCAGATACAGGCGCAGAATTTAAATGGGTAAACGCAGATTATGCTCGTTTTCGTTATGGCTTTCCTGAAAAAGTAGGAGGATGGCAACAGCTTGTTAGCTCTAAACTTATAGGCGCAGGTCGTGATCAACATACCTGGGTTGATTTAGCGGGCAACCGATACGCAGCTATTGGTACCAATAAGTGTCTTTATATTTATTATGAAGGTGCGGTCTATGATATTACCCCTCTCGATACAGGACGTGAACAAGCTTCAGCAACCTTTACTTTTGATGGGACAACCACGTTTACCATTACAACATCCACCGCCCACGGAGCTGATGTCGGGGATATTATTTTATTAGATGCTGTGACCCTTCCCACAGGAACCGGATTAACTGATTCAGATTTTGAAGATGCTTTATTTGAAGTAAAATCTGTTCCGAGTGCAACCACAATGACTTGTGAATTCACTAGCGCTGGTTCGTCAGCAAGTGGTGGAAGTACAACTGTTAAATTTTATTATGTGATTGGACCCATTAGTCAGGGGTATGGCTATGGATGGGGTACGAATACCTTTGGTGGTATTACTACACCTACAACTCAAACTACTTTAAATGGAGCTTTACTTAATGACACCTATGGAACCGGTGGATCAGGAACCGATATTGTTTTAACATCTGCTAGTGGGTTTAGTAGTTCAGGAACCATTCTAGTAGAAAGTGAACTTATTACTTATACTGGAATTACCAGTAATACTTTAAATGGAATTACCCGAGGGACTAACGGAACAGCGACCGCGGCTCACTCTAGTGGAACTATTACTTATGACGCAACCGATTATGTCGGTTGGGGTAGTGCAAGTACCAGTTCTAATATTGTAATTGAACCTGGGCAATGGAGACTCATTAACTATGGTGAAAATTTAATAGCGTTAGTTCATAATAAAAAAATATTTCAATGGGAACCTTCTATTCCTAATTTAGATGTGAGAGCCGTAGCCATAACAGGAACTGAAGTTCCAACAGCTTCAAGAGATTTAGTTTTATCTACACCGGATCGTCACTTAGTATGCATAGGAACTGAGACCACATTACAAGATTCAAATACACAAGATGATATGTTTGTCCGCTGGTCCAATCAAAACTCAACCACTGAATGGACTCCTACCGCAACTAACACTGCGGGTAGTCAGAGATTAACAGATGGATCTAAATTGATTGGTGGAATTGTAGGAAAGACCGCTGTGTATTTATGGTCTGATACGGCAATGTATACCATGAAATTTATTGGACCTCCTTTAACCTTTGGTTTTCAACAAGTAGGAACCAACTGTGGAATGTCAAGTCAACACTCGGCAGCTGAAGTAGATGGTATCGCTTATTGGATGGGTCCCACAGGATTCTATCGATTCAATGGCGGTCGTGTAGAAATGATGCAATGTTTAGTAGAAGACTATGTGTTTGAAGATATTAATACGAGTGCCAATCAACAAATTCATGTTGCGGTCAATGCACTCTTTGGAGAGATCACTTGGTTTTATCCTAGTTCGGGATCAGATTATGTGGATCGTTCGGTAACTTTTAATTATTTAGACTCTACCCCACAAAATCAAATCTGGACGGTATCTTCTTTGGCTCGTTCAACATGGACGATTGAAGGAGTCTTTAGTAAACCTTACGCAACGGAATATAAAAATGGGATTGCTCCCACTTATCCAACCGTCTTGGGTATCTCTAATGGAGCTAGTTATTATTGGGAACAAGAAAAAGGAACGGATGAAGTCTTTACAGATGGTACAACGAATGCGATTGCTGGGTACGTTGAATCGGGAGATTATGATATTAGCAGAGAAGAAGGGCTTCAAGGTCAAGGGGAATATATGATGAGGATATCTAGAATCATTCCAGACTATGGAGCACAAACTGGAGATTCTAAAGTTTATTTAAACACTAAAGCCTTTCCTAATAGTGCATCCGTCTCCACTTCTTATACAAGTACGACTTCGACTACACAAATTTTTACACGTAAACGAGCCAGACAGATTGCTATTAAAGTAGGTAATGTGGGTACCGGTGAAAGCTGGAGAATGGGAACGTTTAGATTAGATATCCATGCAGGAGGCAGAAGATAATGGCAAAGATAGCAGAAGTTATAGCTGATATTTTAGGACCTGAATTTAATCGAGAGAATGTTCAGAATCTTGCCGACAACGTAGGCTCGGTTGTTCAAAAATTAAATACCACTTACCAACAACAATTAACCGATGAGTACGAAGCCTTTACTTTATTCATGAGTTAAGGTAAATTAAGGAAAAGAAGAAATGGCAAATTCATATCGAAATTCTATTGACGTAGTAGCGACTACAAACATTAAAACTGTTTATACATGTCCCGCTGAAACTGTAGCTTTAGTTAAATCTGTTTCGGTGTATAATGCCCATGCATCAGCGACGGCGGATTGGACTTTAACTTTATATGATTCAAGTGCCACAGCTAATGTGGTGTATGCTAAAGCAGCGAGTACTGCAGCGGCAGGTAAAGTAGAATTTTTAGAAGGGGATACTAGTACAGTGTTAGTTTTAGAAGAGAGTGATGCACTCAAATTTACAACTACCGTAACGAGTGCTAATGTCTCTATTAGTGTGATGCAACAGGATAGAACATAATGTCATTTAAAGAAAAAGGAAAAATTATTGGTCACGTTAATATTGATGGAAAAATGATTCCTAAATATAGAGGTGATACTGAAATTACTTTAACCAATACTAAAACAGGGAAGGAATATAACTCAGACAAAGAAGCTGAAGATGATGTTGCTAACCCTGCAACCGATACAGTCAAGGAAGATATAAGGAGAGACGTTAAAATTACCGTTCCAAAATTAGTGATGGGTAGTGCAACGTTAAAAGAATAATGGAACCACGCGGTGGAACTGAATTACAATTGGCGGAACTTACCAAAAGACTTCCCTCTCATTATTGGGATAAAATTAATCTCACAACCTCTGTTCCTGAAAAAGAACCTCTACAGAAAGGAAAGCTAAATATTCTATGGCTAAAAAATTCTTATGATCAACCCAACATTTTCCCCTGGTTTTCAAAACCGGAGAACCATATTAAATACGACTGGTATATTTTTAATTCTCATTGGAGTTTTGAAAAATATAGGCTTTATTTTAATGTGCCTACTTCTCGTTGTCGTGTCATTAAAAATGCACTCCCTACTATTAAGTGGAGACAAAAAACAAGATATAAAAAAGATCAACCCTTAAGACTTATTCATTGCTCAACGCCCTGGAGAGGACTCAATGTTCTTTTGGCAGCCATGCATCATGTAAAGAATAAGGAAATTCAACTTGATGTCTATAGTTCAACTCAACTTTATGGAGATAAATTTAAAGAAGTGAATGATAAGAATTATGAATCTCTTTATGAACACGCGCGTCAAATGGATAACGTAAACTATATAGGTTATGTTCCTCACAATAAATTAATGGATGCCATGCAAGATAGTCATGTGTTTGCTTATCCTTCTATCTGGGAAGAGACTTGTTGTATCTCTGCATTAGAAGCCATGGCCGCTGGAGCTATTCCAGTCGTGACTAACTTTGGAGCTTTACCAGAGACCTGTGGAGATTATGGAATCTATGTTCCTTATGATACGGATCCACAAAGACTGGCTCAAGAGTATGCAGCCTTTTTAAAATATATTAAAAAAATTTTACACACCGATGCTATGCATCTACAGATTGAAAATCAACGACAGCATTTTATGCACTTTTATAATTGGGATCATCGAATTAAAGAATGGATTGCCTTTCTGGATAATGCCTTAGCGGCTAAAGGAATTAATAATGAAACCTAATGAAGGTGTTTTAACTTCTAAACGATTTAAGCTTCATCCTCAAAATACTATTGATGGACATCACGTTTTAAAAGAACCTACCTTTGAGACCAAACCCAATACCTTATTTGTCGTGACACCCTGTATGGGAACGTTAATGTTATCCTATGTAAAGTCTGTTTTAGAACTTCAAAGTATTTGTTATCATAAAAATGTATCCACTAAATTTCATATGGTTCAATCTTCTTTAGTTACTCAAGGAAGAAACCTATGTGTTCAAGCGTTTCTGAATTCCCATATGTCTCATATGTTATTTGTAGATTCAGATATTGAATTTGATGCGGCTTCTATTTTGGATATGATGAACTTTGATAAAGATATTGTACTGACTCCTTATCCCATGAAAGTATTTGATTGGAATAAAGCTCGTAAAGTCTCACTTCAATCGGGTAAACCTATTGAAGAATGTCCTCATTATTATTGTTTGGATTTTCCTGATGATAATAATATTCAATCTAAAGATGGACTCGTTGAAATTACAAGAGGTCCTGCAGGCTGTATGTTAATTAAAAGAACCGTATTTGAAAAGATGATTAAGGCTTATCCTAAGCTTAAAGTTAAACAAAAACAATTAGTGAATGGTCTTATGTCGACTAGCGAGAACATTTATAACTTCTTTGATAGTGATTTTAACCCTGAAAGTGGTGAGTTTTTAGGGGAAGACTATGCCTTCTGTAAACGTTGGACCGACATTGGAGGTAAGATTTACGCTAATGTTGAAGCCTATATCACCCACCATGGAACCCATGGTTTTCGTGGAAGATTCATTGACGAAGGCAAAAAAGTAAAGTAAGTATATAGTATTCAGGGATTTTCAGGATTTCCCTTAAACCTGCCTACACATTTTAATGGAATTTATATGGGATTATTTAGCAAGATAACTAGATCAGTAACTAAGCCACTCAAAAAGGTTCTTAAAAGCCCTTTAGGGAAAGTCGCTTTAGGCATTGGAGCTTACAAATTTGGTCCTAAAATGTGGGGATCACAGCTGGGTGGTGAAGGAGGCTGGGGAGCAGGTTGGGACAAATTTGCACCTTGGTTGATGGGAAGCACAGATACAGGAGGTGTCCACAATACTGCCACAAAAAGTCTATGGGGTAGAATGGGTCCTTTAGGTAAAGCAGCCACAGTAGGTATAGGAACAGCCGCAGGAGCTAAAGTGCTCGCACCAGAATTAGAAGAAGAAATTGATATCGATGTAGATGATAAAACCGGTCATGCTAATTATTTAACTAACAGAGGAATGTACGAAGACGAATGGGCCGACTGGCTAGTGGATATGGGTAAAGCCGGAACTAAAGAAGAAGCCTTAGTCATGGTTCGAAATAATCCAATGTTTTCGCAAGGTGGAAGAGTTAAAGCAAATACAGGATTGTATGCTGGCGGAATGGGTGGTATGAATCAAGGTATGAATCCAATGACAATGAATCAAGGACTGGGAGGAATGAATGCTATGGGCATGGG
>VTLG01007632.1_pt1 | contig 38337 bp, 56 predicted proteins | sample 4694571 | NCBI WGS metagenome assembly VTLG01 (sample SAMN12604809, study PRJNA352737) | marine metagenome | biome: ENVO:00000447; feature: ENVO:00000209|ENVO:00000569|ENVO:01000036; material: ENVO:00002151; isolation source: viral sequences binned using virsorter ...
AATGTCAACCTTTTCATCTCCCACCTTCGTTGCCCGCACCCGCCGTAACGCCTCATCGAACGGGTCCCCCACTCTGCGCGCCTGATCGATCTCCACCATTTGGACTATGCGAGCGTCTATGTCTGCCAGTTCATCTAACGCCTGTTGGACGTTGATGGTTCCTGACACGCCCGGTTGGATAAAGTCCTGATGGCCGACTGTGCGGTCGATTTCCATGGCTTCTTTGTACGCGGTGCGCCAACTCTTATATTTGACCGGCCCCGATGGCAACATGGCTTGTGACCCGGCAGCCTCAGCAGCAGCCTCCATCTGAGCAGCCTTCTGCGGGTCCAGAATCCGCGCCAACTCCAACATGTCCCGCACCGACTTGTCGTTCGCCCCCAACAACTTGGACTGCTGCACCGCCAACGGGAACTGCCCGATGTACCCCTCCGTGCCGCTCAAATAAGACATGCTCTGATCCACATTCCGAACCATTGTTTGAAACGTGTCTTCCAAACCGTCCAAATCGACACCACCCGTGTTCGCCCCAACCACCCCATCAGCGAACCCGCGCTGATCCGCAGCGGTCTTAGCCATCTCCTCCTGAATCTGAAACGCACGAGCAGCCCGATCATGCATCTTCACAATAATGTCTTTAACCTCATCCGGCACTGTGAACGTGCCATCCGCTATGGCCTGCTCATTCTGCTTAAAAATCTGGTTCAACCGCGCCCCGTAGTACGACATCTCATAAGTGATGCCGTCCATTTCGCCCATCAACCGCACAGCCGCCTCATTAGCAGCCCGCCAGCCTTGAACCGACTGCAACACTGTTGTTTCCGCCGGGTCAACCGGGATGCCAGCCAACTTGGCGTTAGCGTCCATCACCAACTCCAAGTCAGCGTCGGACGACACATACAACTTGCGGGTACGTTCCCGGATCGAAGCAAGTTTCTTATCCAAAGCACGCTGCATCTTCTCCGCAGCCTTATCCCACGCGGCGCGGGTACGCGCAACAGGGGTACCCAACCACTGTCGCATCGCCGCCTCCCAGTCGTCAACCTCCTCAAGACCCTCACGGGCAACCCTCTGGAAATTCTTCGCCACACTCGGATGCATCCGGAACATGTCGTCAAAACCCATCGTGTACTTCAAATGGGACATCAGCGACTCGCCAGCCATTTGCATCGCCATGCCGCCCGCGTAACTATCCAACGCCCCCGTGTACCCCTCGAACATGGGTTTCCCAAACGCGGCAACCGCAGCGTCGTCTATCTGATCCTGCGTGGAAAGACCAACCTTATTGGGTTGCTCCACCCTGAACCTTTTAACAGTCCACTGATTGTTCTTCGGTGACCACACCCGCCGCCCCAACCAAGCCTGCCCCTTGGCGTCACGAACCACGTACCCCGGTTTGGCCGCAGCAACAGCCTCCTTTGTCAACTTTATGTACGAACCGGGACGCCACGAACGTGTACGCATCGACTGCGCCGTCTTGAAACCACCCTCAAAAGCATCACCCTGTAAATCCGTAGTCCCCTCATCAACGACCTTTATGCCAAACAGTTCCCTCATCTCATCACGAATCCGACGCGGGAAATACCCCAACCCCTCCTGTGCGAGGAACTCCGACTCCTCAGCCCAAGTCCAACCCCCCTTACCATCCGGCTCACCGAACGCTTGCCGTAGAATCTTGGACGAATCATCCATCCCATCCGTGACAGTAGTCGCGTACTGAATCAACTCCTCGTCGTTAAGAGCCTGAATTTCCTTGGGGAGATTATTCCACCACCGACCGGAACGGTTGATACTCGCTATTCTCCCCGACTGGTCGTCCCGTATCAGCACCTCGCCGTTCAACGCTGCCCGCAACCACCGGCCCAACGCTCGCTCACCGCCCTCATCATTAGGCAACGAACCCTGCTTGGCTAAACGGTTCAGTTCCGCCGACGTGCGCCGCGAAACCTCCTTGAAGAACGCCTGCTGTCCACGGGCAAACCGTAACGACTGCTCCGCAGACCACGCTCTCGCTATCTGATCGGGGTCACCCGAATCCAACAGTTCCCGAAAAACCCGGTCACCGATAGACAAATGGTTCCGGTAAAACCTAGTAGCACCCCTTTGGATTTCGTTCGCCAATCCGGGGTTCTCTGCGTACACCCGGTCCCATTCTGAAGGTTTGAAAATGTTTCCCAACTGTTCAGAAATGTCATCGCCCATGTACTTGAACATTTTCGCTGCCTTACCGGCAACACCGGTCAGACCACCACCGCCCAACGGCACCGGCATGTTGCGCCACACCGTTAATGGCAGATCCCCACGGGCAAACAAGCGCCCTCCGAGAACCTGCTGCGCGCCACGCCCTCTGCCGCCTGCTAATGGCAACTTCGATATGGCTTCCCCCCGTTGGGCACCTGTCGCGCCCCACCGGGCCATTCCCGGTACCGCTATCTCAGCGTGCGAACGGGCCACCCGGCCCGCAACCTCACGCAGCCGTGGATCAGTCACACCGGCACGCCTCAACGCCTTGCGGGTTTCAATATCCCTGAGGCGCACCCGCTCGGTCATGCGTCTAACTGGACGCCACACGGGGACCTCACCGCTTACTTGTCGTGAAATCTGTTTTGCTACATCCCCGCGCACAGTTTTAGCCGCTTGCACTGCGCCCCTAATAGAAGCATCATCCAAACCCATTCGCATAGCAACCGGAATGTTCGCTATGCGCCGGTCCAACATCCAATCTTTAGTGAACTGCTGCCCCGGCATCTTGTCCAACACCCGTGCCGCTGTGCGTCCCAGCGGGGTGTTAGACATCTTGCGCCCGATAGCCCCCGTCCCCGGCACCCTCAAACGCATCCCCGGTTCCAAACCCGTGGCCCGCGCCACTGCTCTCCCAGCGGGGCTCCGCTGCAACGACCGTTGAATAGTACCAATCGACCTGCCTCTGCTGGCCGCGTCTATCGCATCGTCAATCGCTTTGAACGCATCATCAACCCCCACCCCACGGCCCAAACCGGTGCCCTGCAACATCCGGCCCAAGTCTGCTCTACCCACCCTTTTGAGACTACTTAGAGCCAACCCGGCGTGCTTCGACCCCAACGCCCGCACCATAATGTTGGTACCACCCATGTAAGTCAAAGGATCTAAAGCAACATCACCGACAAAACCGATAACCCGATCAGCCCAAATGTTGTCTTGAAGAACCGCTGCGCCCATCCCGGCTACGACTGGGGCAAACATCCCAGTGAAAGGACTCGCCACCAGCAACCCCCAACCCATGGTGGCACGTTCGTCGTTTACCAGATCCCCGAACCCATAATTGTTGGTGCTCTGTTCCCAAAAGTCATCCCAAGACGACTCGCCGCCCCAGCCACGGTCCCGGAACAGTCCAATAATGTCCTGCCCCAGATCAATGGTTTCCTTTATGCCGCTGACAATCGAAGCGCGCGGGCCACCCACCACGTTGCCCATTGTTTCTACGGCACCACCGATTTCCCTGACATTCGGGAGCCGGGGACGCATAGCGCCACCCAGTTCACTCAACAAATTGCCGCGCAGGTTGGGGCGCAGATTGGGGCGCAAATTAGGGCGCAAACTGGCGACACTCTGAGCCAACTGTCTGCGCGTGGGACGCGGGGGACGGTATCCGCGTTGCAGCGAAGACCTCCCAGCACGTTCCCGCGCCCGACGGATCTCACCGTAGGTAGCCATTACGCTACCGCTTGTCAGGGTAGTCTTGCTTCACAGAGTCTTTCACGGCCTGCGCCGACGAGCCGTATATCATGGCGATTTGACCGTTAGCAACCGGAACAGCAGCCCAATGCTTCAAACCCAGATCGAAATTGGCTTGCGCATCCGCATCCGGTTCAGCCTCGTGAGCGGGCAGTGCATCAACCATAATATTGCCGGTCTCGTAACGGTCGCGGGTGGTGCTTCCATAGACGATACGGTTTGTTACGTGGGCAACAATCTTGGCCTCAGTGACATATTTCTCAGACCACCGCCTGATAGCGTCCGCATACAGGGCCAACCGCCCATCGGGCTGGTCGATATCGTGCTGGTAGTCAGACCCCAAGTCGTCGTTCCACTCGTACAGGCTTCGTCGCACGTCACTGCGGTATGTCGGTGACGCCATGGCGTCGACGGCTATATCCCACGTCACCCCGGCATCGACACCGTGAGTCGGAACGTCTGGCTCCTCATAGTTCATCTCATCAACAAACTTGGAATACCCATCCGGCGTCATCCACAATTCGCCATCCCGATCCTCGGCACCAAACGGGACCAACCCGCCAGCGTCCTCCACCGTCAACCCGGTGTTAAACCGTTCGAGCGGATCGTACTCTTCCACCTCAGGGAACGCATTCTTCAACTCGACGTACTCTGCCAACGGCATTTCCACATATTGAGGCACACCCGGCGCACCGCCACCCAGCACTATGAAGTTATCCACGCTCACATTAGTAGGCAAATCTGAAACACGTATCTTATACTTCTTATCTGTTACGGCATCCTCAATGTTAATCAAACCAAGATTCGCCATGTTGATAGCGTGGCTGGCGGAGAGCACAACACTAGTACCCTCCTTCGTGTACCCATCCGTTGGACCCGTGAACTTACTCTCATCAATGTAGACAAGATCCTCAGAATCCGGCTCAGGGTCTTTGAATGCGCCCGTCGTGCCCAACAGTTGCAACTGAGCGGCGTTCACTTCAATATACGGTCTGGGGCCTCGGGCTGCCTTGACCTCGTAACCGCCGGTGCGTCCCTGTTTCAGTTCAGACAGTGGGATTTGAATAGTTTCTCCCGGATCCGGTTCCGGCGCTTCTCCCATGAAATCTGCGAGATCCTCCGCATCCCCCACACGGAACACTTGCCCCTCTTCATTAACCGCCAAGCCCATCTCCTCTGCGGCTTCCGCCGATGCGTACCCTAAATCCTCCCAAGTTTGGTGCACACCATCGGCGCTTTCTACAGGGATATGGACCGTTCCCGCTTCTTCTTTCGGTTCAACCGGCGGCACCCACTTCGCGGTCTCCCCCTCACCCTCCAAAGTCCAACCCAAACCAACCAACTTAGCCGACTTCTCACCCTGCGTTAAACCAGCCCACACACCCGACTCGATCAACCCGGTAATCTCATCATCCGCAGGCAACGTCCAAGTATCATTACCAGCATTGTACTCGTAACCGGCACGCAGGTACTGTGCCGCCCGGTCACCTTCCGTGTAACCAGCCCACGGCCCATCTGTTATAGTCCCCAACGCTGGCACCTGCAACTGGTCTTCCAAACCACCAGTCATCAAACCATAAATCTGATCTTCCGTCATGTTCGGGAACAACTCGGCAATCGCATCCGCTGAGAATGCTTCCTCGCGGGCAACACCACGGTCCTCAGCAGCAGAGATCTCCTCCGCCATCAGCATCTCTACCATTTGGTCACGCAACTGCAACCGGTAAGAACCCATCATGTTCGTTATCATCGAGTTGCGTTCTTGGTGGCTCATCTTGCCGATACGCCACAGCGAATCAATATAGTTGTACGCGGTGTCAACAGCGTCACCGTGCAACCCGTAGATCATGTTCATGTTGGCTTCCGCCAACGCCGGGGGAACCCCCTCAGCCTTCAACAAGGCGACAATAGAATCCCGGTCAGTGTCCCTCTGCTTCTTAGAACGCTTACTACGCTCCCGGTACGTTGACAACAACCGGTCCATCTCACCCGGATTCATTATCTCACCGGTTATCGGATCAATCGCCCCGTACTGGGTGTCATAAATGGCCTGCTCCGCAGCGCGCAGTTCCGCTTCAATAGTGTCTATCTCACCCAACCCGAGGTCACGGGCCTTGGTGAGAGCATCAGTGATTTCCTTCAGACGGTTATCGATAATGTTGACAACATCAACCTGCCCCTTGACGAATGTGGGTACACCCGGTGGTGTACCGTCGTCACCACCAGCGGGACCGCCAACGGCAGGTCCGCCACCACCCGCAGGTTCACCGCCACCCGCAGGTTCACCACCACCCGCAGGTTCACCACCACCCGCAGGTTCACCACCAGCGCCCTCGCTTGCTGGAGGTTCTCCCGGCGCACCGTACTTCTCCCTGAACTCCGGGGATTCCGTCCACGGCAACGTGGCCGTGCCAGTCTCCTCGATGCGGGCCAACGCGCTTTCAACATTTTCCCGTGGGGTGGGAAGCCCCTCTTCACCCGGACTATTCATGTAATCTTCGTCAGCAGCCAACAACTCAAACCACTCCTGCGTACCCACCCCAGCAAAATCGTCAAGCCTCTCACCAACCACAGTCCCCAACTCTGCCTGAAGAGCAGCATCCCCAACGTCCAAAGACTCCATGCCAAGGAACTGTTCAATGTCAGCAACCGTGTAACCCTGATCCAGAAGACCCTCGGCCAAATCGATACGGCCCTGATACCGCTCATCACGAACCCTCGATGGGTCGAGTAACCCGCCGTATTGATCCACCTCATAAGGGGTGAAACCGGTACCCGTGACATCCCCGCCAGCGTCCACTATGTAACCAGTAGCGGGGTCCAAACTGTAACCCTCACCCTCCACAGCCCCGAGATCCCCCATAAACAACCCGGAGTCGATGGCCGCTGCCAACCATGCCGCTTCAGCATCATCCATCTCACCCGTTAAACCCGGCTCCACTATGGTCTGCTCGTACCAGTTAACAGCCGCAGGAGCAGTACCGGTTGTAGCGACCGGTGGCGGAGCAGTATCCGTAGCGGCAGTTGGACCGCCGCCCAGCAGGTTCTGCGCCCCCTCTGTTTCCAACCAAGCCAATACCGCAGCATTCTCTGACCAGTCAAGACCCCCACCCAAACCCTGCGCGGTAGGGACAGAGTTATTACTAAGAGCGGCCTCCTCCTCCTCTTGGAGGCGCAAATACTCGTCGTAATCAAAATCCGGATTAGCGAAAATCCCCAGAGCGCTCAGATCGATACTCATTAGCCTGTCGCCTCCCGGATCTTCGCAGCGATCTCAGCGCGGTTAAACGCCGACTCGAACTCACGCCCATAGCGTGTCCCGAAGTACTCGTCGTAGGCCCCCATGTCCTCCGTCACAATGTCTAATATCGCCTGATCCAACGCTGTAGTAACCCCGGCACGCTGACGGTCAACAGCCATCAACAAATCCGACACCCCAACCTGCCGCAAACCAGAATCCTGCAAACCACGCTCCGCGAACTGCTCGTTCAAACGCGGCAAAGACTTGCTTAGATTCTTGTTAATGTCATACCGTTGAGAAACCCGGTTACGTTCCGCAGCACGCTTCTTCGCAGTCGTCCCCGCCAACGCAGTCGCCAACCGTTGACCCGGCGACATACCGAGCGTACTCCTCACATTATAATCAGTACCATAAGGGTTGAAAGCCATAACTAACCTCTACGAGCCTGCTTTATCCTAGGATAACGACGGCGCACAGCAGCCCTGACCATCGCCTTCTGGCGGGGCGTCCCATGTTGGGCCACCCTCGCCAACGCATTACGCGCATGAGAAGCATCATTGATGGGGTACGCACGCTTTGCCGGAAGAGCAAACGAACCGCGCGGCAACCGTTTACGCTGGGGTCCTGTCAACCTAGCCACGTCTAACCCCACAATCCCGGCATGTTCGACACCAGAACCTTCTTAGTGGCACTAGCATCCGTGTCGTAAATCACCACATAATCGGTCGTAGCGACGGTCGCACCAAGAGCCACGAGGTTGCTTGCGTCCACAGAAAGGGCAATCGCCCCGGCGGTCCCGCCGCCGCTCAAACCACCGTCCGAGGGGGTGGTAACAGCAGTAATGTCCCCGGTCGGAACCTGATCTATCCGCTGCGTAATACGTGAAGTCATGTTCTCTCCTAGCCGAAATAGGTGACATCAATAGTGCTACTTGAAGACACCCGAATAAACTTTACGTCATCCAAATCGTCCTGATACAAGTCCAACACGCTGTAAGGGTTGATGTAATGGCCTACACTGGACGTAGGGGTACCCCAACGAACCCTGATCGGCTCCGCACCGTTGGAAACCATCGCCGCAACAGCCCCCGTAGGCCGCGTCAAAGCCACAGCCGTACCGGCAACCGCCACCTGCTCGTCACCGATGGCAGAACCATATTCTGCCGCCGTCCTTCTGATACTCATACTATGCCTCCAACGCGGCTACCCGCGCCTCCAAATCATCCAACTTCTCCTGAATCTTCCTCAACTCGTACTCAATAGGCCGAGCGTTCGGCCCCTGCATACGACGCGTCGGCTTGTACTCAACCGGCATGATCCCGTTCCAACAAGTAAGCGACCGAACCGGTCAACTCCTCTAGGCGTACAGCCAACTCGTCAACATGAACACTGCGGGCGTACCCGTTCATCTCCATGCTGCCCTCAATGCTCTCCACTGCTGCTTCTAGTTGGTCGATGCGAGCCACCAGTCGTGCCGAGTTCCATGTGATAACTGCTGCGATCATGGCGACGCTGAGTATCAGCGACAGCGTTACTCTGCTGATGCTGATTTGTTTCAGGTCGGTGACCACATCGGACATGGCTTACTCCGCTGCTGCGTAAGCAACGTCATACGCTGCCTGTGCTTCCTCTGGTGTCCCACCACTGCCGATCACAGCAAGCGAAGCAGCGTTACCCGCTGCCACCTTCCTAGTGACCTTCGCTGTGGGTGGATCTTCAGGCCACACCACCTCAGACACACGACTGTACGTTTGTGGTAGATCCCTCAGGGCCTGCCTGTGGGTCGCCCATTCCTCAGCGGTGTGGTCGCCCAACGCTGCGTCACCCAACTGGGTCCAGTCGGAGCCACGCAACTGGCCGTCACGCTGACCCCTGACCATATTCAAGTCCAGATCAGCGGCCTCAGCCTGAGCGTCCGCTTGGGCTTCTTCCTCTGCGGTGTACTGCGACCGCACTCCGTCTACTACCTTGAATCGTGGCATTTTTATACTCCAGTTATTCCGTAGAGGGTGAACGTGCTGTATTCGGCTATGTCGGCCCCGTTGAGGCAGAAAATCTCTATTTCGTCGATTGCCGAAGTCGAATGAAACAAGCCCGCAATAAAGTTCATCTCGGTATGCCCAGAGGTCGTAGAGTTGTTCTCTGATGCCGCCTGAATGATTACCTGCTTGAAGCCGACCGTGTTTGAGTAATTCGGAATCCACATCGTCCACGTTGCAAATGTGTCAGCGAGTGAGGTCGCACCACACGATGTAGGCCACAGAAAGTGACCAGAGTCGCCAGTGTTTAGACTGTTAGCGCCGATGTCGGTCCCTCCCTCGCTTTTGATGCGACTCCCCGAATAGTCGCTTGTGCTACTGCTGCCATTCAGCCTTATCGGCGTCTGTTCAGTGAGGTGGGCACGCTCAGAACGCACCGAAGCCCACAGATACAAGTGGTCGTAAGACGACGAAATGCCAGTTTCGGACCATGTCGCAGCGCCGCCAGAACCAATCTCGGTGTGGTCGATAACAGTGAAAGCAGGCATCAGGAACTATTCAATCCGTAGAGGGTGAACTCTGAGCCTCGCCCAAAGTTGGGGCCGGTGACCATCGCCAACGCAATGCTGGTTACCGCTGCCGTGCTATCCCACAGCCCACTAACCATATAAATATTCGCCCCGCCGCTGTACCGTCCCCCGACATTCCACAGAACAGTAGTATTTTTGTTGGCGTTGCGGTAGTCGTAGATGCCGACCGTCGTCGCGCCGTAGAACGGGGCTTGGAAATCCTGTGAAGCGGGAACCCAACCTCCTTTGGTCATAGCCACTCCTGTTTGGCCTCCAGCGGATGTGGAGGAGGAGCGACTGGTCATATAGTGCCGCGAGTAGTTAGAACCCGTGTCACTATTCAGGTTGATTTTCACCATGTCGTGAAGATCATCCACAGTTGAACGAGTGCTCATCCGAATCTGCAAATGCTCATAGGAGCCGAGCGATGAGAACGTCACCGACGCAGCGTCAGCCTCCAAATACGTCGTGGCGATTGCTTCGATGACAGCCATCAGGCCACCATCCTTGGGAGAACACCGAACAGGTCGATGCGGGAACCAGTATCGAAATCGCCGCCCGAAAGGGTGAAATCCATCTCAGTTAGAGCCGCCTGCGACCGCCAAATGACATAGTTGAATGCCAAATAGTTATTGGTGCCACTTTGATCGCAGGCGATCTGAGCAACCCCAGACTTGTATTTTCCAGAGTTTACGTCGTGAAGCCATGTGACAGCAGAACCGAAATAGTTGGCAGTAGCATCAGCAGTCGGTATCCACCCGCAGTTGATATAAACAGCACCCGTTGCGTTTGCTGCCAGAGCAGACGCGCCGTACCCACTTGGAGTTGCGTACATCCACTGATAACCGTAGTTCGCTGAGGTGTCGTTGTTTAAAGTGAGTTTGCAATCCCGTGGGACTGTCGAACCCGTATGAGTGGATCTCGCATAGACGACGATCACCATGTCCATGAACTGGGACCAGTCGAGGCTAGACCCGTCGGACGGATTTGTGAAAGTGATCGTGGTAGTTGACGATGCTCGATTTTCAGACGCCAAAGGAATCCAAGCCTCACCGTCAGTGAGAACACCATCAACGATGTAAGAGGGATCAGCCATTATGCGGCCACCTCGTATCGGATGATGACGATGCCCGCACCGCCACCACCACCCTCTTTGAACGTCCCGATACCAGACTGTGCGCCACCACCGCCGCCCGTGTTCGGAACCCCGCTCTCCGCAGCCCTAGAGGCCACGAACTTGGAGTCACCGCCACCGCCAGTACCACCAGTACCTATCGTGTCCCCAGCGTTGTACCCCGCGCCGCCGCCACCACCTGCGTAGGTCGGAGTAGTCGCCGTGATGCCGTAACCCGTGGCCCCATTCCCACCGTTACCGCCAGTGTTCGCTGCCGCATCTGCCCCCACGGCTCCTGCACCACCACCACCACCGCCAGCAGCAACACCCGTGTAGGTGCTTGCCGACCCGAGGTAACCGTCGCCGCCGTCGTTGCCGTCTGCACTACTCGTCCCACCAGTACGCCCCTTAGGGTCAGCACCAGCCGATGTGTAACCAGAGGAAGCCCCGCCACCAGAACCGCCAGCAGAACCATTGTTGTTAGAAACGGATCCGTAACCGCCACCCAAGACGGTTACGCCCAAGGCGACACTGTTACCACCGTTGTATTGAGGACCAGTAGAAGATGTCGGTATAGCAGCACCTGTACCAACAGTGATCGTGTAAGTACCTGCGCTCACAGCGATTCCTGTGGCTGTTTTCAGTCCACCAGCGCCACCACCGCCAGCCGCCCCGTAATAGTTGCCCGTGGCGTTGCCGCCACCAGCCACGATCAGATAATCCACATCAGCCGTACCACTAGACACATAGAACTTGCCTGTGGATCTGAACGTATGAACACGGTACGTCGTACCAGAATCCTCATACTGCGTGATGATCCCACCAAACGCCGTCAACGACGCACCAGAACCAGCAGCACCAAGCAACGCGGCCTTAGCCGCACCAAGAGGCATGGTTACTTCATGTCCAATCCGGCAGCAAAGCCATACCAACGCGTACCCGCATCAATAGTTACAAACGTGAGAATGTCAACACCAGATGTGGTCAACGTCGGGGCGCTTCCTCCAGCCCAGTCAACCGCAGCGGGCCAGTTCACTGTCTGGGAACCGCCGTTTGTGAGAATCAGCGTCCAAGAAAACGAAGTCCCAGTAGCAGCAGGATTATCAAATACGAACGTAGTGGTCGAAGTAGCGACCGTAGCCGTAGCCACGTTGCCGTTCTCCAACTCAATCGTCTGAGTGCCACCGGATGTGGCGTGTGTGTTGACCACTTCGCCGTAGTCCTTGAAGTTGCCACGGGACACGGTTTGGTCTGAGAACAGTGTCGTTTGGGCTACTGTCAACGCACCATCTACTGTCACGGTACTGCCGGACTGCCCTATGTTGGGGGCACCGTTAGCCCATGTGGTAATATCAGTGAAGTTGGTGTTCATCTGCGACGCGACAATTGCCGTGCCCGCAGAGAACGAGTTGGTAATCGCCAAGTCGGCCATTTATCTAATCCTCCGTGTTCTGTACATTCCAACCACGCTTGTCAGCCCCCACTTTCCACGGGCACTGGGGCTCGGAGTAACACTAAACCTCAAACTAATAGCCTTTGCTGTCCCAGCCGTAGGCCATCTGAAGAACTTGTAGACGTTCGTTCCAGACGCTGCCGCCCATGAGGAAGTGTCCCACACGCCGTTTCCGTCCCCCGATGGTGACGAATCCCATGTAGCGGTTGATGCTTCACCGGTTATTGTTTGACTTTGGCTCACTACCGCTGATGCGAGGCTATAATCCTTATAAATACTCATAACAACACTCATCGTATTATCAGCCAACATGACCGTACGAGTCTTACCCCACCGTTTAGCAAAAGTCGGCCTGTTACCACCAAACCAACCGGTCTGATAGTGGGAGTAGATCTCTTCAGCACTCCCAGATGGGTCATACAAGTCAACGTCCGTGTCCTGATTGACCTTCGCCACGCGGGTAAACGCCGCCGTGCCATCCCATTCAGACGTGGCAGCCAACCCGAAATGCTGTGCCCCCGTCGGCCTGTACGCCAACAAGGACCGGGCGTTAACGTCATACCGGGTCCACGCCCCAGCGGGACCCAACGACGGGTCCCAAACAAACATGTTGCGCCGGTCACTCTGCGCGGCACCAGCCACGCTCTCACCCGACGTGTAATCAACCGAAACCCACAGCCGCTCGTCAAACCACATCAAAGAAGGCGCATAGTCGAAAGATATGGACGTATCATCAATTTTCGGCTTGAGCCGTTCAAACGCCCACGCCAAATCGTCATACGTCAACAGGTACACGCCGTCCTCCGCGTACCAGAAAAACACCCCGGAGGTGGTCGCAACCGGTTGGCTACCGTCCCGGCACCCTGCGGTGCGCGTAAGGTTGCGCACCTCGAACGAATCGCGGCCAAAACCATAAATTGCGTACACGCTGTTCTGTTTGAACACCAGCAGCCTGTCCCCGTCGGGCAGGATCGCTGTTATAAAGTCGCCGTCTTCACCAACATCAATGTCGATGTAGTCGGTCGCTGTCCAGTTCTCCGCATCGTTGACCTTGGAGAACCTCACCCGGTTCTTGTAGTAAGTGCCTGATTCCAACGTGTACGCCACCCACACGAACTGCCCCCATGTTGTCGTGTACCGGGCGCACGGGAAATGCCCGTCAGTGCCATCAATGTCGGGTGTCAACCGGTCAGCGTTCCCCGTCCCAGACCATTTCACCGCAGCGTAGGAAGTGTCGAACAGGGCTGCGTTAACAATGTACGTGTAGTCGTTGAATGTCACCGCACGGGGCGGAATCTCCCCCGTCATCGTGATATTCCCCGCAGAAGAAGCAATTTGCGTGAAGTTGCCAGTAGTGGCATACCACAAAGTCGAGTTGGCGCTGGCAGTAACTGCGGCCAGAATCTGATTGTACGAAGCGGACGAATGGGCAAACAGGCTGCGAATGTGACCCGTCAAAGCCGTAGTGTTTATGGCAGTAACACCGTTGCGGCGCGAAACGCCGCCTCTAGGGTCAACGTCCACGTTCAACAAGTCGGGTGATTCGTTTTCCCCTAAGTTGAACTGGTCGGCGCGGACGTTCAAACCGCCCGTAAAGTCGGCCTGCTCCTGATACCGGTATGGTTCCTCGTAACGACTACCACCAGCGTTGGTCGGCACCCGGATCGCTAATGCCACCGGCTACTCCCACGAATAACGTAGACGGTTGGGCATAATCGACTGTGACCGCCAACGCGAAGCGTTGACAGAGTTCAGCCTCAAAGGCTGCGGGGCCGGAGTGTCCTCAAACCGTGCCCGCAGATTATCCAACTCTCCTTGGAACAACGAGAAATACTGGTTGCCCATCCCAGCGTCTTCCTGCTGCTGGTAGGAGCGGTAAATGGCGTACAGCGACAGCACATTGTCGAACGGGTCCGGCCAATCCGGGGTGTCGGTATCCGCGATACCAGTGCGGTACACGGCGTTCGCCCCCGCGAACTCTATGGCGTTCCGGTAGCCGCGCACATAAATAGTTTCCACACTGCCCGGTGTTGGGAACAAGCGGATTGTGACCGCACTGTCCTGACCGCCCCACACCGACCAGTAATACGGGGTGCTGCTATTATCAGAATTGAGCGGATAAATAATGTCAGTGTCGTCGTAACCCAGAAATGAGAGTACGTGCCTGTCAGTTTTCAGTGACGCTATTTCACGCATCCCCGGTGTTTTGGGCGCTGAACTGCCCGAAAATTCAACACCGTCGTGGGTTAGTTTCACACCAGTCGTAGCGTTACCGCCTATGTCGGCCAGCGTGTAGTCCTTCTGCGACGCAACAGTGTCGAATGTGACCGCTGTTTCGTAGAACGGCCAACGCTTCTCCGAGTAGACAACCGCATCGTAGCCTTCACGGATAAACACGTTCATCGTGCTATCGGTAATATCAGTAGAATCTATGTCAACTACGTTCCGCACGTAGTCGCGCATCGCACTTAGTTGCAACACAGCCCCCTATTCGTCGTCAAGTTCAGGGGCGGTTTCCTCAGATGGTGTTACCACGGGAGGACCATGGGTGGGGGTGGGGTTAACGCGATGGATACGCCGATCAGGTCGAATGACGTGACCTTCAGGGTTGAGCGTCTTATAGTTACCCGCAGGTTCATTTGCGGGGCGCTGCCCCTGTTTATATGCGTTTGCGAAACCCCTTGCCATGATGCCTCCCGTGGCAACGAACTGTTAACTATGCAGGCGTAATGCCGTACATGAACCCTTGACGGGCACGGTTACTCGTTGTCAACTCGCCGTAGCAGAGCAACTGCGAGAACACCGCATCCTGATTGGTTGGACGCACGAACGGCGTTGGCTTGAACCAAACGTCGCTATGGGCAACCAACTGGAGGTACTTGGTGTTAAGGAAGTAAAACTTGCCTTCACCAGCCAAGGTACCATCAAAGGTAACCGGGCAGCCCTTGAACAAAAGGTTCTGGAAGCCACCGTCGGCCATATCGGTATCCGTGTAACGGATTTGGTCATCCAGCAGCGCCTCGTAGGCTTCATACTGGTTCTGACCTGTAATGGCAATGGTCGGCTGGTCGTTGCCAACCGAGCAGTTGTTGTACAAGGTCGCCATAGAAGCGATGTCGATTGCGGCAGAACCCTGATTGGTTACCGCCGACCTCCACCACGAGTTGTCCGAATCGGTGGCATCAATGCCGCCGGGGGAACCCGTGGAACCAACTAGGGCGCTTAGCCCCAACCAGTCCTTGTTGCTGTTGCCGGTGCCGTTGCCGAAGAACATGGTGTTCATGTTCTCAATGATTGTTTCCTGCGTCTGGAAAATCTTGCCTTCCAGAAGATCAATGATCTGAGCCTCGCCGTTGTTCTGCGCTTCCTCAATACCGTTGATCGTCACAGTAGCCGCATACTGCTTCCAGTCGTACTCAGCGGCAGAAATGCCTGTCTGAGCCGTCGTAAGAATCGTGTCCGTACCGGAGTACGAACCTGCGGTTGAATTGGTCCCGTAAATCACGGGGACGACGATGCTCTGTCCACCCGACACACGCCGAATAGTCTGACCATTCGTCAACGCGTAGAACAATGGTCGTGCGCTGAAAATGTTGTCAGTCAGTTTCGGGATGTAGTTTTTTAGGGTGGTGGAGAGAATCTCGTCAAAGTTGCTGTTGCCAGCGGCCATAATCTCACCTCACTCTGTTGTTACGAGGAGAGGTCCCGTTTCGCAGTCTCAAAAGCCTCACGAATACTCATGGGCTGTGGTGCTGCTGTCCTTGAGGAACCAGCCTGCTTTGAACCTGATGGTTCAACCACGCTGGCGTCACGCTTGGCTTCTAAACGACTCTGTTCCTGTTCCAATTTCTCTGCCTTGGTCGCAACATCGTTATACCGCATGTGTGTAATAGCGGCCTCCAAGTTGCCTATTTTGTTTCGCAGAGCGTGTTGAAACAGTTCCTTCTCGTTAAAGTCCCCGTACTTGCCCTTAAGGTGGGAAACCTGCTTCTCTAATGCCTGTTTCTTATGTAAACGGTCGTAGCCTTGGACACGGCCCTCTAGTTCGGTGAGCCGCTTGGTGGTCTCATCATCTGGCGCTTCCCACATGGAACCTGAAGTTTCATCGTTGTCCCGTGGGGCGTCAGATATTCCAAACGCTTCACTAAGGGCTTTCAACGTCCCCTCTGGATCTGACTCCAAAGACGACACTATTGCCTCGGCTTGCTCTAACCGTTGTCTTTCGGAAGCCAACTCCTGCGTCTTACGGGTGTAATCCGACTGTCGTTGGTATCCGTCCCGAAGTTCGTCCAGACTGACCTGCTCCTCTGAGCCGTCCACCTTGACGGTGTACGACTCCCCGGCAGGTTCCTGTTGAACCTCAACTGAAGAATCTGGGCTGTCCGCAACAGCGGTTCCCGCAACGTCTTCTGCCATTATTCTGTTTTCTCCTTCGGAGTCCTAAGGGTTGCTCCTATAAGACAGTAGTGAACTGTCCCACTACTGATTACCAACTTGGGGCCTGAAATTCAGTCCCATCTGGTTTTGGAGTTGTTTCATCAACTCCGGCGGTACCGGTGGCCCCTGAGGACCAGCCATTGGTACCCCACCCGGCAGTCCCTGCGGGGCACCCTCGCCTTCGGCGGGGGCACCCGGTGGGGGTTGCTGCTGTAGGATGAACTTGTCCGGGTCCTTGACCGCGAACGCGTTTTGTAGCACGTAACGGGCCAACGCTGCCGGATCGACAACCGTTCCGATCAGCGGCCCCATGGCTTGCATGAGTTCCACTGCCTGCCTTTTACGCACTGTGTCATTAATCGGCTGGGTTGAACCAGCCTCCACACTGAAATCAAACTCGCCCACAATGTCGTCGCGGGTGTATGTGATGAACATGTCTTCCGGGCCTCGGGTCGATACCCGCGCCATGTGCTCCCCGGTCATAAACTGTTGCATGACCTGCACTACCCGTCGCGCCACATGCGCTATGGAAAGTTCCACGATAGCCAACTTCTCAGCAACCCGCGAGTTGCCAGCATCAGCAATAATGCTCGCCTCCGTGGCAGTACGCCGGATCTCCGGCATCTGACCCCGCGCGTACTCCGAAACGCCACTGACCGTGTTGATGTCCTCCTCGATGATTGCCGAGAAGTTGTAAACATCGGCAGACAACGGGGTTTGCGGCATTGGGATAACAACCTCACCCAACGGCTTGTTCTCATCCACGACCGGCACCAACCGGCCATCCTCATCGGATTCCAGAGCCTCACGGCCCTCAGGTCCAAATGACCGTTCATGGAACAAGTATTTGCGAGCGTACCGTTTCCGGGCATTCACCAACTGGGAACGGGTCTTGTCCAACTCCAACTGTAACGACTCGATGCTTTCCAAGTCACCCATCGGATAAAAATAGTCCGGCACGTCATAGTTGCGCATCATCACAAACGGCTGCCCGTACGCGTACGGCATCGGGGTCGGATCGACCAGAAACTCGTCCCCGGATTGGGGTACAACCGACATCGTGTTGTTGGCAACGTCGTAGAACTCGAAGACAACAGTGCGTTCTTCGTTTATCAGGTACTGTTCCTGTTCTTGCCGGTCGGTGGGCGCGAACATGGGGTTCAGCAGAGAATCGGCGCTCAGGTTTCTGCGAGCCGACGCCTTGTACCGTTTGTCTTTCTTCGCTTCCTCCAAGGGGCGTACGATTCGTTGCGCCACCCACTGGGCGTCCTCCATGCAGGTCGCTTCCGGGTCGATGTACACGTCGAAGGGTGATACTCGTTCCACGAAAGGCTGATCTTCGACAATCATCGTGGCGGTTGTTGGAATGTCGGCTTCTAACCGTTGGTTGTCGGGGAGGTCCCCGGCGATAAACGGGTCTTCCTCGGCAAGGAGATCCATTTCCGTCATCGCCGTTTCGAGCATCTCTTCCCGCTCAACGTCGCCTAGGGTGCGTTCCTGCTCAACGAACTTCCAACCCACCTTTATCCAACCGTGGCCGAAAATGAGGAAATCCTTAACGGCACGTTGAAACGGCTTGCGGAAGTCGTGGTGCCGCCACAAATAGTTGATGACAGCCTCCACGAACGTCGCACGGTCCTGATTTTCCTCCTTGTTGGGAGAAACCACGACCTTCGGGTAATTCACAGACACCGAAGGTGCAATCACGTTCACCGTGCTGAAAGCCAAATTGACCGCTACCAGATCCTCGTTGACAGTGGTGCGCGGCCAGTGTTTCCCCCGGTACAAGTCGTTCATGCGACGCCACAGGCTGTCGTAGCCCATTTCGTCACGCCAACGGGCAGCGCCCTCCAACTTGCGTTGGATTATCTCATACTTTTCGGCGCGGGATTTACGAGGCACTAGAAGTACGCCTTGTCTGGTAAGCGTTCTATGTTGCGTCCCTGCGAGAGGGCTTCCCTTTCGGCTTTGCGGCCACGCTCGTTGCGTGTCAAATGCTGGTCATCAGGCGGCAATTTGGAGCGGTAACCACGACCAGTGTTCACCATCAAACCCAACAGATGCCCGCGTCGGGTCCACAACTCGTCAATTTCGCCGTCAGGAACATCCCCGCGAACCTCTATGATGTAATCACAGAAGTCTTCGTAGGATGCCTCCCGTGGGAGGATAGCCACAGTTAGACCGTGGTGCCGCGATTGGTTTTAAGAGGGTGGTTCCAAGTGCCCCCCGAAGTGGGCCGCTTCGTGTGCGGAGCCGCATTGTGACCCTTCAGGTTCGGTTGCGGCTGTGCCGGTTCAACCTTACCGGTGGGACCATGCTGGTTCAGCGGGGTTTCGCGCACAGAAACCTCCCCGTAACCACCGTGCTGGTTGGCGTACGGAGAAGACGACAGGCGTTGTGTCGGAGCGTTCGGGATCGCAGGCTTCCAAATGGGGTTAGCGACAACAGAGTCGCCGCGTTCCATCCTGTCGTTCTGGCCCTTACGACCATCCACTGTTTCGGTGCCGTTTGTATGCGACACAAAGTTCCTTGCCAAGGCATTACCTCCAATAGAGTCTCTAAAGACTACGGTTAGACTGTCCCACGCACCGTGTGGGAACCGATGCGCAAATCCGGGTTTTCTTCTGGTTTGACCATCCGAGCGAACCAATCGACCGTCCAATAATCGTCCATTTTGGGCGCAAACTCGGGCATAAACGCGTATTGGCGCATCTGATTAGCCAAAGCGATAGCCATTACCCGGTCATCGTGGGGTGAACCGCCCATCGAACCCCGGTCACTCCGAACATACGTCCTCAACTCGGCCAGCGTGTACCGGTCGTGGATCGTCAACTCCCCGGCCCGTAACGCCATTCCCAGATCGTCAATCAGCAACGGTTTCGTCGTCCTAGTGGTTTTCCACCCGAATTCCTGCGAAACCTTAGTGGTGGAACGGTTCAGAGTACGCTTCCGGAACAAGTTCGGGTGCCCCAAATGCCGCAACTGGACGATAGTTGTCAAACCATGGTTGTTGGACTCCACGCACGTCAACGCATCGTTGTACCACAACGCCAACATGTGGACTTCGTGGGCCAGCGTGTCGGGCGGAATGTGACCGTGCCAGCAGGCGACCTGCTCACCGGAACGGACCTCCAACACTTGAGTACACGAGTAGTCGCCGTGCACCAAACCCTCAGCAGTATCAACCCCCATACAATATGCCGTACGAGGCTTAGGTTCACGCCAAACTGTGAGCATCTTTACGCCACTCCACCGTGTTCTTATAAGGTTCCCACAAATACCCGGCCTGACCCGGCTCAACCATAGCGTTCATTTCTTCCAACACGTCCAAGTCGAACACCGGGTTACCCGACTTGATGAACGCCTCCTCAGGCGTCGTCGGATACTCCTGAGCCAACTGCCATGACAGCATCGACTCCTGCTTCGACTGATACCACGTTTCGTCCCGGTCCTCCGTGGCCGACCAAGGGAAGAACATTGGCTCAAACCGGTTAGAACCAGTCGATGATCCCACCCAGAGTTCGTGAAAGAAGTTACCAGAACCATTCGCCGTAGACAGGCCAATGATCCTACCTCCAACGTCCGCAACCGGCTCTATAGAAGCCCACGCCTCTTCGGGGTTCGGAAGGAACGCCCATTCGTCAACCACAACCAGCGAAGCCGACTCGCCTCTAGCAGGATCGGATGCTGAAGGCATCGAAGTAACCATGCTTCCATTGTCGAAAGCCATCTTCTGCTGGTGATCCACCAACGAATCCGGGCCACGCTCCACCATCCAATCTGGCAAATGCTGAAACCCGTACTTCGACTTGCGCAACAACAGGACCGACTCGCGCTCCGTGCGCGACAGGTCGATAATGTTCTGATCCGGGTGGAAGAACGCCAACCAGAACTGGTGGGCAGCCACCAACGTCGTCCAACCAATCTGACGGGCCTTAAGAGTCAGGCTGTAACGGTGGTCTTCCCAATGGTTCAACGCCTCCCACTGGGCGTTACGCAACTTGAACAGGATCTTCCCATGCGCCGGATGAGCAATATGCCAGTAGTGTTCCAAAAAATACTTCTCATCAGACGTGCACCGCCGCCACTCCGCCTCACGTTGAAGTTCACTAAGACGACTCATCACACCTCAATGAAAATACACTCACCGGGACACTCCTCAGCCGACTCGATCACAGCCTCAGCCAACTCGTCCGACACCGAAGCCATCCCATCCGCCATCTTATAAACAGGATCGCCGCTCCCACCGTCAGGCCCTGCCAGCGACTTCCAATGCTCCTCCTTGACGTAAGCCAACCCGTCAGCACCCATGTCGAAAATCGGTGGGCAAATCTCAGCGCAAATACCGTCCCCGGTACACAAATCCTGATCAATCCAAACTTTCATCGCTCAACACTAAGAAGTTTATCAAACACCCGACCAGCAAACAAAGCCAGCACAGCCGCTATACCCGCCGCAACCAAAGAAGTCTGAGCAATATCAGCCCGCGAAATACCATAACTCGGAGACTGAGCGATCATCTCCACACCAAACGTAGCAACACCACACAACACAGCCCGCGTCCACTGATTAACACGAAGACCAACCCCCACCGCCACAGTAGCAACCACCGCCGTGATACCACCCGACCGGAAAGCATTACCCCAATGTTCACCCGTGATAGCCGTCACATCGCCATTAGTCATCGCTGTCAAACAACCAAGAAATGTGCTAGTCAAATGAGTTTGAGGCTGCGCCTCCTTTATACGCTCAATCATCACTCTCATCTACCCAAGTAACGAATGTAAAGCCCGACCAAGGGCTAACACTATCAACGCTATGACAAACGGGATAGCGCCCAGCATCACTACGAAAACTATCTCCTTCCACGTCACTGGCACGACTCGCAGACCTCGTACTCGTCCACGCCACATTCCAAAACCTCGTCAGACTCCGGGCCGTGAAACGGATCGCCCCACGGACCCAACACAGGACGCTCACCGAAAGCCTCCTCACGCCACGCCAAATCATCGTCATAAACCCCACCATAGTTCTCGTAGGGCTCCACGCCAAACGCTGTACGCAACTCGGAGTCACGGGGCACTGGTCAAAGCCCCCAAACCAGCGCCACCCAACAAGGCGGCACCAGCCGGTATCAACGTCCCACCAGAACCCACCATTAACACCCCGGCAGCAATCAAACCACCTACCAACGCTGCACGATCAGACGCCGACATGTCCCCCACCGAATCAATGATACTCCCAACCTTGTCACCTGTTCTCCCAAAATACCCGTAATCAGGCTCCGAAGCACGCTGAAGGAACAACTCCTGCAACATGGCAGCATCCAACGAACGAGCCTCCGGGTCAGGGAACAACTCATCCTGCACAGGCGGAGGCGGTTCAGGTGTCTCAACCGGCTCCGGTGGAGGTTCAACAGTACCCTCCAATATGCCCTTCGCCGTTTCGACCCCAGCCTTACCAGCAGCAATCTGCGCTGGAGTCAACCTGCGGCCCGGTCTGTCCCCCAATGGCAAATCCTCCTGCCAGTTAGGCGGTCCATCACCGGCCATAGCGTGTACCTGCGGCCCCTGAAAGTTCGGGACCGGAACATTCGGCGACACAGACCGATCAGGACGCCGCACACCCGACGGCAAATTCGGACCAACCACACGCGGCCTAACCATTATCCTCAACCACCCTCAAATGCCGCACCTGCGCCTCCAACTCCTCAACCAACTCATCATTAGACAACCCCGAAGCCTCACGGTCATCAACCACAACACGCCTCTTCGGCGTAAACTTCTCCACATACTGCAAATACAACGAAGCAGCCTGAACCGACCCACCCACAGCCTGAGAATGCAAAGCATCAATCACCGACTGAGTCCGCTCAGGATGAATATTCAACTCAGCAGCACGACGATCCCACTCCTTCGCAAACCGAGCATCACGCTTAATCCGACGAATCGAATCCTCATGCAACCCATTCTGCTCAGCCCACTCATACTGATGCTTAGGATCCCTATCGGGACCCTGAAGAAACCAGTCGAGAAGATTCTGCCACGCCTTCGGCATGATCTTCTCTCCGGAATCAGGATCAGTCTTCCAACCCTTACCGCCACCATTCTGCGCCACGACGTACACCTCCACTACAAGGGGCAGCCTGTCCCAAAACCCGCACGGCGAACAACTGTCAAAAGAAACAAGTGGGACACTCTGCCATATGTATATGACATATGATTTGCCACCCCCCCCAAAGGGGTGGCAAATACAGTTTGAGTACACGCAGGCCAAGATAAGAGCAGGCCCAAGGGAAAAAACTGTCTGATCGGCCCTCCATATCTATACATATGCGCCGATCTGGGGGCCGGGGGGCCTGTTAGGGGGGCCTAACATGTCTGGGGCTATGTTACCGACGGGTAATGTTAGGCTAACCTAACACCGGACGTTTGGCGGACCTGTCAAGCCTTTGTTTGTGGTCGCCTAGCCACTGTCTGTGGTTATCCTAGGATATTGGATCTCTTTGGTAGATGGTGGACTATCTGTATCTATTATGGCCTTGGGGTTGACAACGTGGGGTACGTTTGATACACTTTCTCTTGGTGGCCAATAGGTCACTGAGACGGTCGGAGGGATCCGACCTGACATACCAACATAAGGTACCCAGTAGGCCAACGCTGAGAGACGTGGGAGGCCATGGGAATCCATACCTAGTTGGGTCTAATCGGATTGGCTCCGACCCATATCCTAGGATTATCCTAGGGATTGGAGAGGAACATGATGAGTAAGACAATAGAGACCACGGAGGCGAGTATTGCTCAGGATCTCGTAGAGATCTACACTACGGCAGCGTTCCATTCAATGGAGCATCTGGTACTGGTGACCACGGCCTGCGAACGTGCAGACGTGGCGGATCTCGGAATCCATGCTAGCGATCTGACCGAACAGGTATGCAAGTCGATGCAATGGAGCGTACCGACTAAGTCGATCACTGGGCCGATTGGTAACCTTTATGAGGCTACTGTTCCCGCTTATTGGGAGAATCTAGAAGCGCCGACTCTGCAGAATATTGTGGATACGGCGGATCTAATCGGTCAGACTATCTTCCAGACTGGTACACCTGAGGCCGTCAAGGTCAACTGGTCTACCATTAAGAAGATCTGTCAGGGACAGGGCGAGATCGTGGAGCGTAAGGCTCTTGAGGACCCGGCTCTTGATGATCTAGACATCATGGCATTCTTTCAGGATGTCTTGCAGGCTAGGGATCGGGAGAAGGCCAATAAGGTCAAGTACCGTAACCCTAAGGGTAATCAGGATCAGACCGCTGAGGTGACTGGTGCGATCATGGCTGCTGGCTATGGTGAGCATTTGGACGCTGACAGTATCGCTAAGGCTGATTTCGCTAGGAATGCTGCTAAGGTGACCGCTGACCCGGACCATAATGTTCTGTTGGCGCTGGACATCATTGGTGGGGTTCTGAACGGTACGGTTCCTATCGAGAAGCGCGAGTATTTCGTGCAGGAGATGGACCGTATGCGGGACGATTACGAGAACTTCCGTCAGTCGTTGGGATTGACTCGAGTCGCTGGTGTCGCTCCGGTAGTGGAGTCCGTGGTCTGACTAGACCGTCTGAGAGATTGGGGCACCCTTCGGGGTGTCTCTTTCTCGTTTTGCGAGTCGATATCCTAGGATATGGGGATGGGATGGGGTTGACTTGACGTGAGGCTAGTTTTGTGATAGTATTGGTGGTATGGATGAGAGCCGAGGATGGACCGTAAACGGTGCCGAGTGGCGCGAGCGCGTCGCCACGGTGAGCGAGCAAAGGCGTGTACCTATTGTGGATTGTAGGACGGTGCGCGTGTCGAGTGGGGCTTATCCTAGGATACGAGGCTCGAGGGTGCGTACGAGGCGAGTGCATCCGGATGTTCTGCGTAGGCAGATGAAGGAGGCTAGAGGATGATGCATGATGAGAGAATGAGGCCGTCACGGGTTGAGTTGGAGAAGCGGTCGATAGCGGTGAGAAGGTCCTTCTACCAGTTACGTCTGAGGGGTTACACCTACCGTGAGATCGGAGAGATTATGGGCGTTTCGGGGGAGGCGGCCCGTCGGAGAGTGAAGCGGTACGAGAGCGATATGCGGTGGCGGGCGAGGATGGACGATTGGAAGTAAGGTGGCTTAGGAATGTATCCTAGGATAATGAAAGGAGAATGTGATGGCTGAAGTTGTAAGTGGTAAAGATATGACTGTCATTGTGTTAGATAACCGTGAGACTGAAGCGTTGACGGAATCGTTGAGAATCTTCTTCAACAAGATCCGTGGAACCAATCTGCCTTGGGTGTTGGATGAACTGACTAATGCCCTGCTTGGAATGAAAGGAGAATGCGATGAAGTGTGAGCGTTGCGACAGTGACGGTACGATAGTACCGGGCGAGGGTCCGGGTGATGGTACCGTGTTGTGTGAGGATTGTGAGGTTCATTTGCGTGACAAGTTTCTGTCTCCGGCGGAGGCTGGTAAGCGTGTTGATGAGTACGTGTTGGCGTCTACTGCGCAGGTGATGAATGCTATTTTTCGGGCTCGTTTGTGATGGCTCGTATGAAGGATTATGGGATGGGTCTTGAGCGTAGGCTTGAGAAGATGGAAAGGAGAAATCGATGGGTCCAGATTGGGCTGGTTGGCGTTTGCTTGAGTGGCTTCTTGCTGCTGGTTTTGGCATGTTTGTTTCTGTGATGGTCTACTGTGTGTGGATATCTTTGAGTGAAAGAAGGGTGAGGAAATGGCGATAGAGAGGAACGTTAGTGGTGGTGTGACGGTCACGGGCGACCGGGACATCGAGTTGTACCGGCAGTTGGCGGTTAAGCACGCTTTACGGTTGGAGACACTGGGTATGACTCGGAGTGGTGGCCGGTCAGTGTTGCCGTTGGCGAAGCAGATTATCCTAGGATACGGTTTGAAGCCTAAGCGTACGAAGGCTGATGTTTTGGATCAGTTGACTGAACTGGTGGCGAAGCCGTGAGTGATTACGGTCACCAGTACGTGAACATGGACTATGACGAAGAGGGCGAGCCGCATATCAGGCGCTGCCAATGGTGTCTGGCGTCGCCTCTTAGTTCTGAGGGGCAGAGGCCGTGTCCGGAGATTGCGTATCGGGAGGCGAATGACCGGTTGCGTGCCAGTAGGCTCGCGCGGCAGAAGGTTGTCCATGAGGGTGACCGTGAGTTGGCCGAGTATTTCGGTCAGGAAGGAGAGTGAGGTGATGGGTGCGACGTTGCCTGATGGGCTGGTCGATGCTGTTGTTGAGGCGGCTGGGGACGTGGACGGCTACGACGAGTGGTCGTGTTCCGAGTTGGATGACAGCCCCGGAATGTGGCTTGACACGCCTGATGGTCCGAACGATCAGGAGCACAGGTGGGGCGGGTATGTGTGGGGTTACAACTTGAAGACCGTACAGACGTGGCCTCAGACGTTGGAAACTCCAGCGGAATACGGGAAGGAAGGGAAAGTGTGGATTCAAGAACTGGATGGGAAAACTGTCTGGTCGCGTGGTGCTTACCAGTTGTGGTAAGTTATCCTAGGATAAGGAGGAATGGTAATGGCTGAAGTGACGAGTGGTCGTATGACCGTGATATGTTTGGATAGTGAGGAGGCGATGGCGTTGGCGGATCTGTTGGAAGTTGCAGATCCTGAAGATAACAGGGTGTTGTGGGAACTAACTAATGCCATGCTGGGATTGGAGTTGTAATGGTTGAAGTGCAACAACTCAAAGTAGACGTGCAACCTGATACTAACTGGTTCAGGCTGTCCACTGACCGTAAGGTTGCGTTCTTCGCAAGGCCGAGGGGCAAGATCCCAACGAACGCATCACCGGATCCCAACTCGTTCGGTCTGCCTGTAGGTCGAGCGTGGTCGTGTAAGGATGCGACCGACTGGTGTGAAGACGTGTGCTATGCGGATTTGCCGTGGCCCGCTGTACAGGCGTTGCTGCATCACAATTGGAACATGTACCAGCAGAACAAGCACAGTGTGCACCGGCTGGTGGGGATGCTGCGCCCGTTGATCGAGGAGTCTCGCAGGTGGGCGCGTAAGCGTGACGAGCCGCATGTGTTCCGCTGGTTTTGGGCTGGTGACATTCCGGGCCGGAACTTTGCGACTGCGATGCGTACCGTAGCCCTGTTGTACCCGGACAGTACGTTCTGGGTGTACACGAGGAACTATGATGCGGTGCCGTCGCTGGGTCCAGTGGAGAACCTGACGGTGTACCTGTCAGTGGACCGTGACAACGTGTACGCAGCCATACCCGTGAAGGCCGCTAACCCGTGGGTCAGGCTGGCTTTCTGTGGTGATACGTGGGATGAGACTGAGGAACTCGCCGCCTTGTTCGAGGGTGAGCGTAAGGGTCCTCGTTGCCCCGAGTTGACGGGTAAGATCCCGTTGCTGGTGTGGGGTGATGAGGGTACGGGCCGGGGGGCGTGTGTCGAATGCGGCATGTGTCTCACTGGCATAAACAACGTGCGGTTCGCTGCACAGAAAGGTTAGGGAAATGGCTACAACGAAGAATCCGTTTGGGAAGACACGCGACGAGGAGCACCCGTACGCCATGTACCGGGGTCCGGGTATCGAGTGGCGTGTCCTGAAAACGTATTCACGACCCGACTTGGAGAAGGACAAGCCCTTCGCTCGTTGGATGGTCGCTGCCCAATCGGAGGCGACCTTCGGCGGGTGGGACATAGGTGACACGTACATCAGCGATGTGTTGCCGTACGCTCAACTGGTTGATTGCACCAGCGAGTGGGCGGAGCATTACACATGAGCCTGATCCACGGCTACTTTACGAGCAACCCGCACAAGGCCATTAAGCAGGGCTCTGTGTTGGCCGACTCTCATTTCATGGAGGTGGAGTCACCGTACGGGACCATCAAGTTGGAAACCACCATCTGGATGAAAACACTGTACATCAACGGGAAGATGGAAATATGCGATTCGTCTATCCGGGAAGGCAACATCCCGGTGGGGGAACAGGTGACCACCCCATGAAACACGGATTGAACGCGTACCAGTCGGGTGAGTGCCGGTGCGAGGTGTGCACCGAGGCGAAACGGGAGTACGAGGGTGCTCGTGTGCGCCGGTCGTCGGCCCGAACCGGTGTTGACTGCACCTACACCAGAGAGGAAATCATGCGGATAAGGGAGACAGAGTGATCCTTACATTGAAGAACGGTTCGGAGCCGTTAATGTGGAGTGTTAGTGGAAGCGCCGGTGGTTCCGGTTGCCGCAACTATGTTGGAACGGTGTTAGCGAAGTGGACCCGTGGGGTGCACCCGTTCGTAGTGTGGTCCATGTATTCGGACGACGGCGACAAGTGGGAGTGCGGAGCGGGCGACTATTGTGATACGATTAGGGAAGCGTCAGAGATCTTTGCCAACCGGGCGAAGACTCAACCGGGACACCGGGTGTCTTGGTTTGAGCAAATAGAGAGAATGGAGCAGACCAGTTATGAGCATAGTGCTGAATGAGTTATCGGCCAGTAAACGTGGACAAAAATCCTACGATTGGGATACGTGGTTTGATGGGCGACCGCATCTGCTGTTACAGGGCGAACAGTTTGAGTGCGGGATCGAAAGCATGAGGTCAATGGCTTTCACCCGCGCCGTACGCGTAGGCGTGCCCCTCCAGACACGGATGAAGAGGGCCGGTGACTGCGTGACGCAGGCAAACGGTCAACCGCTCATTCTCGAACGGGACGGTTTGGAGATCCAAGCCAAGCGCACGTCTGCGTGGTAGTCATAAAAGACGAGGATGGCGAAGACCAAACCTTGTACCCCATAGTTGAAGTGCGATGGGGAACGCACGACGAGTGGTCTGCTGCTGTGGCCGAGCAATTAGAATGGTCGGACACGTTACGAGCAGAGGTCATAGCATTAAATGCGGCGCGGATGCGCAGGCAAATGATACTAGGGGAAATACAACAAATGGAATCCGAGTTATCCTAGGATATTAAACATAAAAGATCGTGGGGGTCGGGGTCTTTTCCCCTCCTTTCGCCCCGGCCCCCACTCTCATTAGGAGATAAAATGTCAGAAGAAAACGACGACAATAACAGTGAAGGCGAAGCGACTTTCGCCCCCGGACAAGACATATTCGACACGCAAGACGAGGACCTAAAAACCGTAGGGGACTACCTTGTTTGGCTACAAAAAGGGATACAGTTTTCCCACGGAATCCTGTACCAAATGTTGCAACAAATAGTTGACTTTCACCACGAGCAGGGGCTCGCCCATCTCCGGCTGATGGAATCACTGGGCGAGATGCTGCCCGACCCGGAAACCAACGAGGACGACCCCGGCTCGGAACACCCGTCCCGGCACCTGACGGTCGTGGACTGACCCGGCGTGTACTCAAACCATATGCATATGGCATATGCCCAGCCCGTAAGGCTGGGCTATGCATATGACTATGCATATGGGGGTCCCCCACAAACCGGCAAGGAGGCGCTAGAATGGATCTGATGGGCGAAGATCGGATAGTTCTCAGACAGTCATGGCTGGGCACCATGTCAAAATGCCCGGAGCAGGCACGGCAGATCTGGCACGGGCTCGTCCCCGACTCTGACTCGACCAGCACCGCCATTGGAACCGCCGTCCACTACGGTATCGAACAGTGCCTCAGCGAAGTGATTCGATCACAGGCACCCCTGTCGGTGGAAGAAACAACCGAAGCGGCGATGGAAGAATGGGGCCGCAAAAAGGAAGTCATCGACCGGTGGAACCTGTCCGAAAAGGTCGGGGAAGACCGGGTGCAAAAGAACATTATTGTTTGGTGGAACGAAGTGCGCCCCACTGTGAAACCCAAAGCGGTCGAATGGGACTTTGAACTACCTTTGGTCGTTGACCAGAAGCCTGAGATCTGGTTGAGGGGAACAGTGGACTGCGTGCAGGAGCACGGGATGCCGGTTCTTGATTGGAAGAACCCGAGCCGCAAACCCGACAATTTCAGCAACTCCGATTTGAAGAAATGGTCCGTGCAGGCAGCCGCCTATACGTGGGCCACGGTCACCTCCGGGATGGCCGCAGAGAACACTGGTTTCGAGTTCGTGCACCTCGTCAAGGGCGAAGTGCATCGGACTGTCACCGATTACGGACCCGTTGAGTGGGCCAGTCTGGTTGCGCTGGCCCGCTCTGCGGGAACACTAATAGCCGCTGACCTGCCGGTGTGGCCTCTCCGCATGGAGGGGTGGCACTGTTCACCAAAGTGGTGCGGGGCATGGAACTCATGCCGTGGCAGGTTTGCGGGACCAGATCCATGGAACCAACTGTAAGGAGAAACACCATGGCAACTAGCAACGACATACGAATAACCGTTTCACGCCGCAGTGTGACACAGGTCGCACCTTACGAATCGGAGGAAGCGTCGTCGTCCATAGAGTTTTCGATGGATGCTGGCTCCTCGGCGGAGGACGTGAAGGGCGAAGTGCAGGCGTGGGGTGACCGGCTTGCCACAGCGAACTACGAGGCGCTGGGTGTTGGTTACGAGATCACGGAGGTAGCCGTCCGTCGGCTTCAGAAAAGCGTTTCCGGGAACAACCAAGGTGATACCGTGGCTGCCGCCCCCGCACCAGCACCCGCTGCGCCCGCAGGTGGTGGTCAGAACGACCTGTGGCGCGACCTGATGGACAACGCCGACCAGTGGTACACCAACTGGCCGGAGCAACTCAGCGGAGGCGAGAACGCTACTAGGCCCGCTTACCGGCGCAAGTCGGACGGTAAGGGACTGTGGCTTGCCCGCAAGGACAAGGACGGAACCCCAGCGTTTCCCCACTGGTTTGTTGACCCGAACTCCGGCAAGACCGGGGAGGCTCTCGCTGAAGTGGGACGGCAGATCCGTCAGAAGGCAAACGCCAACTAAATTATCCTAGGATAAATGATGGCGACCCTTCACTCGGAGGGGGAAGTAGCCCGTCGTCTTGCGATCGCCCAGCAGGACACGGGTGAAACCCCCGGCCCTCCCCAACCCGAACCGCCCAAGAGGTTTGCTTTAACGTCCGCTGTGGTGGACAGCCTCGTGGGGTTCATCAGCAACCCGACGGAACGATGGTACATGGGGTTCCCGGAGTTCGACATAGCCACCCGTGGCGTGGGCCGTGGCGAAGTGATGATGGTTCTGGGACGGTCCCACACCGGGAAGTCTCAGATCCTCCTCAACAGCATCGTATGGAACCTCGTGAACCACCACGACGCTCATGTGGTGATCTTCTCGTTGGACGAGCCACGCGAACTGGTGTTGATGAAACTGTTCTGCCTGCTCAAGGGGCGTTCCTCCGAGCAGGTCGAAGAAGCCATCAAAGAGGGCGACAAGGACATGCTGTCAGACTTGGAACGTGCCGCCACGCAGGAACTGTCACGGGTAGCCATCGTGGACGAGGCGATCCACTTGGACGAAATGAGCCGGGTCATGGACGAGGCCCGTGCGTGGTGGGGGACGGAACCCTCGTTTGCGATGATCGACTACTTGGAACTGTTGCCGGGAGGGGACGCCGACTCTGTTGGTGTCACCTCCAAGGCACAAGCGATCAAACGGTGGGCTAAAACGCAGAGGGTGCCTGTCGGTCTCGTACACCAATCAGGGCGCGGCACGTCACCTCCCGGTTACGCAGCCGGATTGTACGGCGGCAGGTACGGCGGTGAACACGAGGCGATCTTCGTGCTGGAGGTGTACCGCAAGAAGGATCGCACCGACCTGTCAATGTGGGAGAAGGAATACCACGCCAACAGTGTCAACATGAACCTGTGTAAGAACAAGCGCACAGCGCGCCTACTGGATCAAACGTACTATTTGGATCCGGTGGCCGGTCACGTACACCCATACCATGAGGAACTGATACCAGAAACACCGGAACGATGAGCATTGAAGAATACGTAACGAAAGAGGTCGTAGAAGGGTTCGCTTCCCTGTTCCAAGGCGGCAGTATGGCGAAGTCGCACACTGACGGCGGGTTCTTCCCCATGGAACGACCAGACGGCTCCCATTACGAAGCGACCGGAGAGGCCTATCTGAGGGCCGTAGAGGCCCACCTGATCTCAGATGGGGAAGGAGTAGGGGTTTACCCTCTGATCGCCTTACAGGGCCTCTCAGGGGCTCCTGAGGCGTTTGTAGTGTGGTGGGGGTGCGTTGACTGGGACGAAGGGATGCAGGAATCGTATATTCACGCCAAAAACGTGCACCAAGTACTCGCCCAACTAGGTGTCACCGGATGGGTGGAACGATCCCGGTCCAAAGGGTTCCACCTGTGGACGTTCTTCACCGAACCAATGCCAGCCCGTGTCGTACGAGAAGGGCTGATCGGAGCGTGCGACATAGTTGACGCCCCCACCAAGGAAGTAAACCCGAAACAGATCAGCCTCGTCGGCAAGAAGATAGGCAACGGGATGCGGCTCCCGTACCACGCCGACCGGGAACCGGGACAGAACGAGATGGTTGACCCAACTGTTCTCTACTCGCAGATACCGCCCCATGCGTTCGTGGAACGCGCCCTCGAAGCGAGAACCACCCCGGAAGACTGGGAGGCGATCCACGAACTGTACAAACGCAACGAACCCGCACCCATCAAACGCTCCTCGTATAGTTACACCGGTCAGAGACTGACGGGGCTGTCCGAAGCGATACGGCGCAACGGGCCACGCCGCACCCCCGACAAGCCACACGGTGACCGGTCCATGACCCTGTTCAGTTTGGCGTGCGCCATGATCCGCCAATCGTACGGCGACGGTGACATCATCAAAGAACTCGAAGAAGCAGACGAAGACTGGGGCGGCAAGTTCGCTAAACGACCGGACGGAAACGAACGGTTGCAAAGCGTGCTCGAAGCAGCACACAAGGAGGCGTGGCGGGAAGAATGAAAAGTTTCTTCATACGAATAGACCGGCGACCCAAAGTCAAAGCCCGACCTCGCCACAACAAGAAAGGCCAAGTGTTCACCCCGAAGGGAACCTTGGACGAAGAGAAAGAAATCGCAGTCGCATGGCAGCAAGCCAAAGGCCCCAAGTTCAAGGGGCCAGTCGAACTGTACGTTGCGTACACCCCTGATGCTACGATCCTGACAGTATGCGAATCACCCCACGGCGCTAAGACACTCAGAGGAGATCTCGATAATTATTTGAAACTCACATGCGATGCTTTGAATGGTGTAGCGTGGGATGACGACGGGCAGGTTGTTCGCATGGCGGCTGTAAAGGTGGATCGTCTTGATCCTGATTGAACTCGAACCATGGGAGTACGAACACGCATCCCACGTTGGTGCCAGACGGTTCATAGAAAACTGGGGTAAACGTGACGCCCCCCACTATGACAAGAAGCGCATGGAAGACGACCGCACCGCTCAGGTTGCCGCCTGTGTAGGCGAACTAGCCGTAGCGAAAGCCATCAACCAGTACTGGTCGGGGCATGTGTGGCACAAAAGCGACCACGCCACGTACAAGCACCTGCCTGACGTGGGAACCAACATTGAGGTACGCAGGGTGCGGACCAGCACGTCGGCGGCTGTGCGCAAACGGCAACTGGGAAACAAACTGGTGCTGTTCGTCGTCAAACCGGTAGCCCCAGAGTTCCGCACCGTGGAAATCCTAGGGTGGATCAACCATGATCGTGCGTGGAAGATCGGTGAACCATCCGGATACGACCCTGAGGGTACCCGGCTAATAGCCGAGGAACACCTCAAATCTGTGGTAGACTGGAAAGGTTAAGATCACTTAACGCCTGCAGCCAAGCAACCCTCACAATCAGGTAACGCTTGGATGCACCATGTCTCAACGCAAAGAATACCCGTTCGACCCCCTGAAGTACAACTGGGAACATACCCGTAGCAGACCGCTGGGGGCCAAAGTATTATTCCAGCATCGTCCCTTGGACGAACTCGAAATGCTAATGCGGGAAGCGCCCGGTACTGTCAACCAAGACGTGCCCTTGACGAGAACCGCTGCGCTCAAAGATGTCCTAGGCGAGGCCATAGACGCGTTGCCCCCGCAGGAACGGTTCATAGCGGAACAACTCTTCATAGCAGGTTCGTCGCTTCGCAAGACCGGTGCCGCTCTTGGGATACCCAAGACGACACTGGCTCGCAGAAGAGACACTATACGCCGACACCTGATGGCCGAACTCGTAGACAAGCCGAGTGTCCGCAGGTGGCTGCGCGGAGACTAATTGTTTTCCGGAGACCCCGCCAAACACTGGCGTATCATCCCCATCAGCGACGTGACCCAAACACCCCACGCGTACGTGGCGTCCTCCACCCCTTCGACCCCGGCGTGGAATGCGGCCAGCAGCGTTTCCGCCTCATCCTCGTCAAAGACCAGCAGCAAACCCAGCAGGCCATCGTTGGCCCACTTGGCGTGAGTGCCGTCCACAACGTCGAACACATGGGCCGTGTCCTGTAACGTTTCGTAAACTTCCTGTTGAATGGAGTTTCCCTGAACGTCGAGGAACTCGGCCCACTTAGTGTCAAGATCGGCGTCGTCCATGGTTACCCCGTGACACGATCCTTAGCGTACGTTTTGATGACACTGAGCGCGGCAGCGATACCAGCCACCAATGCCGCTTTGGCCGAAGCCACGTCGGACACCACGAACACTGCCAGAAAAGATTGGGCTAGCGTCCACGCCGCCCTTTCAAACATGTCTCTCACTTCTTCTTCCCCTTGTTAGACCGCTTGGAATGGTCATAGGCAATAGCGGTAGCCTGATCCCTAGGGTAACCCTCAGCGATCAACTTGCCGATATTGTGACCAATAGTCTTCTGATCCCTGCCCTTTCTGAGCGGCATCGTCAGTACCTTGGACGTGGACGTTTCTTCTTGCCTGCCACGGCTAGTCGTTTTCGTCGAACTTGGCGCGCATCCCGTTAGCCATCCGCAACATGGCGTCACCGGTCAATGTCCCAAGGTTCGCCGTGGGGCGTACGATCTTCGTGACCAGAACGCGACCAGCGGTTACCCGACGTGGTGTTTTACCGTCACGCATGACGCCTACTTTCCGAACGGGCGGCCACCATCAGCGGCGTTGCCCAACTTGGTGTTCCGCAAATACGCGGCTGCCTTCTTAGCCTTCTGCGACATGTCCCACATGTTGAATGAGGAAGACGAGTCGTAAGGCTGCTCGTTCTGAGAACCGAAAGTGTCCTCGAACGTCGTGTAACCTCTGCCCTTTGGCATCCTGTTTCCTTACTGTAGAAAGAGAGCGTTGAACGTGTCACCGTCCACCACCCCGTTTGCCTTCAGGAACCCTTGTGATCCCTGAAACGCTTTGACCGCAGCCTTGGTGCGACGACCGTAAATGCCGTCCACAACCCCGGCGTCAAAGCCCCGGTGGTTCAAGTGGGCTTGCACCACCCGAACCTCCAGTCCACGCGCCCCCCTCTTCAGAGGCTTGTGGCTTATCTTGGCGTGCAGGTCCTTGATGTATTGGACGATGGCAGCCCAGTCCACATCCGACGGGTTGTGCGCAGCGGTCATGCCGCCCTCAACCCAGTTGCCCAGCACATCACCCGGACATGTCGTGCTGCTCTTGCGGCGATGGGTGGACACCCACAGTGGCTTCCCGAAATGAGACTCAGCCTCAGTAATAACGGTTGTTATCGAAGCGAGAGCGTTGGCGTGCACAGCGCGGAACCCGTTGCCGGTGTAACACACCGACACTGACCTGCTGTTCCAACCTTTCGTAGCGGCACCCCGCGCCGCCCAACCCCTACCCTCAAAGATAGTGCCAGTCTCATCAACCAACCAGTTGTAGCCGATACCATCCCAGCCCTTGGACAGGTGATGGCGTTCAAACGCGTACACCGCTCGCACCCCCTTGGGAGGGTCATCCACCCCCGAATGGTGCACCACAACGCCCTTCACACGCCAACGGTTCAACGCAGTAAACGACCCGCCTCTCGGCGGCTGCGCATCCCACTGCTCTCTCGAAAGGAATAACATCACTTAGTAGCCTCTGTTGTCCCGATTATCCTAGGATAAGCGATACCACGCCCCCTAGAATCCATGCTGGGATCCATACTGGGGGGTGTCGCTCTGTTCCCGGCGTAGTTGGTTCTCCAACCGGTTCCTCCACCGCTCCTTAACCTCCGGGGTTTGACGCTGAATCCCCAACCCGAACATGCTGGAGAAAATAGATTCCCACAACCTTTCCTGATACCTCTGCTCCGTGGGTACCAGCCGACGCGCCACCGACAACGCGGGGATCGAGTTCATTATGAAGTACAGATAGTTATCTCGTATCTGCGGCTCCCCATCTTTCTCCGCTACAATCCCCAAACCCTTCAACGCTGGCATCAAACCGGGAAGTTCCCTGATGACACCCGGCACCGGCTCGTAGTTCCCGAAGAACTTGAAGCCACCCATACGGCCACTGTTGAACACCATCTCCAACGGTGTTTTAATAATGGGAGACAACTGCCACGTCATGTTGTCCATCGTTTCGTTAAGCCCGAAGAACGGATCTCCGGGGGCCATCCGTGTCGGGTCGTAGCGGAACAAATCAAGGAACGGCAAATCCGGCACCGTGTACACGCGGGCACCAGCCCATGACCACGGGGTGCGAATCCCGAACGGCTCCAAGAACCAATCCGGAACCATCCCCTCATCCTCCGTGCCCAACTCCATGTTCTTCTTCACGGCCATCACCCGGTTGTACGCCGCCGGGTTTGTCGCCAACTTGTTGAACTGGTACGGGACGTTCTTCCGCGTCCACACGTAGAACGGGATGATGCGACGCATCAACTGCGACTCCATCGGAGTCAACTCGCTGTAATCAAACTGGGTGCGCGCTATCCGATCAATCGCATCGTTGACCGTGCCACCCCACCGCAACGTGTCCATGCCGACACCCAACCGGACCACGTCCTCCACCTGAGAGTTCCAAGTTCTAATAGCCCGGTTCCACATCCAGTTGGACGAACCCGGACCAACCGGGAACAGCGTCCCCAAACTCCGCACCGCCCGGTCACGCCGGGTAACAACATCCAACACTGTTTTAGCCAACCGGAACGGACCCTTCAAACCACCCCGCGCGATCCCCGCTTCGACATCCCCGATAGTGAAACCCTGCTCCAACCATCGTTTAACACGGCCACTCTCCGTTTGGCCGATAAACGGGTTCGCCTCACGGGTCGCCTGACCACCGCCCCGCACCCCCGTTTCCAGCATCGACACGAAATCCTTCATGTACTCATCGCTGTCAGCCAACCCACGGGCAGCCTCAATAAACGAACTCCCGTCCCGTTGCGCCTTCTCGTTGATACGGGTAGTGGCCTTGGTGGCAAGAATTATTTGCCCCAAATCCACCCCATCCAAATAGGCGTTGAAGAACGCGCCGAACATGTTGCGGTACACGAAACCGGGAGTAGCGATAACACCCGCTTTGAACCAGTTCTGCAACTGATCCCACCGTTTCAGAAACCCGCGCAGCGCCTCCGGGTCGCGCAGATTCTGCAACCTTTGGAACGCCTGCGCAGCCGACACCATGTTAGCGTCAAGCGCCTCGTTGCCTGATGCGATCCTCCACGGCCCCCAGTTGGCCATCCCGTCCGACACCATGTCCACGAACCCCAGAATCGTTTCGTAACGATCCTCGAAAGGCTTGTCCGGGTTGAGTACGTCTTCTATCGTCTTACCTTCCGGGAGGAACCCTTCCAACTTCTCCAACTCACGCTGCGCCCGTGTCATGTCCAACAGTTCCGCAGCCTCACGGACTTTCGCTTGGGCGCTCATCTCAGCCGTAGTAGCCATAGAACGCAACACGCTCTGCTGCTGCTTCAACCTGCGTTTCACAGGCACAGAATCCGGGGTGCGCTTAGGGAAGGCAGCCAGTTCAGCATCCACTGCGTCCAACTGGGCGCGAATCTCGGACGCTCGGGTGAACAAAGCACGCCCCTCATCGTTGGCGTTTTGAGCAGCGACCAGTATGTCGTCCGTTGTCAGATCGAAGTTCTCATCGAAAGGCCGACCGGGGAAGATCCGTTCCGCTACCGACGGTTCAGCCTGCGGGGAAACAAACGGCTCCGGAATGTCAACCTTTTCATCCCCCACCTTCGTTGCCCGCACCCGCCGTAACGCCTCATCGAACGGGTCCCCCACTCTGCGCGCCTGATCGATCTCCACCATTTGGACTATGCGAGCGTCTATGTCAGCCAGTTCATCTAACGCCTGTTCGACGTTGATGGTTCCTGACACGCCCGGTTGGATAAAGTCCTGATGGCCGACTGTGCGGTCGATTTCCATGGCTTCTTTGTACGCGGTGCGCCAAGTCCTGTACTGGACTGGTCCGACAACTGTAGTCGCTTTCAAAACCTTGGGGTCCAAGACCATCATCTCTTCCCCGACCATCCCGACCTGTCTGATAACCTTGTACCCGGTTTCTGACAACAGTTCGTTAGTCCACCTCACCGGGTCACCGGACCCAATATTGTGAGCATAATAGGCTTCCCCTACCGTGTCGAAACGATCCCGCAGAAATCGCTCTGTAGCCTCGCTACCCGACCGCAGCGGTAAACCCAGATCGACAGCCATTACTTTTGCTGTCTCACCATGGAGGGAACCAATCGGAGCATCCATATCGAAAATCTGGTCTGGTCTTACATCCAGCCCATATTCCGCTACATCAGCACCGAACGTCCCAGCCAACGCCTCATCTGGTGTTACGTATGTTCCCTCACCGAAAGGTAACGCTTCTGGGTCAACAGCCCCACGGTCCACCCCCCCGCGTCCACCAGTGGTGCCACGGTAAACCTTTAGTTGCCCCGGCGCAACCGTTGTTTGGGCAGGAAACATGGCTTGTGACCCGGCAGCCTCAGCAGCAGCCTCCCTCTG
>VTLG01011084.1_pt1 | contig 38334 bp, 60 predicted proteins | sample 4694571 | NCBI WGS metagenome assembly VTLG01 (sample SAMN12604809, study PRJNA352737) | marine metagenome | biome: ENVO:00000447; feature: ENVO:00000209|ENVO:00000569|ENVO:01000036; material: ENVO:00002151; isolation source: viral sequences binned using virsorter ...
CAACTCTATCAAGTATTTGTTTAGCCGCTTCAATACGAATGTTTGCTTGTGGTAGGCTTCCATCTGCATCTAATCCACTAACTAAACCCATAACAGCTTTAGGTGAATGTGCGGCAAGTACTGTTTCTGCCCTATGTATAATTTCTGACTTTAGTGATTTAATTGCATAGGTATAAGAACCTTCTGCATATTCTGCTATCTCACCTGCATGTTTTGGATTACCATTTGCTTCTCCAAATAATGCGTCAAGAAATTTTTCTTGTTGGGGCGTTAGTACTTTGTCTTTTTTTGTCTCTGGTAATAGTGTCATCTTTTATTAGTTTCATCCATTTTTCTCTAGGGCCATGATAAAATACTTTTGATTTTTCGTATGGATACATTTTTGCTGTTTGCCAATACCATTGAGCAACATAGCTACTCATTAAATATAAAAATCTTTTGCAGACGTTTTTGGTTTAACTTTTTTTGTATTAAATCCAAATGCTAATTTAAAAGCTGCTATTAATCCATATGGGTCATCGTGTGGATAACCAATACAATTAAGCCCATTGTCTTTTTTGCTTACTTTTTTCACGTCTTTCTTTAGACCACTCTGGGATGTTTTTATTTTCTTTATCACGTTCTTTATATCCTCTCTCTGCTGCCTTTAAGATTTGTTCTCTGGCTTTGTCTTCTTTTCCACCCATATCTGATATAATAGATAAGTTAGGAGCAGATATAACTCTTCTAATATTATTATCCCGACATGGAAAGTTTCTTTTACTGATAGGAAGATGTTCTGTAAATTTTTCCCCAGTTTTTTTATTTTCAAATTCATATAATGGCATTAACTTTTTTTATTTTTACTTGCAAAACTTCTAGCTGCAGCTACTGAACCAAAACCCCATTTCTTAAGTGCTAATGCTTTTCTTGTAGGTCTGCCCTTTGCGTCTTTCATTGGGCCTTTCATACCTGCAAATCTTGCAGCAAAAGATACTCTTCGTGGATTCTTACCTTTCGGCACTGGTGCTTTTAAATTGCCACCATCTTTTCTTTCAAAGTGTTTACGGCCTGCTTCGTTTAATCCACCTTTAGGATTTTGATATTTTTTTAGTACCATTCTTTACCAATTTTTTTAAAACTTTTGATTGTTTCTTATGGGACTTAGATGCTTTATCTAAACCTTTAGCAACTTTTTTAATTTTTTGCTTTTGTCCTTCTTTCATTATTTCTTTTTATTCTTTTTAGAATTAGGAAAACCTGCTTTCATATTTGCATATGATTTAGCAGTAATAGTAGATTTAGATTTAGAACGACTAGTTCCTGCTTTCTTTCTTTTATTAATATTTGCGTATAAACCTGTTTTAGCCATTATATCTCCGATTTAATTTCATGTTCACAGCATTTGCATTCACATTGTCCGCCACAGCATGAGCCACCATTACTACAATGGCATTCATGTCCACATGTTTTACATGTTCCACAATTATTTGGTTCTGTTTTCATATCTTCTCTCAAATGCCATCCGTAGCGTTGACTCCAGATAGCCTTTATCATTTTTTCATCTTACCTGTGCGTGTGCGTGCGTAAGACCTATTCTTTTTTGCCGCTTGCATCGTTAGATTTTTCCGGGAATTGTTTTGTGTATTATTATCTTTATGATGTACATCTTTCCCATCTCCAACTTTAGCTAGTCCTGCTCTTTTCATTATGCGTCTAGCTTTATTTCTAGCAACTCTTGCCTTTACTCTTTTAGGCTTAGAGTCATAAGTAACGTATTCTCTTCTATAATCTCTGGCCACTAAAAGTCAGACATTCTTGTTTTACCAACAGAATACATCTTTCCATCAAATCTAAAAAATTGCTGACCACCATCTAAAGCAGAATTATGAGCAGCTACAAAATCATTTACTCCTGTACCACCTGCTCCTTCAACTTGTGTAGTTGTCTTTTTCGTATCGCCAGTAGTAGTACCACCGCCAGTTACTTCATTTGAAATATCTGTGGTTTTTTTATCACCACCTTGAAATAATTTTGTTCCTGCATCTATAGCTTTAGTACCACCATATAATCCTAGTCCAGTAGTCACTGGTCTTTTTAATGCTGCTTTAGTTACTGTACCGGCACCACTTGCTAATTTACCACCATAACCAAGAGTTAATTTATTTAACACGTTTGCTATATCTTTTATATCTTTTGCTGTATTGGCAACAATAGCTTTTGTTCCCGTTTTAACTTTAGTTGTAACTTTTTTATCAACTATTTTTTTCTCTTTAACCTTTTTTTCTTTTTCTACTTTTTTCTTTTTTACTTTAGTTTTTTCTATTTTAGATTTTTTTTCAAGTTTTTTATTTGTCTCGTTAAATTTTTTAACAGATTTACTTATCTTATCTTTATTTTTACCAATATTCTGAAGATTTTGTATAAAAGGCTTGCCATATGTTGTTATAGCTTTTTGAAGAGCCTTTTTACCAATAGTTCTTGTAGCAATTTGTGTTGCTAAACTAATTGTTATAGGTATAAATACTAATGGGCCTGCCATAATTTACCTCATGAATCCTTTTTTAGGCAATGTGTATTTACCACGAGCCGTTCTACCCTTTTTAGCTTTAGACTTAGGGTTATATTTGTCCTCTTTCTTAGCAGAGGCTTTAGATTTTACTTTTTTTGTTGGTTTTGCGTAAGTATATGCCATAATTATCTTTTATGCACTGCAAGCAATGCATTCCTCCTCTTCATTATTGTAGTTTACAGGGTTTTTTAACTTTTGATTCTCAGCACGTAGCTGTATTCTATCATCATAAGCCTTTTCTAACTTCCTATACAAATAATCTTTATCTTCTTTAAGAGATTCCACATCTCTTTGTAAGTTTGAGACTGTTTTTGTTAATTCTGTAATCATTTCTGTTGTTGTCATTTTGTTCTCCCTGCATAAAGTGTATAGATACCAGTGGGAAAACTCAATTATCCCATTGGTGTGTTAGTTAAATTGTGTAGAACTCGTGTTTTCTGCCCGGGCAGAGTGGTGAGTTCTCCTCCCACCAATGAGATTATATGTCTATAGACGTGTAACCATGTATCTGTGTAAGTATGAGTGTGTTACCTTGCCTTAAATAAACATATAGTTACTATTATACAACAAATTAGAGTTTTGTCAAGTCTTTTTTTTACTTTTTATGCATTTTTTTTACCATACAGAAGGTTTTAAGGTATTTGATGGAAGTTTTTTCATTTTATGCATTTTTTACTTGACAAATCTGAAATACATGGTATAATAGGTATAAGATACCCCCGAGGCCCCCCTTACGTATACACATAGGTACTCCTTAAGGATACTTTAAGGTATGGTCGAGGAACATTAGGAGTACAGCCCGATAGTAGTTAACATTGAATTTGAGTATTTTTAGGTTGAGTACGTATATGAATAAGACATAGGGGTGGGGTGGCACCTGCATACCCCTTGAATAAATTAAAAGTTCTATAAAAAATTATTAAAAGTAATTAACAGTTATAAAAGTATGACCGTAAAGTAATAAAAGGTATCTAATAAGTTTACAAAAATAACTTTCAATAAAAATAAAAGTATAATTAAAAGTTTTATGAGGGCGTAAAAAAACCCTCTCAAAATTAATTAAGAGGGCTTTGGGTTTATGGTTTAGTTATTATCTGTATTCATTCCAATAGATATATAAAATATCACAATCTTTAATATTAATATTTCTACATGGTAAAATATAATCTTTGAATAATTCTAATTGCATACTATTTATTCTCCATTGTTTTTTTAAGTTCTGTTAATTGAGCTTTCCCAACTAACTTTTTTTGGTTACTCCAGTAATCATCTTTACCGCCTTTACCAGTATCAACAACATTTGAAGAATTACATTTTTTCAAGTTTAATTGTTGTTGCTCAAGTTCATCATAAGCACCAATAAATCTTTTATCAACAAAACAAGAAGCAACAAAGTTTTTATCCATTGTTGCGTCTTTAAACATTTCAGATAAAACTTTAATAGCATCTATAATACTATTCATTTTTGGGTGTTCTAGACTATCATCAACTTGCTCTTGTTCATCTAGTTCCCTTGCTGAAATATCTCTAAATGAATTATAAAGATTTGTTATATCTTTATTATCAACAGTAATTAATGTTGTTTTATCATTTAAGATTTTTTCACTACCATTCATAAAAAAAGAAATTAATAAATTATGAGGTGCAACTAATTGACCTTTATCAATACTGTGTTGCATTCTCCAAGCCGTTTTTTTGTTATCTTTTTTAACAACTTTGTATTTATTTATTTCCCAATTCACAGAGTCTTTTTTTGCAAACTGTAAATTTTTAATAACAGTATTATTTCCCTTGTTATCTAAAATTTTTAAATCTTGCCAATGTAATAACAAAGCACCTTGAACGCATACATTCGCAAACTTACGAAAATATGTATTATGGTGTTCAGTCATATCAAGATTTACACTATCAAACACAGTTCGAGATAATTTTGAAAAACTATGATTGTCAGTATCTTTATCTTCAATTTTTAAAATCTGTATATAGTCATAAACAAATTTAATAATTGTATCTCTATCTTTTCGTAAATCTTTATTTTTATTTATAATTTTACTTACAAATGGTTTAAGATTTTTACCCAACTCATTTTGAGCCTTTAATAGTTTATTATTATTTTCTTTAGTCATTTTTTTAACTCCATTGAAAATGGTTTATTTATTCTTAAAAAATTATTTTTTAAAAACATAAGGCTTTATACCATTTTTTATAATTTATGTATATAAAGCAACAAATTTTAATCATCTAAAAAATCACTATATTTCAGCCATTTAACTTCGGGATAATGTCCCGACAGTAAGTCGTTGAAATATAAGCATTTTCTCATAATTCCCATATTTTATTAATTCCTTTGGTTATGTGTTTTTTGCATATCAAATGTATTTTGTTATGCGTGTAATTTTTTTATAGTTTTATAATATATTATTTTATTTATTGTGTCTATACTTACTCGCTTAATATTCGCTATAAATATAAGGTTCGGTCATACTCGCTTAATATTCGCTTTAGTCTTTTGCATTAAAAAACCCCCAAGAAATTAATCAAGGGGGTTTTTATTTTGCCACTCTCTAGACTATAAATACAATAAATCCTAATACACAAATTATACCTAGAGATACAATGGCAGTTACATCACTTTGCATAACATCTCCTTTTTATTTGTTATATGTATACACTACTACATTTAGTTTGTTAGGTCAATAGCATTAGACATTAAAAAACCCCCTACATTAACGAGGGGGTTTCTTTCATTATTTGGGAGGAACAATGAAACTTTTAATAACCTTTGACTTCATTGTATGCGTCAATACCACCGAGCATACCCTCTTCCATAGCAATTTCTTCTAGCCAATCATCATCATAGTAAGGTTCTTTTTTCTTACTGAGGTCAATCTTGCCTGTGCTTTTGCAATCTTCACAATCTTCATAGATATAAGAAGTTTCGCCCCAACCCTCAAGAACTCTTTGGTCAATTCTTTTATGATGTCCATTACCTCTACAAGTATTACAGATTTGCCAATCTGATGGTAAATCACCATTGTCTATGGCAGTTTGTATTACAAGTTCACTCATTACGCAGTATCCAAGTAATCATTAACAAATGATACAACCTTATTCTTATCTTCTTCTGTATATGTATCACCTAAACATTTTTGTATTATAGGCATAATCTCATCAACAGATTTAAGTTCTTCAATCATAACACTATTAGCCTCGTTAAGAGCATTATATTTTTTCTTACAAGTTTCAACTTCATTATGAAGTTTAGCTATAGTATCTTTAATTTCTCCAAGTGTAGTAGTAGGCATATATTTAGTGCCATGATTACCCACTACATTTTTCATAAATGGAAATAGTGATAATACTTTAGTCATATTTTCTCCTTGATTATAATTAGTGGGCGATACACCAATGACCACCCACTTGAATAAAAATTATTTTTAATTATCCTAATATATCATATACTTACGCCTGTGTCAAGGCATTAAAAAACCCCCACTAAATTAATAGCAGGGGTTAGTATCATCTTCAAGGAGAGATGAATTACATATCGGGATTACTTGGTGTGTTTTCTCTACGAACTAGATTATCCCATTCTTGTTCTCCCAAACTTTTAATTATAGCTTTAGGGTATTTCTTTTTAGCTTCTTCTAAAGTTTCAAACTTATCTACATAATTTTCTATTGTTAGCCAACGAACACCCGTGTGAGTTTTAGTTTTTTCTTTTACATCATAGCCACCAAATTGACTTTCAACTATTGTATATTTACTCATAATAACTTCACAGTTTCTTTTATCTCTTTAATAAGATAAGGATTTCTTTCTTCTACATCTTCTGGCAACATAACAAAAATATCTCTACCTGTTGCACGACATAAATAATCAAGAACTACTTGCAATTCACCCTCTTTTCTATATCGTTCTATTGCTTTTCTTCTATCATCATCTGTCATATTCTCTCCTTGCTTAAAATAAATCGAGGGATAATACACCAACGACTATCCCTCGTACTACATATATTAACTATTAAGTTATATCACATGTATGAGCCTACGTCAAGCCACTATAAATTTATTGTTTGCATTGAGTAAACTCAACATCTTTTTGAACAAACCATACTCTACTCCATGATTGACCTCCATTTTCAGTATTAATACATTTTTTACCTAATTTCATTTTATAAGAGGAACAACTAGATAAAACAAAAACAAAAAGTAATGATAATATAATTTTCATTATCCCACCATTCTCTTTTGATTAGCTTCTGTTGAAGCAGTAAACAAACTAGAGTCAATAGGTGGCTCACACATATCTGGTTCTACCCAATAATGTTCTCTAGCCCTTACAGCAGTATATCTGGTAAGTGGTTCATTGTTTCGTAATCTGTGTATTTCTCTTTTAAAAAGTTTACACCAATTAGCAACATGAATACCTATGCCATAGAATCTTCTAGTTCTGCCATTACCCACATTTTTTTCTATGGTAACATACCAATGTGTTCCTGCAGTTCCTGCATCATGCCCCATCATAACGACTTCATCAATAGTGAAGTCGATATGTTTTGGGTGGTCAGCATTCTTGTAATGATACTGATAATTCTCATGCGTGTTGGTATCAAATTCTTGAGACCACATTACACACCTACACTCTCTTTAGGTGTCACAACAACAGCAACAGTATCAGCAAGTTTTCTTTCTGCCATATCCTGTTGTATTACACTCTCCGATATAGAAGATAAAGCCAATGCTGTGCCTGTGCCTGTAATTTTATGCCTAACATTCTCAGCTTCAGACCATACCTCAACAACTTGCTCAAGGTTTTTAGAAGAACGAATAAGTTCTGCATATGCCTTAAACTTTTCTTTCATTTCTTCATAATGCTTGTGCCATTTTAAGCGAACACCCTCAAGTTTATCCTGCCAAATCATAAGGACTTGATATTCTTCTGGTGTAATTAAATGTGCTCGTTGATAACAAGAATAATTAGAATTAGGCATAGTAAATTCCATAGCCATATCATTATCTTCAAAGAATTTAGATTGATAATCATCAATTTTATCTGATATATCTCTAACTTCTTTATGGTATGTATCCATTCTTTTACCATTATAATCACATTTATTATCTTGAACAAATTTGTATTTAACTACATCAATTCCATTTGCTACCATATCCTCATAATACAGGGCAATTAAATCATCTCGATTAAGATTACCTATTTCTTTTTTAGAAGAACCATAGTGATAGCCACGACCATAACCTTTACAGGCAAAGTTGGCATAGATAGACCTTTCTTTATTACTTGAGTGCCTATCTTCTGTATCTTCTTCTCTATCGGTGAACCAGAAACAAGATTCTTGATTAGTCAATTCATATTTTTTAAGGACAGTTAATTCTTCTTTTGGATATAAATTGTCTATCTTATTTTTGACGATTTCTTTTATTTGTGGAATACAGGCAAAAAACTCCTGTATCTTTTTATTTTTTTCGTTAAGCCACTTACTTGGTGTTTTGGCAATTTGTTCCTGTGCATAGGCATAAAGTATTGGTCTACTCACAGTTTGATTTAACATAGTTTTTGCAACCATTTTTTTTCCTTTGTTATAATTAATTATGTTATCACTATAAACTAATAATCTCTATATGTCAAGCACTTATGCTTATGCCATATCGGTCATACTTGCCGAATTATCTTGACATTACATTACATATAGTATATAGTGTAACTATAATTAATTGGAGACATCTATGGGTACATTAAATAAAATAAATTTACAAAAAACTATTGATAAATACACAGCTACTAATCAAGTTAAAGTAGAAAATGGTAATCTTGAAGTATTAGAAAAAGATAAAAAGAAAGCTGATAAAATTATGTGGGAACTAGCAGAACACAGTCCACAAATTGCATTACAAATGTTTGGTGGTAAGCAGTGAGTGATTTAGAATATGAAAGATATGCTGAACAACAAAGAGAAAATTGTTTAGAAGAAATATATCCAAAAATTGCAGAACATTATGATGGGGATACTATTGAAAGTATTGTTGATAATGTTTATAATAAAGTTGTATTACCTGTTGAAAAATATACTAAATTTGTTAGTAAAGATGATATAAAAGAAGAAGTTCAAACATACGCAGATGAATTGAGGTAATTATGACAAATATATTATTAGGATTAATTTTAATTACATTACTAGGTATTGCATTTATGGTATTTGCAATAGGTAGAATTATAGATGAGAGGAATAAAAAATGATAAGCCATATTTGTGCAACATTTTTAGTATTATGCCAAATACATATAACAGACTTGCAAGATTATCAAACACAATTTATAAATCAAATAACTAAATGTACTATTGAATATAATGCAATGGTAGATTCACCAAATAGATTACCTGTATTTTTAGTTATAGCACAATCTGCTTTTGAATCTGATTGGGGTAGAAGTAGATTTGCTAGAGAGGGAAATAATTATTTTGGTATTCGTGAATATAATGAAACAGAGCCACATTTACACGCACTAAAAAATCCTAGTGTTATGGTTAAAACATATTTAACACAATGTGATAGTGTAAATGATTATATGGAATTATTAACAACTCATGAAATTTATATATCTTTTCAAACTGAACTACATAATCAATGGTTTAATGATATTATTAATATTGATAAATTAATTGATGAGTTAGATTCTTATGCAGAAAATCCAGACTATAAATCTAAATTAAAAGAAATTATTGGCTATCTATTGACCCAACCACCACAATAGTTTATTATAGAATAATAATTAAATATATCTATGTACCCTCAGGGGCAGGTAGCCCCATATAGCATAGATTCGCAAATATGTCAAGGAGAAAGTATGAGATTTAGTATAATAAAATTATATAAAAAAATTGATAATTTAAAATTAATGTGGCGAAAGCAAATGCTTTTAAAACATAGGTACAAAAAGCAGTATCAAAATTTATTAATAGATTATAAACAATTATTGGTGGAGAACAATGAACTTAAAAGAGGCAACAGAAACAGTTGGTAGATTAGGTAGGGCAGGTAAAATGCCGTGTCCTACATATAATACTCCCGCAAAACGCTGTGTGACAGGAGCTAAACTACGAAAAATAGTTGGCTCTACTTGTCATGGGTGTTATGCATTTAAGGGTAATTATTTATTTCCTAGTGTTCAACAAGGTTTAGAAAAAAGATTTGAAGCATTTAAAAAATCTGCATTTGTTGATGCCATGTCATTTATGATTAACAGGTATGCCAAAAAATCTGGCTACTTTAGATGGTTTGATAGTGGTGATTTAGTTAGTATGGCTATGCTAGAAAAAATAGTTATGGTGTGCAATAAGACACCAACTATAAAACATTGGCTACCAACAAGAGAAGTTAAGATAGTATCAGATTACAAGAAAATATATAAAAAGTTTCCAGATAATCTTATGGTAAGAGTATCTGCACCTATGGTTGATGGAGAGCCATTGAAGTCATTTGATTATACTTCAACTGTCAATCATAAAACAAAACCTATTGGTCATGATTGTCCATCTAGATTTCAAAATAATAAATGTATGGATTGTCGTGCCTGTTGGGATAAAAATATAAAAAATGTTAGTTATCATAAACATTAGAAAGGATAAAAATGCAATTAAGATATATATTAAGAATTAATTATGCAATGCGAAAACCAGATGATAAGGCATATCCATATGATTTGACAGAAGAAGCATTGGAAGGTGTTACACATTTTTCTGAGACTGCAGGAAAAGATATACCTATTTTAGATATGGATATACTTTATGTTGTTAGAACATTGATGAAGAAAGAACATAGTACTCTTTCATCAAAAAGTAAAAGTGCATTATCAAAAGTTAAAGGACTTCTTGATGAGCTTGACTTGTCACTAGAAACATGATATAAGTATAATGGTTTAAGGCGATAATCTTCCGACAGTCGCCTTAAAAATTGTAGAGAGAACCCAAGCCTAATTTAGGTATATAAAAATGGGACATACAAGCTCTACAAAAATGGCTTGGGTAGTGCCAAAGATTCTGAATCCGATTCAAATTGTTTAAACAGTCTTAAAACTACCCAAATTTAGGTTAGTACCAAACCTGTCGGCGATTGACTTGTAGGTGGTTGGCTGTTGTAAGAGTTCTAGACAGATTCCAGAAACCCTTTGGTACTAGCGTAAGTTTAACTTGTGGTGCTAATAGTAAAGCGAACCAGAGTATAGTCGAGAGGTTGCACATATCCCTACGATGTTTGACTACTGCTGTCGAGGTATCTTTACAACCACAAAAAGTTAGGGGCTGACCTAGTCGACAGTATGTTTTTCTTTCATGGCAGTAAGGGAAGTGTACCACAAGGGAGTTGGCAAAGCTAAATACGAAGGGTGGGGTGATTTAGCACTTGACATTTAATACAAATCATGATATACGCCTATTCCTTATGAATTACCACAATCAAATAGAAATAGTTAAAAGTTTAGAAATTCCTACAGATACAGACACAAGAATGGATTGCCCATTCTGTCACAATACTAACACATTTTCAGCACATAATAGAGATGGCAAATTATCATGGTATTGTTTCCATGCGTCTTGTAATGCCAAAGGTTCATTCAATCAAGAAAAAACAATGGACGATATTCGTACATCGGTCATGCCAAAACCAGACATTCCTAAAAAATCCTTTGTTGTGCCAGATTATTTTACTTCTGTGTATGCTAATGACAAATGCGTTAAATATGTAGAAGATAACAATTGCTATGAGGCAATGGCAAGAGGGTTAGTTAAATTATATTACGACCCAAAGCAAGAACGAATTGTATTCATAATACGCAAAAAGAACAATGGCATTGTGGGTGCTGTTGGCAGGGGTTTATCTTCAGCAATCTATCCAAAATGGTTTATGTATGGAGATAAATCCCACCCATTTATTTGTGGTAAATCTGATAAAGCAATTTTAGTAGAAGATTGTGCTAGTGCTTGTGCTGTATCTAATATTATAACAGGTGTAGCTTTACTTGGTACATCACTACCCGATGATTATATTCCTATACTCAAACAATTTAAAAGTGTTGTAGTAGCACTAGATAGAGATGCAACTTCAAAAGCATTTGACATACATCAAAAATTATGTTATTATGTTAAATCGGAAGTAAAAATACTTGATGAAGACTTAAAATACTTTACAACAGATGAGATAAGGAAATTATTATGAACATATTTTTTTTACATAGAGACCCACAATGGGCAGCTAATTCTTTATGCGATAAGCATGTGCCAAAAATGTTATTAGAATCGGCACAAATGTTATCTACTGCTATCCAAACACATACAGGTAAAGTAGATTACTTATATAAATCTGCTTACCCTAATCACCCCATGACAAAATGGGTTGGACTTAATAAAAGCAATTTTGATTGGGCTTTTAAAAATGCTAACTGTATTGGTCAAGAATATTTTAAAAGATTTGATAAAATTCATAAGTCATCTAAAATATTATTAAATATACTATCTAACAATCACAGAGAATATATTCCAACAGGTGAATTTACTGAGCCACCTCAATGTATGCCAGATGAATACAAAGATAAAGATTATGTTATTGCTTATAGAAAATATTATATGGGTGCTAAAGCTTATTTTGCTAAATGGGAACGAGGTGTAGATGCACCAGAATGGTGGGCAGCATGACAGATAAACATATAAGTTGTCCATCTTATCCTGTATGTGATGATAATCCTTTTGGGTGCATAGTAAGACAAGGAGTAAAAAATGTAGAATGGTATGGTCATAAAGATAAAGCTGAGTGGTATGAGGACAACAATAAATCTAAAAAAAGAAAAAAGAATGATAAAAACAAAAGCAAATAAAAAATTTGACATTGATTTAAAGTATGGACAAGTGAGAGAAAAGCAGGTATCTAATATATTTGCTAATAAAAAAATAGAAATTAAAACAGAAAGAGATTGGTGGTATAAAACTGGTAACATTGCATTAGAATATGAATGTAATGGCAAACCTAGTGGTATTAATGCTACAACATCTGATTATTGGATACATATACTTGCTAAAGGTAAAAAAAATCATTGTATGTTAGTGTTTGAAGTATCAAGATTAAAAAAAATAGTAAAGAAATATAAAGATACGCATACTCGTATGGTAGGAGATAGAAATGCATCTAAATGTGTTATACTACCAATAAAAAAATTATTTGATAAGGAAACTATTGATGTGGAAACTAATTGATTGTGGTACATACCCTTGGTTTGTTTTAGAAAAGAAAAAATATTTTCACTGTGTGTATAGTCTTACGGGAGAATATAAAAAATTAAAAGTAAAACGAAAAGAAATACCAATGTACATGATGTCTTGTAGGGCATACTTGGGATACTTACGAACGTGGCCACTTAGTACCGCTCCTTGTAGACTTGACAAAAAAAGTGCAAAGTTTTATATGCAACATTGGAAAACAAAAACAAAAACTAAATTAATGAAGGAAATAACTGCACAACTACGCTTGACATAAGCATATTTTTATGCTATAAACCCACCTATGATTGAAAAACAAATAATAAAATTACTGCTACGAAAAGACTTTTATGAAAAACATAAAGGTAAAGTTTCTAAATCTATGTTTACTAATGGTACAGGCAGTTTTTATAATTCTATTGAAAAAGCCCACACCGAATATGATACTGATTTAACACTTGATGAATTAGAAACATTACACATTGATAAATATAATCCTGCTTTAACTCGTACTGCTAAAAATAATTTTGAATTGTTATTAGAAGATATACGAAATGAACCAGAGCCTAAAGATGAAATTATATCTGATATTGTATCTGCTATACATAAAAGAAATATTGCACATAAGATTGCTTTAATTGCAACTGATGTATATAATGGTAAAGATGATGGATTTAATGATATTAAAAATTTACTGGATATACAAGAAGAAGAACCTACTGATGATACATCTGTCACAAAAGATATAGGTGAGTTAATGAAGCTAGTTAATGTAACTACAAAATGGAAATTTAATTTACCTACACTTACTGAACGCATAACAGGTATAGGAGAAGGAAACTTAAGTATTATATTTGCTAGACCAGAGACAGGTAAGACTGCTTTTTGGATTAGCTTAGTTGCTAACGAGGGTGGCTTTGCTTCTCAGGGTGCTAAAGTACACGCTCTCATCAATGAAGAACCTGCTGTTCGTACACAAATGCGACTAATTAATGCATGGACAGGGCTTGATAGAGATGAAATACAAGAAAATATGGATATGGCTACTAAAAAATGGGCTGAAATAAGACAAAATGTTAAGCTATTTGACACAGTAGATTGGACTATTGATGATATAGACTCGCATTTAGCTGTTCATAAGCCAGACATTTTAATTATTGACCAATTAGATAAAGTTAATGTTGGTGGTAATTTTGCACGAAATGATGAAAAGCTACGAGCTATATACACAGGTGCAAGAGAACTAGCTAAACGAAGAAATTGTTCTGTTATTGCTGTATCACAGGCATCTGCCGATGCTCATAATAAATTAGAATTATCTTTTGATATGATGGAGAATAGTAAGACAGGCAAGGCTGCTGAAGCTGATGTAATTATTGGCGTAGGTAAAAGAAGTGATTTAGGTGAAGCATCAGAAAGAAGTCTATGCATATCCAAAAATAAAATAACAGGTTGGCATGGAACAATCCATTGCAACATAGATGATAGATTGTCGAGGTATGCAGTATGATAACTGTTGTAGATGTAGAGACTACTTTTAAAGTAGGAGGTAAACGCCCAGACCCATCACCTTTTAATTCCCACAATCAATTAGTGAGTGTAGGAATTAATGATGAGTATGTATGTTTTTATCATAAAGACCATACAGGGTATAGTGTAAAAGATAACCATAAAATAGTTCAAGATGTTTTAGATAAGACAACTTTACTGGTTGGCCATAATTTAAAATTTGATTTGGCATGGCTGTTAGAATGTGGATTTAAATATAGTGGTAGAGTATATGATACAATGGTTGGAGAATATGTCATTGGTCGTGGATTTAGAAAGCCATTATCATTAAAAGAAATATGTAAACGAAGAAAAGTTTCATTAAAGTCAGATATAATTGACCACTACATGGATAATCAAATTAGTTTTGAAAATATTCCTTGGCGTATTATTGAGCAATATGGTAGACAAGATATAGTATCTACAAAAGAAGTATTTAATTCTCAAATGGCAGATTTAAAACTTCCTCGTAATAAAAATTTATTATCAACTATAAAAATGATGAATGAATTTCTTCCTGTATTAACAGATATGGAAATGAATGGTATCAAGATAGATACAGAGGCATTAGAAGATGTGCGAACAGAATTTTTATTAGAATTTAATAGTTTAAAAGAGACTATTGACCAAACAATATGGGAAAAGATGGGTGATACTAATATTAATCCATCAAGTCCAGAACAATTATCATGGTTAATTTATGGTAAAAAAGTACAAGATAAAAAAACATGGACACAATTATTTAATATCGGCATAGATAAAACAACTAAAAAATCAAAGCGTAGGCCTAAATTTTCTCGTACAATGTTTTCTAAATTAGTTAAAGAAAATACCATGAGTATTATGAAAACACAGTCAGAGCAATGTCCTAGCTGTAGAGGTAGAGGTACATATAGAAAGTATAAAAAGGATGGTGAGCCATTTAAAAATACAAGTAAATGTGAGCAATGCTTTGGTGAAGGAGTAATATATACTGACCTTAATGAAGTTGCAGGATTCGGCCAACAGCCTAGAGGTGTATCTGATGTATCAGAAGGTGGATTTCGTACAGATAAATATACATTAAATTATTTATTATCTTCTGATAATGAAGAGCTAAAACAATTTTTAAAAGATATTATTAGATATAATTCTATTGATACATACTTAAATACTTTTGTAGCCGGAATACAACAGCACACTAATAGTAAAGGATTTTTACATCCTAAGTTTATGCAATGTGTAACTGCTACAGGTAGGTTATCAAGTAGAGACCCTAACTTTCAAAATCAACCACGAGGTGCAACTTTTCCTATTCGCAAAGCTGTTATATCTAGATTTAAAAATGGTAAAGTAATGGAAATGGATTTTGCACAATTAGAATTTAGAACTGCTGTATTTCTTGCACAAGATAAACAGGGCATGGAAGATGTTATTAATGGCGTAGACGTACATCAATACACAGCAGATATTATAGGTGTGTCTAGACAAGAAGCTAAAGCACATACATTTAAACCCCTATATGGTGGTGTAACTGGTACAGAAAATGAAAAAAGATATTATGATGCTTTTAAAGAAAAGTATAAAGATATTGCTAGATGGCATGAAAAATTACAAACAGAAGCTATACAACATAAGGTAGTTAAATTACCAACAGGTAGAGAATATGCATTTCCCGGTGCACAAAGACAGGCATGGGGTGGCTCAACCTTTTCTACACAAATAAAAAACTATCCTGTTCAAGGTTTTGCTACTGCTGATATTGTTCCTATTACATGTATTGAAGTATATAAACTAATGAAAGAAGCTAAATTAAAAAGTGTGTTAGTTAATACAGTTCATGATTCTATTGTTGTAGATATTCATCCAGATGAAGAACAGGATGTAATTAATCTATTTTCAAAAGGGGCAGGAAATGTTATACCAAGACTAAAGCAACAATATAATATAGACTTTAATGTACCCCTTGACGTAGAGATGAAGATAGGGTATAATTGGTTAAAATTAAATGAGGTAAAATTATGATTAAAACTATAGGTGACTTATTCGAAGAGAATGATGATTGGGTTAATGATGAAGAAGCCATTGCTCTTGAGAAAATAGTCGAACTTAAAAGAAACTATATTAAAGAAACAGGTAAAAGACCAACAGTATTACATATAAGTATACAAGAAGAGCTATCAAGTTATATGTTGTGGTTTGCAGCATATTATGGCTTAAAAGCTCAATTAACAGAAGGAGAAACACATATATGTGGACAATCAGTGAACTAATACAGGTAATGATATTTATCTCTTTAATAATTTTTGTATTTTTTTCTTGACAACGAGTAAAAAATATGATATATACATATAATTAACTAAAAGGAGACATATGCAAATGTCAAATGAATTATCAAATATAAATACAATGTCTAATGAAGACATTATGAAAGCTATCGGACAAGATGATGGCACAAAGAGGACGGGTGTTCCTCGACTTACTATAAACAGAAATCCAGAGGATGATGAGGGTAATCAACTTCCTATGGGTGCATACTCAGTATTTCACAATGAACTAGGCCAAACAGTCTATGGTAAACCTATTACTTTTAGACCATTTATCAGTTCAATGCAATACATGCAGTATAGCCCAGAACAAGAGGAGTATAGTAATCGCTCTATCATCTTTAAAAATTGGCAAGAAGAAGCCATAGATATACAAGGTGGTACACGATGTGGTAAAATACCTCAACGTGAATGGGAAAAGTTAGGTTTAACAACAGATGAAATAGCCAATCAAAGAACAATCAAATGTTATCGTTTAATATTTGGTCAAGTAACTTTTGATGGGCATACTGCAGATAAAACAGAAGTTAAAGTAAAAGACTATCCTGTTTTATGGAGAGTAACTGGTGTTCAATTTAATCCTGTAGGTAATGCATTACAAAGTATAAGTGAGCGTAAAAAACTTATGTTCAATTGTGCACTACATTTAGATTCACAAAAGAAGAAAAATGGAAGTAATGTATACTATGTTTCTAGCATTAGAGTAAATGCAGATGCAGGACTTAAACTAACAAAAGAAGATGAGACTACACTAGGTAACTTCCAAACTATTATTAATGACGAAAATAATGAAGTATTGGATTTATATAAAAATGCACAAAAAAGTGGATTAAAAAACATTGATGCTGTTGATGCAAAAATAGTTGAAGATGTTGACCCTGCTGAAGCATTATCTAACTAGTGGATATACTTAATAAAGTACAAACTTTCTTAGATGCGGCCTGCGAAAAGCAGGTCGTTATCTCTGATAAACTTATTGAAGAGTTTGGAGAAGCGTGTAAAACTGCTATCAAAAAACAGTTTACTGATAAGCGACCAAATAAATTTAAATTACGAGCAAGTAATGTAGGTAGACCTCTTTGCCAACTTCAGATGGAAAAAAATGGAGCAAAGGGCGAAAGTCAACCTTATAGTGCAAAAATGAGAAATTTATTTGGAGACCTTATTGAGGCAACTGCTGTTCTAGTATTAAAGTCTTCTGGGGTCGAGGTGACAAATGAACAGAAATCTGTTAGATATAATATGTCTGATGGTACGCATATTGATGGTACATTTGATGTTGAAATTGATAATAAAATTTGGGATATTAAATCGGCTTCTCCATTTGCGTTTGAGCATAAGTTTAAGAATGGCTTTAACGCTCTTGTTAAGGATGATACTTTTGGGTATCTTGAACAAGGATATGTTTATTCAGAAGCAGTTAATAAAAAATTTGGTGGTTGGATTGCTATTAATAAATCAACAGGAGAATGGGCAGTAACAGAAACGCCATTAGCTGATGATGTACATAAAAATAAAGCAATTAAAACAGTTAAAAATAATACAAAATCAATAAAAAAAAATTTATCTTTTAAAAGATGCTTTACTGATGTAGAAGAAATGTATAGAAGAAAACCTACAGGCAATAGAGTACTTGGATTTGAATGTAGTTATTGTCCATATAAAAAGGAATGTTGGGGCGATGAAATACAATATTTGCCACAACAAGCATCGCAAGGACTTAAACCAAAATGGATTTGGTACACACAATTAAATAATCCTAAGGTTGAAAATGAGAACGAGCAGTAGAAAAGCTAAAGGAAGAAGATTACAAAATTGGGTTCGTGATGAATTATTATCCCGATTTCCTAAATTAACAGATGAAGATGTCTACTGTGCTATAATGGGCGAGAGTGGTGCAGATGTTAAACTATCACCTCTTGCTCAAACATTAATCCCCTATTCTATTGAATGTAAAAATAAAGAAACATTTACTGGAATATACAAAATTATAGAACAGGCTCATAGCAATTGCAAAACAACACAAGTACCTTTAGGCGTAATTAAAAAAAATAATTTACAGCCATTAGTTATTGTTGATGCTAGACATTTTCTAGATTTAGTGAGTAAAAATGACAGACGAAATTAAAATTATTATTAAACCGCTAGATGAAGGGTATGCTATATTTATTGTTGAGCCAGATTCAAAAGAGCCTATGACAGACAAGATGGCTTCTTGCTACACACTAGCTAGAGGTATGATTAAATTTGGATTAGATACACCAGATATGGCGTTTGATTACGGCTTATTATCTTTTAGAGAAGACGCAAAAAGAGAAAAAACTAATGGTAATGGCTCGTATAAAGATGTAGAGAAAACAGATAATGTACTAGATATAACTAAATTATTAAAGAGGAAAGATGAAAAGTAACCAATTTTTAAATCAAGCAGGTGTTCTTGTACAAGGACAAAGAGAAAAAGATTATGGTGATAAAGTAGATAATCACAATAATATAGCTAAGTTATGGTCAGCATACTTAGACACAAAAGTAGAAGCTCATGATGTAGCAATTATGATGGCGTTATTAAAAATTGCACGAACTAAACTGGGAGCAGTTAGTAAAGACACTTATATTGATATGTCAGCATATAGTGCTATAGCAGGAGAAATTAAATTTAAGGAGAAATAGAAAGTATGAATAACTACATTTTAACAGAAGATACAAGAGCCGTGATACTAAAGTATATGTATACACGACCTTATCAAGAAGTTGCATCGGCTATAGCTGTGCTAAGTCAATTACCTAAACTTGACCCAAAAATAAATCCAAGTTTTGTACAAGATGATGCACCGACAAGTAAAAAAAAGACATAAAAAAAGAGAGCACGAGGCTCTCTTGTATCAATTAGAAGTTAAGTTAAATAGTGATGGAAATATTTCGTTTAATTATGATTGGGTTAAACCAGAATTAGTTGTAGAAAATTTAAAAAATTATGAACATGCACACATTATTTCTGCTATTATTCGTCACTGTTTATCTAATGGGTATAAATTAGACAGTGAACTTAATTATTTATTGAGGAATATATGACAGAAGACTATAAAGATTATAAATTAAAGGGTACACTTCACGCACCTTTTAGTCCAATATTAATGGAATTTCAGATTCCACAACCCTATATTAATTTATTAAATAAGTATGGGGATAAAATATCTGCAAGTGATAAAAAATCTAAACAGTTAGATTGGTCAGATAATCTTGTAGGTAATGTAAAACAAGAACATAAAATTGAAGAACATATATGGCAAGAAAAACCTAATGAGCACTTGCCATCATTGTTTAATTGGATGGGTGCTTGTATTAACTTATATGTAAAGACAAAATTAAAACAGGGGGATGAGCAAGACAATGCGGCTGCTGAAAGAGGTATTAAAAAGGTAGCACTTCATAATAGTTGGCTTGTTAATTCTATAGCAGGCGACTTTAATCCACCTCATATGCATTATGGCCAATTATCTGCAGCAGGTTGGCTAAAAATGCCAGAGTCTGTTGCAAAAGATAAAGAGAGAGAGCGTGCAGGTTGGATTGAATTTTTATATGGAAATCCTGCAATGTGGATAGACCCTAAGTATCCTGTAAAGCCTCATGTTGGTCAGTTATTTGTTTTTCCTAATTGGTTATTACATCAAGTATATCCATTTAGAGGTAAGGGTATACGAAGAAGTATATCATTTAATGTAAGTGTTGAATTTTAGTGGATGAATTTTGGAAATGGTGGATACTAAGTATGGTAACCATTAATACTTGCATCAATAGTATTGTATTTATTATAGGTAGAAAATTTAAAAAGGAGAAAAAAAATGTCTAGAGAATCACTTAAAGAAAAAATTAAAATACATGAAGGATTTAGAGATACTATATATAAAGACCATCTTGGTTTTAAAACTATAGGCTATGGCCATAAAATAGTACATGAAGACAAATTTGTAGAGGGTAAATCTTATTCTAAAGAAGAACTAGAAAAAGTCTTTGATAAAGATTTTGACAAAGGTTGGAATTTAATGCAATTATTTTGTGATGAAAATAATTTACGCAGTATATCTGATACTGCAAAAGAAATATTATGTGAAATGATATATCAAATGGGATTTGCAGGTGTAGGTAAATTTAAAAATATGATTAAGGCACTTCAAAATCGTGATTATAAACAAGCAAGTATTGAAATGCTTGATAGTCGTTGGGCTAAACAAACTCCTAACAGAGCTAAAGAATTAAGTGATGCTATGGCTAATGCTTAAATTATGGATTCATTAATGAATCATTAGTTAATAATGGTCTCTTAACAACATCAGCATACTCTAATCCAAGTTGAGCTAATTCTTCAATTGAAGGAAGAGCCAAACCTTTTTCTGCGTATTCAGCACCTAAATTTATCCCTGCGATATTATCCAAGACATCTGGTAAGGCATCATTCATTCCTGCTATATTATTACTTTTAGCATCATCTTTAAATTGATTTGCTTGATACAACATTCCCATATTTTTATATTCATTTTTATATTCACTTGCGTAATATCCGTATTCAAATCCCCCTATAAAATTTTTAGCGGCATCGGCATGACCACCTTTAGATGACCATGCTTCATTTATATCGCCGTATTTAGTTGGATTATTTTCCATTATTTCCTTTATAATAGGTTGAGCTGCATAATAAGGTCTTGTTGTACCATCCGTAAGCACATTAAGAGCAGCATTATACCTAGAAGAAAATTGCTCTTCTTCATAATTATCAAAACCTAATTTTTTTCCAGTCCATACGTCCCAACCTTCTCTTGGAATATTTAATTCTTTTGGTGCAGGATATTCTATAAATCTTCCAGAATCATCAATATACATCGCCATTTTTTCGTTTTTAAATGATTGTATTAACGGAACTATTTTTTCATCTTTCTTTACATATTTAAAGGTTTCATCTTTTTGTTGTATATCATAATAAGCAACTTCTCTATCTTCATTAAATTGCATTTCAATCCATGGCTTTATATTTTTATAGGCAGAATAAGCTTTTTTTGAAAGTTCTTTATGAATATCTGGTGAAAAATCACTGTCAAATTTTTTTGCCATAGCATCATAAATAGGCTTAGTTGTAGATATTCTTAATTTTACTAATGCTTGGTCAATCAAAGATACACCAAGTTCTTTTCCTATTTTAGCTTGTGTTGGTATTTGGCTGAAAAGGCTATCAACATTTTCCTTTTTAAATAGACTACTATAATCTGTTATTAAATTTTCTTTTTCATTATTATAAATCTTTGCATAAACATTAGATAATTTTGTATCTCCTACACTAGTTGAATATGTAAGATGAACAGGCATGCCAAGTGGGCGGTCAAGTAATTTGGAAGGGGCGTGAACAAGATTTTTTTTCGTATTTTCTCTTGCTATTATACTAGGTGGTGCTGTATTTGGTAATACAATATCACCCCTTAATAACTTTTGTGCATTTGGTAATTTTGTGGCATCTACCATTAAACTAATTTCCCCATCATCTACAGCTTTTTTAATTTTATTTTTTATACTATTAGGAAATCTATCAACTACATAAAGTAGCTCTATTTGTTCTTTTTCAGTTTGAGGAACATTAGTTTTTAAATGTTCAATAATTTTATTTGATACTTCTCCTTTTCTCTCTAGTATTCCATCACCTTTTTCTTTTTTATCTAGAGCGGCTTGTAATCCCGGGTCTATCAAAAGACCTTGATTAATAGTTTCTTTATTTCCACCGATTGAATTACCAACTGCTTCCATAAAGTTATCTGTATTAAAATTCTTTTTAGGCGGCTCATAGGATAGCATTGCAGGCATATTTTTTGGTCTTTCTTGTTTTTGTTTTTGTTGATTGTTGCCTGTAGGTCGGTCATTACTACTACTAGTATTTCTAGATATACTGCCACCTTGGTCACCACCACTAGCTTTGCCTGCACCTTGATACCCTCTACTTCCATAGCCCGGATACATAGGTACACCATAAGGCCCCATCATTTGATTGCCTTGTGGGTCTACTCCGCCACCACCTCTATTTAATATTTGAGCTTCTTCTGGTGTAATATACGCAAGTGTATGACCACGAGGTGCTACCTCATCTAGTTTAGACATTTCTTTACGCATCAATCCTGTATTTTTTTTCATAGGTGAACGCTGACTTCCTGTGTCTTGAAAACTTCCTTGATTTTGGTCAAACAATAATGCCATTAAATTATCCTCCTAGTGGATTACTATTAAGCTCTTTAACTTCTTGTATTAATACATCTTGTAATTCATTTTCTTTTTTAACTATAGCAACATCCTTGCTTAGTTCTTCAATATCTTCTTCTAATTCCCAACCATATTCTTCTAACATTTTAAGTTTTTCAAGAATAGGCTCTAAGTTAGCAGGTTCTGGTAGCATAGCTATTTGCTCTCTAACTTTACCAATCTCTGCAAATACTTTTGTTAAATCTACAGGTTTTATTTGTTCTTCTACTGCATCAACTCTATCTATTAAATCTACTTTTAAAGCAGCAATTTTTTCTTCCATAGGTGCTAAGTCTACAGTATTATTAATGACAGCTTTGCGTTTATCTAATTCTTCTATCTTTGCTGTTAGTTTTCCATATTGTACAAATCCTGCACCAATAGCACCTATTACTCCTAAAAGTGCCGCTACAGAACTTAGTTTAGTTACCATGTTATTCATTGTTTAAGTGCCTCCAGTTCAGCTATTAATTTGTTTTTAGTTTTATTTATATTTAATAATTTAACCCTATGTACTTCTACTGGGTCGTTTTCAGTATAGGAACTAAGTGAAGCTCCTGCATATATCTCCCCGGAATAGGAAGATAAATCTATTTGTAAAAATAGCCCCATGCTTGTATTGTCATATATATCCTTTGCAGAATAAAATGCTATATCTTTGTAAACATCGAGGCTATTATTCTTAAAAAATAAATCCTCTTTTGATAAGTTTTGAGTTGTTTCTTTTGTAACTTTAGCTATTTGTTTAGCTATTTTTTTTAAATTCTTTTTTAATTTAGTCTCTACCTTTGCAACATCTGTAGTAACCCTGTCATTGGTGTCCACTTCTTCTCGTCCTTCCGGTTGTACACCATCTTGCTCTTCACTATCTTCTGGCTGTACTTCGGACTCTTCAGTGCTTTCGCTACTGGATTCCTCTTCTTGTGGCTCTGTTTCTTCTGTTGATTCATTTTTGGCTACTTCTTTTTCTTCCTCTATTACTTCTGGTTCAGACTCTGATTCAAGCTCCACTGTTTCTTCCTCAGTTTCAATAACCTCTGGTGTGCTCTCTTCAACTGTTTCGATTTCTTCAAACTCTTCCTCAAACTCTTCAAAAGATTCCGTAGTAGGTTCATCATTAAACTCCTCCTCGGTTATCTCTTCAAAAAATTCTTCGGCTGTTATGCCTTCATCTTCTAGAAACTCCATGAACTCTTCTTCCATGCCAGTCTCTTCTAAAAAATCTGTAAAGTCCTCCTCAAATTCTTCAGTAAATATTTCCTCCATCATTTCCATAGGTGGAGGTTCCATTATATAATCCTCCTCAAAAAATACCTCTTCTATCATAACAGGCATTTCTTCAAAAGTTTCAAATTCTTCAAACATTGGTGGTGGCTCAAAATCACCTATGTCAAATTCTTCCATCTCAAATTCTTCAAAGTATATGTCTTCTTCCATGACATATTCTTCTTCAAAATACATATCTTCTTCCCAAGTATATGTATCATCAAATATTATATCATCATTATACCAATCAAAATCATCTGGTATATCTTCTATTATAGTAATAATATCTGTATCAATATCGTCTATAACATTTTGTGTATCCTCATTAATAGGAGGTATGTCAGTATAAGTAATATTTAATGTAACATTATCTACATCTGGCCCACGATGAGAGTTATCATAAGTTGTACCTGCAGTCTCATTATACATTTCTGCTCTGATTGTAAAATCTGTTTGTGTATTCGAGCCATGAGTATAAATATTTGTATAGTTTGTAAACTGACCACCATTCATTGACCTATTAGGGTGATGGTCATTTATATTTCTAACTTGTGTAGATACTGAACCATCAGAACCTGTAATAGTTTGTTTAAGGGTAAATGTGTTTTCAATACTGTTCCAAAACCATACATCTGCTGACATGGTTGAGGTAAAGCCTTGATTAACTTCTGATTGTGTTAAATGTCCATCGCCAACTAAATCTACATCTTGATATACATTATCTTCTTCATGCCCTTCAAATGCTAATACACCACCACTATCATCCATACCTGTTTGATATGGAAATCCCCATTCACCATGTGTGTGAATACCGTGGTCGCCATCTGTTGACCAACCAGTTGTAGTAGTATTTTCTCCAGTTCCAAATGTTGGGTTAGTAAGAATATTACCTGTATTTACTGTCTCTGCAGTAGCACTAAAGCTAAGTAATAATAAGGCAATTAAATACCTAATCATTATAAATCCAAAGCAATAATAATTAATCCACCTGTAATACTAATTGCGTATGCCATTATAATTACTTCAATCATCTCTTTTAATAACAGGTTTTTCTATAATAACTTCTTTCTCCTCTATAATTTCTTCTCTTTTAGATTCAGCAATTTTTTTAGCATTTTCTTCTGCTATTTTTTTTGCTTCTTCTTGTCTTGCTATTTCCGCAAGTTCTTCATCTATGATAGAACGGCTTTCTAATTTTGAAACATAAGAATCATAATCTGGTCTTTCAACATCATATTTATTCCATTGTTGTATAGCCTCTTTACCAATTTTACCTTCAAATGGACAAGGAGTTCCTGCCATTAACATTGCTTCGAAAACTCTTTCATCTTGGCAGAGTATACTCACAGCCGCAACTTTCATCCCATAGTCATATAATACCTTAGATAATTTTATACGCTCGCAATTTAAATCCCGGACATGCTTGCCCCCAGAAATGCCAACACCCAAAGTAGAAAGGGAGCCACTAACACCCATGCTACAAACATCTTGAGACATGGCAGAAAATGACGGGGAGTTAGCTGAGTTAACGGGTATATCTGACCCATTGGTAGTTGTAGTATTTGTTGTTGTTGACGTTGTTGTGTTTGTTTGTCCATCGTTATTATTTGTTGTTGTTGATGTGTAGCCACCCGTTATCTGAGTGTTACTGCCTGAAGTGTTTGTTTGGTCATTGTCATCATTTGTTGAATCTGCTATAACAGGTTTTGCCCACACAGCTATTAGTATTAGTATCATAAGTAATATAAAATTGTTTAGTACCCATTTCATTTAGTTCTTCTCCCATTTTTCTTTAGCCTTTAAAGTCCATCTTTCAAACGCTTCTTTACTTATATCTTTTTTAACTAATTTAGCACCTTCTGGTATTTCATTATAAAGAGCAATTACTTCACCATCTTTTATTTCTACAATGCCCGGACTACAAAAAGCATCTTTATCATACCCTGTATTTTTCTTTTTAAGTAATCTTACTTCTTTCATACAAGAAGATAATGATTGCATAGGAATATACTGTGTCATTTGAGTTGCTTGGTCATTCATATTACCAAAAACAAACATAAGTATTACGCTAATGACTTCCATTTTGCCTCACTTTGTCCTCTAGCTTTTCTATATCAGTAATCATTTTTTCTATATCTTGTTGTGCTCTTTTTATATTTACAGTATTAGACATCATTGACTCCATTTCTGATTGCATAGCTTCAATTTGTGCAGACATAAATTCAATTAGCATATCCTGTTGAGCATCAGCAGGAAGAGAACCCATTTCACCTCTTGGCCATTTGATTCTAAATTCTGTGTTTTTATCAACATCGGAAATCATTAGTTTACCATTTGTCTCAATGTTATTCAGGCGTTCAATAATCCCAAAATAACTATACACACCAATTCCTACGGCTGCGAGAATACTCAAAAGATTTCTCATAGGCATACTTATTGCTGTGTTATCAGATACTTTCATTGTTCTTTATTTTCTGTTTTAGTTTGTCTAGTTCCACCTACATATAAACCAAACCATGCCGCACCTGCACCTACTATAACAGATACAAATGCTGATTGTGCATTAGTTGGGTCTGGTAAATTCATAAACCATTCAGTTGTTCTATAAAAAGAAAAACCATATAATGTAATTAATAAGCGTGGAAATATTCTCCATGCTGTTAATCTTTGTGGCGTAATCATTTTCTTTCTTCTTTTTGTTTTAGAGATTCTTTCATAGACATATCTAAAATTTCTTGTTCTTTTTTTATATGAGTATAAAAATCATTGTTATCTTTTGCAACAGGAGTATTTTTTTTCATAGCCCTGTTGCGTTTTGTTAAAAACCATCTGTATTGTTTATTAGCCATTATTTTTTCTTAATTAATCCCATAGCACCTTTTCCCGCCTTGATGCCAAAGCTTGCTGAGCACGCAATATATAAAAGGTGTTTATAATAATCCGGGAGTGACTGCAAAGCAACAAACCCTCTCTCAACATGCTCTGTCATTCCGGGAAAAAATACTAAAACGGCAGGCCCAAGTAGGCAAATTAAAATTAGTTCGTCTTTCCACGACCCTTTCATTTGGTCTACGGCTGATGCCTCCCACGAAATTTTACCGGCTATTTGGTCTTGTTTTAACTTAGTTGCCGCTTGAACTTCCGTAAGTTTCAATTGAGCTTTAGCTTTCTTAGTTTCTACGAATCCAGATACCGCTTGCCCGGCAACACCGAGCAAGGGTTTTAATAATAAATTTAACACCGGCTTATACCCCCGGTATTAGTAATGCTTTAAGAACAAATAGAACAACTATAGCAACGATGCCGGCTTTAATCCAGTCTTTCATTCCCCAGTCACTCCACTCTTTAAGATGTTCCCAAATATCTTTTAATAGTTTCATATTTCCTCCTATTAGTCAGTTAGTTTTACAAATGTCCAAATAGCCCCTAGTATTCCTCCAATTAATAGAAATACTTTTAATCCTCCTAGGCCCATATGGCTTGTCTTATTTAAGTCTCTTATTTGTTTTTGCATTATATTAATATCATCTCTAATATAACGCATGTCTGTTTTTAACTCTGCTATTTCTTTTTCCCACTCAGCCATAGTGTCTCCTAAAATGTATTTTTAATTAAATCAAAGTTATCACTTCTTCTAAGTAGATTCTTACTTTTTAATTCTCTTTCTATTAATGTTGTATTCATTAATTTTATTCTATTTTTAATCTGTCTACTAAAAGTAGGATAATCTACATTATTAGCTTGAGCCATATCAAATAAATATCTTGGTAATGGTAAACCATTTAATACATGATGAGCAGCAGTAGCAACTACAGCAGATTGACTTGTAGATGCAGCCCTATCAATAACACTTAATTGATAAATAGTTTTTAATTGTTGAGCTTCATTAATAGAATAAGAAGAAAATAGTCTTGCTTTCCAATCCCATAAATCTCTTCTTATTTTACCTCTGTCTTTTTTAAATGGGTCTTTTACTAATGTACCATATGCACCTTTATCTTCAAAAAATAAATTTTTTGTACCAGTAAATGATTTATCTCCTGCATAATATGCTTCTATAATACCTTGAAAAGAAGTAGGAGCAATAGATTTAAATACTTTTTGATAATCACTTTCTGTTGCCATACCCATTCCAGTTTTATAAGCTAAAGAAGAAGTAGTTTGAATTACACCACCTTTTCTATCTTTAAATAATGGTACACCTAATTGGCCCGGATGTAATCCTAAATATTCTAATGAAGGTGCACTAACTAAATCACCAATGCCTAATCCCGGTGCTGCAAGTGTAGTAGTTAAATCTATATCAGTAAATGCAGATGGTGCTCCCCATTTAACCCATTCTGGTAAGTCACTTTCTAATAACATTTCAGTTACTGTTTGTGGTCTTTTACCAAATAATCTTTCCCATACAGGAGTTAACCCATTTATTAATCTATCTGCAACATCAATAGCAATAACATTTAATGCTCCTGCAGTAGCAATCATTGTACCTAAAAATGCAACTGAACTTTTAGCAGAACTTAAATCACCCTTTTTTAATTGGCCATAGTTAATACTTTTAAAATGTTCTGTTAATTGAGCAAAATAATTATGTTGAAATGTTTTAAATAAACCTAAAGATTTACCTACAGTTCCAAGTCCTGCTTGACCATATATCATTGGTCTTTCATAAGTATTGTATTCAACCATATATTTATCAGCTTGATAAGCAGCATCTTCCATAGCTTTTTTATGTGTTTTACCAGATTTTATACCAAAATGATAAAACATTAATCCTGCATTTAATCTACTATACTGTTCTACTTTACCACTGATAGTTTTTAAAGTTAATATATTTACCATTTTTCCAACATCAAAAACAAATTTATCTCCTACTTTAAATTTTCCACGAGTTTTAAATGCTGTTCCTTCTGAAAATTCTTGTAAAAACTTAGCTTCAACAACACGCTGTTCAACCATATATTCAGCAAATTCTTGTACTTTTTTATTTGGTCTTACTAAAGACCTTTGTGCTTCAATAACAGCTTCCCACATATTGCCTTTTTCACCTTTAGATTGTAAGTGTAATAATTTAGCAGGAATCATTTGAAATGGCTGTATATATTGTGCAGCTATAAATCGTAAATTACCAAACATTAATTTTATATTTAAAACAGCTACGTTTAAACCACCTAATGCATTTTCTACACCACTTTCACCAACCCATTTACGACTAACATTTTCAACAATTTCTGTTAGTTTATTAGATGTTGCTCCTAATGCGTTTTCTCTATAAGTCATTGAAAGATTACGAGCAGTAGGATATTTGGCTAATATGTCTTTATCATTTAATAAAGAATTTGTTTCTTTTCTGGTTTTAAAATTATATGATTTTTGTACACCACCACGAATATAAACTCTATATCCTTCAAGAAAATCTAAAACACTCTTTAATCCTTCTGCACTACCTGCTTGTCCGGGTATATTTTTTCTTCTAAGAGTATGTTTTCTAAAACCTTTAGTTGATACTGTTTTAATATATAAATCATGTATCTCTTTTGCCGCATCAGTTTTTCCTAATTTTTCAGCATATCTCATAGCATCTTCAAATGCACTTACTTCTTTATTAGTTACATTTTTTTTATTACGAGCTTGTATTCTAACTACATAATCTTTACTACTAAATTTAGTTTGTAAATCATTTTTAATAGCATTGGCTGACCATCTACTATTAGCAGGCAAAACTTGTACAGGGTCTTTAAAAGGTGCAGATTTTTTATTTACCCAAACTCTGTAATCACCTAAAAACATATGAGGCATATAGTTTGGTAGATAAGGTAATTCTTTTCCTAATTTTTTACCAGTTGCATCTGGAATAGTTTTTACATATTTATTTATATAATCATTATATAAATTATGTACATTATCTAATCCTTTTCTTAAATCTCTATAAACATCTATTTGCTCTTTAGTAAATTTATATTTATTTTTTAATTCCGTATTTGTAACTTCTTTTACTTCAGTTTTTTTTACTTTAGCTTCAGCAGTTTTATCTATTTCAATTTTAAATCCTTTTTTAATTACATCTTCTAAAACTCGCCAATCTTTTTGATACATTCTCATTGCACGAGTTAGTGCCGCACCATTTGATTCAGTTCGTTGAATATTTTTTAATGCTGTGATTCCCCCAAATCTAAGTCTACCTTGAGCATCACGTTGTAGTCCAGTTTTTACAGGAGTTACTTTATAATCAAATAAAATATTTTCTACTTTATTTTCTACACTAATTCTTGCGTTACTCATGTAATCGGCAGTCCATTTAGTAATAGGATTTTTAACTAAAAATTTCATAGGTGCTAAGTATCCTGCTACTTTACCTTTAGCATCTAAATCAGCAAGTCTAGCTTCTCCTTTAGAATTTATTAATTCTGTTTTAACTTCTATAGCTCTTCTTCTATCAGCCGCTAATTTAGGAACAACATTTTCTGTTGTATGTAAAAAACGTTCTATACTTTCTTTAGCATTTCTATTATTTTTTTCTGCAGTTAATAATTCATCTAATTTTGCATTAGCTTCTTCATATTCTTTTTTCTTTTTTGCTGATTTTTTATCTTTAAGTTTATCTACTTTTATTTGTTGTTCATTAATTAATTTAATAGTTTCTTGTTCTTTTAATTCTAAAACATCCCATTCTTCTAATTTTCGCTTAGTAATTGCTTTTTGTTCTGGAGTTTTTATTAAATCTCTTTTAACATCACCTAATGTTTTACCTCGTTTTGGGCCAATAACACCTAATGCACCAAATACAATACCACCTGCAAGTCTGTCTTCTAAGTTACCACCTGCTGTAGCAAATCCTAATGCTCCTAATGCACCCATTCTTTCTGGCATTCTTAGCACATTTGATGCTTGTATAATCTTACCTAAAACAGCACCTTTACCTGCCGCTATACCTGCCGCCATCAAGCCTTCATCTGATGCACGAAGACCATCAACAATAGCCATTGCTAAAGGTACAGATTTAAATACTTTAGTAGGTAATGCATATTCTGCAAGTGTAATTGGTGTCATAGCAAAACCTGCTAATACTTTACCTGCTAAAGTATCTGGGGTATCTAAACCTAAATATTCTGCACTCGTTAAATGAGCACGATTTTCTAAATAAGATTCTGCACTAGCTAGTAATCCATCACCATCTAAAAATCCTAATCCCGGAACTTTACCTACAAAATCTTTTATTGCATCTAGTCCACCGGGAATATTGGCCATTAAATGATAAAATCCTGCTTGAGACTCATTCCACCCATAACGAATATCATTTATAATATCTGTTGTAGGTTTTTCTCCATAGAGTCTAGCAGGATTATCTTCAAAATCTATATTAAGATTTACAGGTTTAAATTCTTCTGGTGTGTTTATTGTAGATTCTTCTTTTTTATTATAGGTTGAAAAAAGACTAGTAGAATTATTTTTTTCTTTTTCATCTTCTATATCTAAAGAAAATTCTTTAGGTCTAATAATAGAATTAGACACACCTGTATTTGTATTATTACTCCCTCTAAATTCTTCAGGAGTTACTATCTCTACCATTTTATCCTAGATTTGTTATAGGGTTAAAATTATTGCTGTCTATTAAATCATTAATAACTTCTTCTTTAGTTATATCTTTATTATCTCTACGATAAATTTTCATAATATCTGCAAAACTTCTTTCTTTTCCTCCAATATTAAATCTAGTATTATCTGATATAGCATTTATTACGTTTGATACTTGTACCTCTTGCGATGGAGCTACATTAAGAGCTTCTACAACTTGTTTCATTGTTCCTATTTGCTGTTGTAGTTTAAATAATTCTAATGCCGCATCTTCTGGTGAACCCATTTGTAAAGCCATTATATATTTATCTGTATTAACTAAACTTAATGCCGCCCTATCTAAAGCAGTAAATTCAGTAGTGGCAGATTTTGCATTTGCTAATGTTTGTATAGGTATACCATAAGCTTCACTTGCCGCATTTATATCACCATCAAATTTATCTAATACAGCTACATGAGCCATATTTCTTGTATTTGTATCTACAATTTCTGTTGGTAATATAACTCCTTGTGCCATAGTAATTCTTTCTGGTTCGGTCATACTACCGCCATCAGATACAGGTAATCTAGATGTATCAAATGTTTTTTCTTGTGGTAACATAGGTAAGTATAAGTCACTTACTTTATGCATTCCTCTTAACGAACTAGAATTTTTAATTTGGTTTTTAACATTATTAATATTAGCATTAGCATTTTTAGTTATTGTTTCAACAGGTTCTATTCTCGCATAGTATTTAAAGTCTGGTTTAAATATAACATTTTTAGATAGAGACATAAAATTATCTTGTTCTAAATAATTTGTGTTTTCAAATATAAAATCAGCTTTATCTTTTCCTAATGTTTCTACAAGAGCTACATAATTAGTATATTTTTTTTCTGCCGCTTTAACATCTTCTGGATAGGCATTATTAGCCGCTTGTGTTGCATTGCCAATATGAGCAGATGCTGTTCTAACTAAATCATTATAAAACTCATTTGTTTCATTAATATCACTTAATCCTTGTCTCATAGCTCCTTTTAATATTCCTGCAAATGCTGACATTATGCTACCTCCTGTGTAGGATTAGCCATAAGGCCTCCCATTGCTTCTTCTGGCATTGGCATATCTTGTTTAGGTGCTGATGCCGCCATACTCTTAGATAAATCTTTTGCTGTTTTTTCTATTTTTACTTTCATATCTGCAAGATTACGTCTAAATTTTAAATTTGTTCTATCTTCTAAACTAAGTTTAAATTCTTTTAAACCACCTTTTACACCTACCGCAGTAATTATTTGCACTACTGGTTTAGCAATTAATAAAGCTGAATCTACAGTCCATTTGCCTTCCATAAAACCACCAAATAAAACTACTCTAGCAATAGCTTCTACAGGTATGCCTTCTTTTAACATAAGTATAATTTGTTCTGCCATTCTAGGACTTGTTAATTGTTTAAACATAAAGAGAGACATCTCATGAATGTTTGTCATTTGTGGTGGATTTTCCCAAGGAGCATTTCCCGGTTCATCTGTTAAAGATTGGCCCGGTACTGGTGCGTCAAAAGGATTGTATTTTGCTTCTGCCATATTAAACTCCTATTTGTTTACTGTAAGCAGGGTCGGATAACATTTTTGTTATTAATGCTGTCATAGCTCTATTATTTGATTCTGGGTCTACTGCAACTGGTGCTTTTCCTGTAGCTAATGCATCACCCATATTTGCTGCACTTAATTCATCCCAAAAATCTACAGATGCATATTTACTTGCAACACTACTAGATGGGTCTCCTCCAGTTATTTGACCCATTAAACTATCTCCAAATAATTTTCCACCTGCTGTTTTTATAGCACCTATAAGTCCTGTTGATTCTGAACCTTCAGTATCTCCAGTTTTACCGCCAGTAATACCCGGAATAATACTTCCTATTATAGCCGCACCTATTGCTTCTTTTAATCCAAATGACATTTTATTTTCTCCTATATTACAACTTCTTTAAATACTTCAAAACCAAATGCACCAATCATTTCATACATAGATTGTTTTTGGTCTTCATCCATTAATTCAAATGCAGTACTTCTTTCTAAAGCACCTAGGGCCATATTATAATTTCTATTTAGTGTATTTTCTGCTGCTTGATTAGTCCATGTTGCCTCATCTCTCCATTGTTGCCACATGGATGCTAAAGCAAAGTTAGATAAATTTAATGCATTTTGTGCATTAGTTTGATTAGCCGCATTCTCTAATGCAGTATTTGCTGTATTCAAATTACGTCTCCAAGTTACATTTGATTGGTCTATAACTCTTTGATTTTCTACATTAAATCTTTCTCTTGCATCATTTAATGATGAATTAAATTGGTTAATAGCATTTAATCTATTTGCATTTGCTTCATTAATTGCTATTTCATTTCCAACATTTAATGCATTAATTTTATCTACTTCTGCAACATTAAATTGTTTCATTTGGTCATCACGTTGTGCATTTTGTACTTCAATACTTGATGCTAAATTAGCAAAGAATTGGTCACTTTGTTGTGTACTTTGTGCATTAAATTGTAATGCTGCATTTGATGCTGCTTGGTCAGAGAGCATTGTTTGTTGTCTCATCTGTACATTAGCCATATTTGTCTGTTGATTATTTGACAAATTAGCCATATCCATTTGCATATAATTTTGTGCATTTGTTAAAGTTGCTTGCTGTCTATTATTAAGATTAGCAAAAATCATTTCTTTATATGCATTAGCATCTGCTGCTGCTATTGGTGTAGCCGCACTCATAATACCTTGAGCTAAAGCTTCAGCCATCATACTACTTTGACCCATACCTCTTTGAGCCATAGCTGTTTCTGTTAGCCTAGCTGCTCCTCTTGCCCACGCAGGCATTTGAGTTGCACCACCTGCTATTCCTGCTTCAACATCTGCAGTCATTTGTGCTAGTTGTCCTTGAACAGTAGCATCAGTAGTAATAGCTCCTTGTTGTGCTGTCATAGGTTGTGTAACTGTACCTTGAGCCGCAGTTGCTTGTGGCACTGCTGCTTGTCCAACTGTAGAGGCTGTATATATATCTGCTACTTGTTGATAAGGAGTTGTAGCCACTCCAGTTGCTGTGACTGATGTAGGTGCTGCAATAGTTGTGGGTGTTGTTGCACTTGCTGCAGTTGCCGTTGGTGCAGTTGTTGATACTCCACCTGTTCCCATTAATTCACCAGTTCCTAAATTTTGAGGAGTTGCAACAATAGCAGTTCCTGCAGGCATTGTAGGTTGTGATATTAAACTTTGCATTAAATTTACATTCTGTAATGCAGAACTACTTTGTACAGGTGTTGTTGCACCTACAGGTAAAGTTTGTCCTGTAACTTGTTGTGCTTTAATTTGTTCACCAGTATTATTCATATTAGTATTTCTCCCTGCTTGTATTGCGGCACTTATAGCGGCCTGTTCAGCCTCAGTCTTAATATCCTGCTGTTGCATTCTTTTTAAAGCCTGTTCATATGTATAATTATAATTATATGTTTGATTATTAGGTACTTCTTGAACTGTTGCCATAATTATTTTCCTTGCCTGTTATATTTTTTCCATGATTTTAATTTATGTTTATTTTTAGGTTTACTCCTTGTTGAATTTCCTATACTTGTTCTTTTTCTTACTGGTGTAAAATATGCTCTTGTTGTTTGTTTAGCCATTACCTTGCTGTTGTTGGCACGCCTTTTGATGATACAAATGGATTTTCTGCAAATGCCATGTAAATGTATGTTGAAACCGCATTATTTGATGTATCGGCTGTCCTAAGTTTAAATCCATTAGAAAGCAAATCTGCATCAGGAGTGTCTTCTGAGGATGTCTCATTTGCTGTTAGAGGAGCACTTGCTGTATTAACTGATGCTCTTTTGCTATCCCATATAAGCCATCCTTGAACAGCACTGCTTCTTTTAACCATGAGCCACGCAGGTTTGAATCCTGTGTAAACAAATGTGCCATCTGCATCATTATTACCTGTGTATTTACCAAATTTACTGTAGCCTTGTTTTTCGGCAAATGCATATCCAACATAAGTATAGGTATTACCATTTACACCTGCATTATTACCTAAAGTAATTAGTGTTGAAGTTGGTGCTGTATCACTCCATCTTGTGCTTGAATCACTTGTAGCATCAGTGCCCTGCATGGCAAGAAACTCTGTTTCTGGTGCGGATGTATTAGCACTATGATAAATTGTTTGGTCATTAGCAATACTTCTAGCTTTAATCCAAATCCAATTAGGAACAGCACCCAATCCATGACCTATTGTATCACCATCTGTGCCTGTTCCAGTATATGTAAATATGCTAAATCCTGCTGTTGTATTGGCTTGTACTGTCGTTGTAATATCTCCAGCTGTATTACTTGCTGTTGTGCCACCATTCGCTTTCCATTGCCATGCTACAAACTTATGTCCATTTGAGTTAGTGTCAGAATCAGAACCATCAACTGTAAATCCATCAGTTTCAAATCCCCCGAATACATCTACTTTATCTGCTTCAGCGTTTGTGGCATTTGCTCTTAAACTGAGTGTGGCTTCACTAGAAGTCAGACGAGAACTGTCAAAAACCATTTGAGTAGATGCCGAATCCCTATTTTTTAACCATAGCAAATCTGGTTTAAAATCACCTGCATTGGCATCATTAGTTATTGCTCTATCAGTAGCATCATTGCCTGTAAAAAGTTGAGCATGAAAATATGCTGAACCATCGTCTATTGTTGTATAAGCCATTATCCAAACTCCGCTAAGTTTTTAGTACATAGTGAATAATAACCACTAGGTACTGCATGTTCAAAATTACCATATCCATTTGCATCTGCATTACCACTTGATATTGAAAAAGGAGGGTTGCCAAAATTAGCCTCTACTATTGCAGTGCTTTGATAAACAGAACAACCAAAAAAATAATATTTTGATGGTGTAAATGTCATAGCAGGATTTGTTTTAGTTGAACCCGATGTTGGGTCACCGCTATTTTGAAAAGTGCCATTTTTAGAAAAATAAACTGCTCCATTATCACAATCTATTGCAATACCTATTATATCGTTATCTGTGTATGTATTTCCATAAGATGAGCCACTATCATTAATAACTTTATCTCCATCTGAACCATAACCAACTGTATCTGTTCCATTATAACCTATTTGTCCAGAACTACCAGTATCACCATCATTTATTAAATTTTCTGGTACAACTCCGGGAGTAGGATAAACATCACCTTGCACATCAATAATTTTTACTTCGTAATACCACTTACCACGATTAAATCCCATTGTTGAATGACCATTTCCATTATTTGTAGCACTATTTCCTGCAATTTTTAAATTTCCTTCAGAAAAAGTTATGTAGTAGGCACCGGGATTATTTTTTAAAGTTAAAGGATTGTAAGTAGCAAAATTATTTGTAGGTGTATCTGTTGTAACATCTGTTGCAGCAAAAGCACTACCATTATTTGCTATTGCAAAATGATGGTCTTCACCACTTGTATCAGCACCTATACCACTTGAGTTTTGACTAGTACCTGTTTGTTTAAACTCTAAGTAAAGCCCATTTGCCCCAAAAGTTAAATCAGCTTTACAATCTATAGGAATCCAAACTCCATTATCATCTGTTTTACCAAATGCTGTTGGTGCTAATTGAGAATCATTAACAATAAAAAATTCTGCAATATATCCATCAAAAACTGCACTAGTGCTTGAATAAGTTTCATTACCAACAAAAAATTTACCAGTATTTGTTGTGTTATTCATTAATAAATCATAATTTTGATTTGGATAAGTAGCTGTTCCTAAAGCTTGTAATGTCCCATTTACATATAGTTTTGCTCTATTAGTATTTGTGCTTTGAGTTGTATCTACTGCCGCAACTATATGATACCAAGCTGCTGGGTCACGAAATACTCCACTTGTAACTAAATTAAGAACTTCTTCATCAGTAGTATTATATTCTCTAAGAATTAATTGGTCACTAGAATTAAATGTCAAAGAAAATTGTCCACCATTACTAGGGGCTGCTGCCCAAAGTACATTATTGCCAGTTGATAATTCACTTCTTTTTGCCCACAAACTTACTGTAAATTTTCTTTGACTTCCACTAGAATCAAAAGTTCTTTCTAAGTAATGATTATCCCCATCATTAAATCTAAGTGAATTACTTATACTATAAGCATCATCTAAAGTATTAGCTCCACCGATTAAAAAAGCCATTTAATTATTCCTTTACTGGAAATTCGCCTAGTGGTCTCGTTATGCTCTTATCACTTTGTTCTGTGTAAGTAAATAAAGCGGCTAACGCATCAACATCACTAGCATTATCTATTTGTGTTTGCATAGAGTTACATTTAGTTCTCACACTTGCTCTCCAAGTCTTCCAACCACTATCCATTGTTCCTCCTGTTTCTGTCGCTTTTACTACTCTCCAATCACTTGGTGCAAGTAATCCTGCACATTGATTGTCTATACTTTTTTTCTTAATTGTTTTTAATCCTTCTACTAAATTATCACCGGAACCTGTATCAGCAATAGCTTTTGCTGTAGCTGTGCCGTACGTTCCTT